>RCNG010000794.1_pt1 | contig 15656 bp, 13 predicted proteins | sample 2041371 | NCBI WGS metagenome assembly RCNG01 (sample SAMN09708227, study PRJNA481090) | Marine sediment metagenome, whole genome shotgun sequencing project. | biome: marine sediment; feature: ocean; material: sediment; isolation source: Sewage treatment plant 1 marine sediment (STP1) ... | reverse complement strand
TCTTTCCAGGGCATTTTCGGGGTTAATATCCAAAAATCTGGCATAATTCACTATAGAGAAAAGCACATCTCCAAATTCAGCTTCCAATTTATCCTTATTCCCGGCATTCACTTCTTCCTGCAATTCTGACAATTCTTCTTTAACCTTTTCAAACACTTGCTCTGGTCGTTCCCAATCAAATCCAACACCAGCAACTTTTTCCTGAATTCTATTGGCTTTGACTAATGCGGGAAGACTATTTGGAACCCCTTCAAGAACACTTTTTTTACCTTCTTTTAGTTTAATATTTTCCCAATTTCTTTTTACATCCTCTTCATTTGCAACAGTCACATCCCCATAGATATGTGGGTGCCGGTTAATCAGTTTATCACATATAGAATTAGCAACATCGGCAATGTCAAAACTATTAGTTTCGGATCCTATTCTTGCATAAAATACAATATGTAATAAAAGATCTCCAAGCTCATTTTTTACTTCCTTAAGATCATTTTCCAGGATTGCATCACCCAATTCATAAGTCTCTTCAATGGTAAGGTGCCTTAGTGTTTGCAATGTCTGTTTTTTATCCCATGGACATTGCTCCCGGAGCTCATCCATAATAGTAAGTAAGCGATCAAGGGCCTTAAGTTGTAATTCTCTTTTATTCATAGAACGAGCATTTAGGTAAAAATACAAATACCATTCATAAAGGTGTATGGAAAATTTAGACTAATTTAGAAGAATACAACTACCTTAATCAAAACTAGAACATCATGCAATGCAGAAGAGATTTTTTAGTACAATCTACAGCTTTTATAGCCGGATCATTACTTCTCCCTTCCTGTACTTTTGCACCAATTAAAACACAACATTTTGGAGTTCAATTATATTCATTTCGAGATGAAATGGCTGAGGATGCAATTGGTACATTAAAACAAATTGCTTCTCTTGGTTTCAAAGAGATTGAAACAGCAAGAAGTGATAAAGGTCACTACTACGGTCTCGGCCCTGCAGAGATGAAATCTGTTTGTGATGACCTGAATATGAACCTGAAGAGCGGACATGTACATTTAGATGAAAAGTGGCAGCAAACCATAGAAGAAGCAGTGGAATCGGGGCAGGAGTATCTTATTTGCTCTTCAATGCCCAGTGAAGGACAAAATGTAGACAATTATAAAAAGGTGGCTGAAGAATTTAATAAGGCCGGTGAGACATGTAAAAAATTAAATCTTAAATTCGGTTATCACAATCATGAATATGAATTTGAAACTGAAAATAACCAGGTTCTTTATGATGTTCTCCTCTCAAATACCGAAGCAGATCTTGTTCATATGGAATTAGATCTCGGATGGGTAATTGTGGCGGGTAAGGACCCATTGGACTATTTTAAGAAATATCCGGGGAGATTTCCCTTATGGCACCTTAAGGATATGGACATGAATAAAAAAGTAAGTACAGAATTTGGCAAAGGTGGCCTTGATATTCGCGAAATGATGACTCATAAAAAAGCTTCAGGCGTAAAACACATCTTCATAGAACAGGAAGAATATACTAACAACCCTTTAGAAAGCATGAAACATAACATGGCTTATTTAAATAAACTTTCATAGAACTTTTTTCACTAGGCAAATTAATTAAGCATGTCTGTATTATTGGATCCCTATTTACTATCCTCAGATAAAATAAAACAACTTCCTGCGACTTTTAAAGAAAGTTTTAAATTTCTGGGACCAACCTTTATACTTGCATTTTTCATTGTTGGTTCGGGAGAATTAATAGCGACAACCACTTTAATTGCAGAAGCCGGATTTATTACATTTTGGCTCATTATTTTTAGCTGTAGTGTAAAAGTAGCGGTCCAACTAGAATTTGGAAAACATACAAACCTGACCGGGGAAACTGCTATGCAGGCATTTGATAAGCTTCCGGGTCCTGCTTATGGCAATGCCAGTTGGACTGTTTGGATGGTATTGGTTGTAATGATCATAAAACTGTTGCAAGTTGGCGACATTGTAGGGGGTATAACTATAATATTAAACATAGCCATTCCGTGAAAAAATTTCTAATTCTCCAAATGCGGCCAGAAACTATAGCCGCCGATAGTGAATATGAAGCTATTTTGCGGGTTGGAGGATTGTCACATGAAGAAGTCCATCGTGTTAGGGTTGAACAAGGTAACATACAAGATATTAATATATATAACTACTCTGCAATAATTGCCGGGGGCAGCCCATTTGATGTGAGTATCCCAGAAGAAAAAAAAAGTATTGTCCAAAAAAGTGTTGAAGAATTTTTTAATACACTTTTTGATAAAGTGATTCCTCAGGATTTTCCATTTCTTGGAGCCTGTTCAGGGAATGGGCTTTTGGGCAGATATTGCGGAGCATCTATTTCCAACAACTATGCAGAAACCCTGGGAAGTGTTAATGTATGGGTAACAGACGAAGGGGTTAAAGATCCGCTTTTAAAAGGCCTTCCAAAGAAATTTTTCGCAATGGTAGGGCATAAAGAAGCTTGCGATACTGTTCCCCCCGGCTCCGTTCTCCTGGTTTCTTCAGATACTTGTCCGATCCAGATGTTTCGGGTAAAAAAGAATATATATGCAACCCAGTTTCATCCGGAAGCGGATGCAGATGAATTTATATTGCGTGTCAAAGTTTATAAATATGCCGGTTACTTCAGGCCCGAAGAAGCAGAAAATCTGATAAAGGCTATACGCAAATCGAATACTCCGATTCCCAAAATAATACTGAGTCGCTTTGTTGACAGATACAGATCCTAAAAATAATATTAGTTCGGCACCTATTTCTTTGCTTTTTTTAAGTAATTTAATCTTAATATTATTTTATGAAATTATGGTTACTTCTTCGCTAAATATTAACAGCAAAACATATAAAGTAGCTAGTGAAGAGGTTTTTGAATAGTATAAACATAACTATGTCATATCCGAAAATTGAAGATAATTCCTCCCAATATAGGCCCTAATGAAAAGAAGGAAGTTCTTGTTGTTATCCCTTTTTGGTTTATTTATAAGCTTAGTTTTCATTTGGTATTACAAATATAAATCCGCCACAAAAAGAGATCTGAGACTTCCTTTGGATCTTTCAGGAATCTGCGATCGAAAAACTTTAATTAATATTGGAAATACATATCGGAAGCTAACTGATGAGAATAATAAAATATATTTGGAAGAACTGTTGTTTGAAGATAGAGTAATACCCGACAACGAAATAAAAAATCTCTTGAAAACGAAAGTTACAGAAGACTTTGACAATGGGAATACAATTCTTATTGATGGCTGGTTGCTTTCAATCACAGAAGCGAGGCAATGTGCACTATTATCAATCGCCGAAGAAAAATAGGATTTATGTATGTAGACGCCAGGGAACTTGATAACAACACCATAATTGAAGGAGATCTTTGTATTGTTGGTGCGGGTGCGGCGGGAATAAGTATGGCACTGGACTGGAATAAAAGTGGTAAAAAAGTAATCCTTCTGGAAGGTGGAGGGTTTGAATACGACAGTGAAATTCAGGACCTGTATTCGGGAAACTCAACGGGACAAAGGTATTACCCTTTGCGCTCCTGCAGGCTGCACTTATTTGGAGGAACAACAGGTCATTGGGGAGGTATGTGCGCCCCTTTGGATCCTATAGATTATAAAATAAGAAGTTGGGTACCCAATAGTGGTTGGCCAATTACTCCGGACGATCTTATGCCCTTTTATGGTAAAGCCCAAAAGTTATTTGAGTTAGATTCTTATAATTACAGCTTGCAATATTGGCAGGAAAAGTACCAGGAACTCATTCCTTTTCCGCTTGACAAAGACTTTGTCTGGTCAAAAATGTGGCAATTTAGCCCGCCTACCCGATTTGGTACGACATACAAAGAAACCATTGTTAAATCCCCAAATATACATCTGTACACTTATGCAAATCTCACAAATATTATCGCAAATAATGAAGTTAACGGCATAAAGCAGCTCATAGTTAAAAATCATGTGGGAAAAACCCACAACGTAAGAGCTAAAAATTTTGTCTTAGCATGTGGTGCTATACAAAATGCAAGGATGCTACTCGCATCAAGAGGACAGGCTAAAAATGGTATAGGCAATGACAAGGATGTTGTTGGGCGTTATTTTATGGAACATCTGGAAGTTAAGTCCGCTGAATTATGGCTCAAAAAACAATTTTCAACCGAGTTATACACTTTTGATTACGGCACACGCAGGCCAAGGGCAGAATTAGCTCTGACCGCTGGTATTCAAGAGAAGACTAGTATTCTAAACGGTTCTGCCTCTCTAACACCACTGGCAATAGCAAAACAGCAAACGCCTCTCATAGATGTCTGGAGTAATGAAGATCCAAGGAAATCCTTCGATAAATTAGTAGCAAATTTCAGACAATCCAGAGCGAAAAACTATGCCTGGAAGGATGATAACGGGAATAAGGCTTATGAATTATTCACGCGCATGGAACAGGCTCCAAACCCTAATTCCAGAATAATACTTTCCGATGAAAAGGATGCCCTGGATGTGCCAAGGCCCGAATTAAATTGGGAACTAACCGAGCTGGATAAATACAGTATCAGAAAAATGTACCACATATTTGGTGAACAAATTGGTAAGGCTGGCGTTGGAAGAATAAAATTAGAGAAATTCCTCTGGGATGAATATGACAACTCAATGCCAGAACAGTTAGGTGGAGGTTGGCATCATATGGGTACTACACGAATGAGCAGAGATCGTAATAAAGGAGTGGTAGATGCAAATTGTAAAGTTCATGGTATTTCTAACCTCTTTATTGCTGGTTCTGGTTGCTTTAGTACTGCCGGTGCTGCAAATCCAACTCTAACACTGGTTGCATTGTCATTAAGACTGTCAGATTATTTAAAACAAGCTAAGAATTAATAATTGGCTTATCAATATCGTAACTTAGTTTAAAAAGGTCAACCTATGCCAACGGGCAGAAAATTTATCACTGAAAATCCGGGTAAATCGGCCCGATATGCCCTCTCTGTTCTGGCCCCTTTTATCTCAGCTTATTTGATATTCTTTGTAGAACTAGATCCTGATAATCCAGCTATTACTAATACACTGGCGGTAGCAATATTAATGGCGCTTTGGTGGATAACCGAGCTTATTCCCCTCGCCATCACCTCACTCCTTCCAATTGTACTTTTTCCTGCACTTGGAATCATGAATGGCCGGGAAGTTTCAGCTACTTATTTTAATCACGTCATATTTTTATTTATTGGAGGCTTTTTGGTTGCCCTTGCCATCCAAAAATGGGGGTTACACAAGCGAATTGCATTAAAAATTCTTCGTGTTGTTGGTAGTAGTCCGGGCAGAATACTATTGGGGTTTATGTTTGCCACTGCTTTCCTCTCCATGTGGATATCAAATACAGCCACAGCAATGCTAATGGTCCCAATACTTTTATCTATAATTACTAAGTTGGAGGAGATAAATGGTAAAGCATTGGTAAAGCACTTTGCAATAGGCCTTTTACTTTGTATTGCCTACAGCGCTTCTATAGGAGGAATTGCAACTCTTGTGGGTACACCACCTAACCTTTCATTCGCTCGTATCTTCTATATATACTTTCCGAATGCACCGGAGATTTCCTTTGCGACCTGGTTTTTTTATGCCTTTCCAATTTCACTTGTTTTATTTGTTGTTTTATATTGGTACTTATACCTCATTTTTGTCAAGAGAAAAAGGACCTGGAAAAGTTTGAGCAAAAATGAGATTCTTCTGGATTATGTAAAACTAGGCAGGAAAAACTTTGAAGAAAAAGTATTGATAATTGCTTTTGCCTCTCTTGCCTTGCTCTGGTTTTTCAGGGCGGATATAATGATCGGTGGATTTAAAATTCCCGGATGGTCTAACTTATTCAATTATCCACAATTTTTTAATGACGGGACAGTGGCTATTTTTGTTGCGGTGATCCTATTTATGATTCCATCAAAAACGCAACCCGGGACTTTTCTCATGGATTGGAAAGCAGCAGAAGAGATTCCCTGGGAAATAATTTTACTGTTTGGTGGCGGTTTTGCCCTGGCTAGCGGATTTAAAGAATCTGGTTTATCCTTGTGGTTTGGGCATCAGTTGGAATGGTTAAGAGGCATGCATCCTCTTATTCTAATTCTTTGCATAAGTTTCCTTGTGACTTTTATGACCGAAATTACTTCAAATACAGCAACGGTAGAAACCTTATTGCCGATTCTTGCAGGCCTGGCAGTTAGCATAGAAACCAACCCCCTACTCTTTATGCTTCCGGCTACAATTGCAGGTTCCCTTGCCTTTATGTTACCGGTTGCTACCCCGCCCAATGCCATAGTTTTTGGCAGTAAACGTATTTCCGTCATTCAGATGGCTAAAACCGGCTTTTTCCTAAATATTATAGGAATAATCCTGGTATCTGTTATAACTTATTATTTTGGTACCTTTATTTTTGATATTGTGGATGGCGTTTTCCCCGAATGGGCACATATTGACAAGTAATATTATCCTGATTTAATAGATATCCAAATGAAAAACACCTTTCTTTCTTAAGCTTTTTATCTCAGAATAAGCTGATAGGCGTTTAGTGATTACAGCACGATTTTGTAGATGATGAATTTTTGTTCGAAGGAAAAATACAATTTGAAGTAGAAATATAGAAAAAAGCTATTCCCCCCTATTACAGAATGCTTAATTGCATGTTTAGCGCCACGTATTGGATTGCTGTACTGCGGGTAGTATTAGAATTCGTCTGGGATACATTTTATCAATATTGATATGAAAGAATATGAAAATTAAAACTACACTTATGGCCTTATTTTTTATAACAGTTATGAACGCACAGGAAAAGTTCGCTCAGGACCTGCCCTATTTTCAGATTCCGGACTTTCCGGATACTTATACAGCAGGAACTGTGGTTGCCCGAATGATAGATGGTTTGGGATTTAGGTATTATTGGGCAACTGAAGGATTGCGGGGCGAAGACATGGCCTATAAGCCTTCGGAAAGCAATAGAACTATTAATGAAACCTTAGATCACTTATATAACCTATCGCGAGTTGTTTACAACTCTGCTGCAAAAGAAATAAATGATAGAACGCAACCCAGGGAAGAAGCACTTTCTTTCCAGGAGAAAAGAAGGCGCACTTTGTTCAATTTTAAAAAAGCCAGTGAGATTTTTATGAATGTCAGAGACCTAAATGAACATCTGGTGATCTATAAATCCAAATCAGGTACATTTGAATACCCGTTCTGGAATCTGATAAACGGCCCTATTGAGGATGCTATTTGGCATAGCGGGCAGATAGTGGCTTTGCGAAGGGCATCGGGTAACCCAATAGATCCAAAAGTTAATTTTTTTAAGGGCACAAGAAGGTCAGATTAAATAAGGAAATACAGCGTAATTGATTTTTAATTATTTTTCTAAGCAGCCGAAAAGATTTACACCATAATGGGACTATTAATTCACAAGGAAAGAGTACATGGTCTGGTGCTAAATGATTCTATATATCTGCCATTAGGCTTTTTGTGAAATGTGGAAAGCTGTAAAATAACTTGACGATAACATGTTTATTATTATCTACTCAATTAAACACTTTAAATAACAAACAAATGAAAAAATTTCTTCTTCCAATAATTGCGCTTTTCTTGCTCAGTTTTAGTCTCACAAGTACTAAACTTACGGATCAGGAAAGAGTTATAGGAGCTCTTGAATTGGTTAAAACACAAGCGTATATGCTGGAAACCCTAAACGGACTAAGTGAGGAACAGTTAAATTTCAAAAGTAGTCCGGAATCATGGTCCATTGCCGAATGTGTGGAGCATCTGGCCATTTCTGAAAATGCTTTTGATCAAATGCTTCAGGAATCCTTAAAAACACCAGCTGATCCATCTAAGCGTGCCGATGTAAAAATGACCGATAAAGAGCTTATGGCCATGATTAGAAACCGCGATACCAAATTAAAAACCTCAGAACCTTTAGAGCCATCAGGGAAGTTTGGATCCTATGAAGAAAGCCTGAAAGCTTTTCAATCAAAAAGAGTAGAACACATAGTCTATATGGAGACTGCGGAAGATGATCTGAGAAATCATTACGTGCAATTGCCGTTTGGCACAGTTGATTCCTTTCAAATACTTATATTCATGTCTGGCCATACCGAACGACATGTAAAGCAAATGGAAGAAGTTAAGGCAGATAATAACTTTCCTAAAGAATAGTTTTTTATCTGGATAATAGGGATAATTACTATGCCCTCTTTCTATTTTATTGGAAGAGGGCATATCCTTTTAATTGCTATTGCTTATTTTTAAAGCAATGACATTTTTGACTTTCATAATCTTTACTGGATTTGTTGCCCTGTATGCCACCTGGAAACTTCGCCGGGATAAATTAAATACGAAAGACGGTTATTTTCTGGGAGGAAGATCCCTTACAGGAGTGGTCATAGCCGGATCATTGCTTTTGACCAATATTTCCACTGAGCATCTTGTTGGAATGAATGGTTCAGCATATAAAAATGGGGCCATCATAATAGCATGGGAGGTTACCTCTGCATTGGCGCTGGTAATAGCTGCTTTATATTTTGCTCCTCGATATTTAAAAATGGGCCTTACAACCATTCCGGAATTTTTGGAAAAACGATTTGATGGCCTTACAAGAACTCTGGTAGCCTTATTGCTTATTATATCTTTTGTAGCTACTCTGTTACCAATAGTATTATATACCGGAGCATTAAATATAGAAGCTATATTTGAAATCTCAGAACTTCTGAATGTAAGTCAGAAAGAAGGAATTTGGATAACTATACTAATCGTTGGAGGGATAGGCGCTCTTTATGCCATATTTGGCGGACTTAAAATGGTCGCATATACAGACACCATAAACGGATTTGGACTCCTTGTAGCCGGTTTGCTTGTTCCTATATTGGCACTTTGGAGTATTGGAGATGGAAATTTGGCAGAAGGAATAAGCAAGGTCTTTGAGAAAAACCCGGAGAAATTTAATGTTATAAGCCAAGAAAGGGGGGTTGGGCCAGGATCAAGGTCGGCTATATTGCCCTTTGAAGTAATCTTCACAGGTTTAATGATTAACCAAATCTATTTCTGGACCATGCACCAGTCAATTATCCAAAGAGTACTTGGTGCTGTAAGTCTTAAGGAGGCCCAAAAAGGATTACTGTTTACCGGGCTTTTGAAAATACTGGTTCCTTTGGTAATAGTCCTTCCCGGCCTTATTGGGTTCTATTATTTTGGAGAAGAATTTTATGATAATCCTGATAGTGTATACCCCATTCTTGTGAAAATGGTATTACCAGCCTGGTTAACAGGATTCTTTGTCGCAGTTATGATGGGGGCTATACTCACTACTTTCAATAGTGCTTTAAATAGTGCAGCAACAGTTTTTAGTCTTGGTATTTATAAACGATATATCCAAAAAAATGCAGGGGAAAGAAGACTGGTCCGTATTGGCAAATGGACCTCCGCCATACTCGCTCTCTTTGCAATTGGAATAGCTCCTTTCGTTGCTAATGCGCCCGAAGGTCTTTATCAACTATTACAGCAACTAAACGGCATTTTCTTCATCCCGATTGCGAGTGTAATTATTGCAGGTTTTTTATTGCCAAAAGTTTCGGCCACAGGAGCGAAAGCCGGTTTGTTTTTTGGCCTTTTATTTTATGTTATATGCTACTTTATTCTGGAAGTCAATCTGCATTTTGTTCATATTTGGGGAATTGAATTTGTACTGAATATTAGTGTTATGCTTTTAATTTCCCGGTTTTTTCCAAATAATGAAACCTTTGTTATTAAAGATGCCGGAATATTAAACATTCAACCGTGGAAATTTGCCAGGCCTTTTAGCCTGTTTTTGATAGTATTCACGATTATTTTGTACCTTTTACTTGGAAATGTGTAGTATGGAAAAGGTATATAGAAATTATAATGATATAGAAGTAAATGCCGCAGTGCGAGACCATTATCGCAAAATGCGTGAAAGACAAACTTATGAATATGTTCAAGAGATGCAAAGGAAGTATTTGACATTTAATAAACCTATGGATCTCTGGGACGCAATGAAACATTTAAATGACCTTATTGACGTAAGCGATCCGGATCTGGATCTGCCTAATGTACAGCACCTCATTCAAAGTGCTGAGGCAATCAGAATGGATAACAGACCAGACTGGATGCAATTGGTTGGCCTGATACACGATTTAGGGAAAGTGATGTTTCTTTGGGGAAGCGATGAAGACGGCACTAGTCAGAATGAACAATGGGGAATGGTTGGTGATGTTTTTGTGGTTGGTTGTGCGCTGCCGGCCTCCTGCGTTTACCCTGAATTCAATCAACTTAATCCGGATATGAGGGATTCCAGATATAGTTCTGAACTAGGAATATATAAGAAGCATTGTGGTCTGGATAATCTTACTCTTGCATGGGGACATGATGAATATCTATTTCAGGTATTGCAACACCATAAAGGAAACCTAATCCCGGAAGCTGGGATGGCCATGATAAGGTATCATTCCTTCTACCCATGGCATGGTGGAGGAAGTTATACCCCTTTACTTTGCGATAAAGACATAGAATATTTAGATTGGATTAGGGATTTCAATAAATATGATCTCTATACTAAATGTAATAAAACCTATGATCTGGATGAGATTAAGGATTATTATTTACCCATTGCTCATAAGTACCTGGGAATGGGTCCAATCTATTGGTAGGAACTGAGCCGAAAGAAGAGTTCCTATAATAGCAAATTAAATTACTTAATGACTTCCTTATTTGTCGGAATTACCTGAATTATTATTCCCACGCACATCTTTATAACATAATAAAATAAAGAATTGGAACAAATTATATAAAGCTAAGAATAAATCTTAGTATTTCTGAGCAACCATGTTCTGTCTTAAATATATTCTTTCGGAAGTATCCTTCAAGAAATATTATGATATATTAACAATTTAAGATGATCAAAATCATTAATTTAGGTTAAAATGGGTTATACTTTTGCAAGTAACAGTAATTTTAAACTTATACCATGGCGCATATAATATTTAGTAATTCAAATCATCCGCTTTTAAAGGCAATTGCATTTGTCATAATACTAATAGGAATAGCGGCACCTCTTGAGGCATCCGTACTTTTCCAGGTCAACACTCAGGAAGTTACATCATATAACCAATACAAAGGAGTGGTAGTTGACAGTGAGAATAGCAAGCCACTAGTATTTGCCACACTAACCCTGGAGGGAAGTAATATTAGTACGATAACAAATACAGAAGGTGAATTTTTATTAAAAATTCCAACAAGTATCAATCATGGGAATATTATTGTCGCCTTTTTAGGTTATAAAAATTCCATAATTCCTTTAGAGCAGTTAAAGGAAAATAAAAATAAGATTGCCCTGAAGGTCTCAATAACTAAATTGGATGAAGTAAATGTTGTTATTCCAAAAAATGCCCGTGTACTGGTAAAGGAAACAATGCGAAAAAAAGGGGAAAATTACTTTGGGGACCCGACACTTATGACCGGATTTTACAGGGAAACTATCAAAAAAAGAAAGAAAAATGTTTCACTTTCAGAGGCCGTGGTAAACATATATAAATCTCCCTATTCCTCTAGCAAAAAAGATGCCGTACAGTTATTTAAAGCTAGGAAGAGTACGGATTATAGCAAACTAGATACCCTGGCACTTAAACTTCAGGGAGGACCCTTTAATGCCCTATATGCTGATATTATGAAATATCCGGAATATATCTTTAATGATATTTCCATGGACGAATATGACTTTAGTTTTGAAAGGCCTACCAGGATTAATGACAAATTGATTTATGTAATAAGTTTTAAACAACGCCCTGATGTTTTAGAACCTCTTTATGCAGGAAAATTATTTATTGATCCCGTAAACAAGATACTTACCAGTGCCATTTACTCTTTAAATATTACAGATAAAGAAAAAGCAAGTAGGATGTTTGTTAGGAAAAAACCTGGCAATGCACAGGTACACCCTACTGAAATTGCCTATAGGGTGGATTATAGGGAAAAAAACGGAAGATGGTATTATGGTTATAGCAACGTCCTTTTAGAGTTCAAAATCAAATGGGATAAAAAGCTGTTCAATTCAGTTTATAGTTTGAGCGCAGAAATGGCTATAACGGACTGGGAACAAAATATTGATGGCAAAATTCCTAAAGTTAGGGATAGATTAAACACCTCTATGATTCTGAGTGAGGCGGCAATTGGTTTTTCAGATCCGGATTTCTGGGGAGCATACAATATCATAGAGCCTGAGAAATCTATTGAATCTGCTATCAAGAAAATACAGAAGCAATTAAAAAAATCTAAGCCTGACAGTGGGGAATCTGCTCCTTAGTGGTTAGCTAAGAATTAATCTTTATCGGCCTCATCTGGGGCCGATTTGTATTAATATGGCCCGTTATAACCCTTTTAGGAACGAATTGTAAACTTGATAGTTATGAACAATTGTTTATAAAACAAGTTCATAAACTGTTGATTTCTAAATTCTTAAAAATATTGATTATTACTCAAAAATTATGTATATTTATTTTATGGTTTAAGGGATGTGCCTGTCTAGGGTAAATCATTAAAACCATTATAGAGTTGACGTTCTGTATATTATTGTTTAGTCTTAAAATTAAAGTAGGGTAATTTATTACCAGATTTTAACAAGAGATGAGCCTAACGAAGGAGAGCTGTAGCTTTCCAGAGGTATGTGGGTTTATTTACGTTAAATTTAAAACTTCGGTTTTATGTTTAAGATAAATGAAGTAAAACGATGAGAAGAAGCCTTCATGTGTTGCTTGGTTGAAAAATTAAGAGCAAAGAAAGTTTCAAACGTTGATTTAGTTAGTCAAATGCAATCAATGGTTGCCGTACTGTACTCCGGTACAGAACAAAAAGTTTGCTAACTATTTCTAAAAAGCCATGTCAATGTACTTGTACAATGATATGGCTTTTGTCTTTTATTATTTTCCTCTACCTTTCATTCACTTGACTAACTAAATTAACTTAAACTAAAGTTTAAAAAACGGTGGTTTTATGATCTGTTAAAATTGTATATTTGCTGCGCTTTAAACAAATTCACTTTAATTTATGCCCAGAATAATATACACTAAAACCGACGAGGCACCGGCTTTGGCAACTCAATCATTTTTACCCATAGTAAAGGCATTCACTAAAACGGCTGGTGTAACCATTGAAGTAAAGGACATCTCCCTGGCGAGTAGGATTTTGGCAACTTTTCCGGATTTTTTGGGGGAGAACCAACAAACCCCTGATGATCTGACTGAATTGGGCAACTTGGCAAAAACCCCGGAAGCAAATATTATTAAACTGCCAAATATTAGTGCTTCCATTCCCCAGCTAAAAGATGCAATTGAAGAGCTTCAAAATAAAGGATACAAATTACCAGATTATCCTGATGAACCTAAAAATGAAAAGGAATCTGAGATTAAATCCAGATATGACCGTATTAAGGGTAGTGCTGTAAATCCCGTATTACGAGAAGGCAATTCTGATAGGAGAGCTCCGGTACCCATAAAGAATTATGCCAAGAAAAATCCACATTCAATGGGTGCCTGGGATACCAATTCAAAGACACATGTTGCCACAATGGCGCATGGTGATTTTAAATCCAATGAAAAATCACTTACTATTGAAAAGGCCACTGATGTTAAAATAGTTTTATCGGCTACTGACGGTTCTTTAAACGTTTTAAAAGAAAAAATATCCTTGTTGAATGGTGAGATAATTGATGCAACCGTCCTGAGCAAAACCGCACTTCTTGAATTCTTAAAAGAGCAGTTGGCAGATGCCAAGAAAAAAGGAGTCCTATTCTCTGTTCACCTCAAGGCAACTATGATGAAAGTCTCAGACCCAATTATCTTTGGCCATGTATTGGAGGTCTATTTTGCTGAAGTATTTAACAAGTATGCAGAGCTTTTTGAGGAAATTGGCATCAACTCTAATGATGGTCTCGAAATGCTATTCGAAAAATTAAAAACCCTTCCTGAGAATAAAAGAATAGAAATTGAGGAAGAACTAATGCAAGCCATGCAAGATGGTCCTGATCTTGCTATGGTAAATTCCGAAAAAGGAATTACTAACCTCCATGTGCCAAGCGACATCATTATTGATGCATCTATACCCGCTATGATCCGTACTTCGGGGCAAATGTGGAATACGGAAGGAAAGCTCCAGGACACGAAAGTCATAATCCCTGACAGTAGCTACGCAGGGGTTTATAAAGCCACCATAGATTTTTGCAAAAAGAACGGAGCTTTTGATCCCCGTACTATGGGAACTGTACCTAATGTTGGCCTTATGGCTCAGAAAGCAGAAGAATATGGCTCGCATGACAAAACCTTTGAAATTAAAAAGGATGGTTTTGTAAGTGTCATTGATAATCACACCGGAGAAGAGCTTTTAAAACATAAAGTTGAAACAGGTGATATATGGAGAATGTGTCAGGTTAAAGATGCCCCAATTCAGGATTGGGTAAAACTTGCTGTATCCAGGGCAAGAACTTCTAATACTCCTGCTGTATTCTGGCTGGATAGGGAACGGGCTCATGATCTGGAACTGATCGAAAAAGTAAATAAATATCTTCCTGAAAGTGATACTTCAGGCCTCGATATCAGAGTATTGTCGCCCGTGGAAGCTACAAAGTTTACACTGAATCGGATTATAAAGGGCAAAGATACAATCTCCGTTTCAGGCAATGTCCTGAGAGACTATTTAACTGACCTGTTTCCTATTCTCGAAGTTGGAACCAGTGCAAAAATGCTTTCTATTGTGCCTTTAATGAATGGTGGTGGATTGTTTGAAACCGGAGCCGGGGGTTCTGCACCAAAACATGTGGAGCAATTCCTTGAAGAAGGTCATCTTAGATGGGATTCATTAGGTGAGTTTTTAGCGCTTAGCGTATCTCTCGACTTTTATGGAAATAAAAATAATAATATCAAAGCTTTAGTTTTGGCCAAAGCACTGGATAGAGCCACTGAAGAATTGAAGAATTTTTGGATAACGATAAATCGCCATCAAGAAAAGTAGGTGAATTGGATACCAGAGGAAGTCATTTTTACTTAGGCCTATATTGGGCCAGGGCTCTTGCCAATCAAGATGATGATGATGAACTTAAAAACACTTTTACTAAACTGGGTAATTCACTTGAAAAAAATTGCCAAAAAATATTGGGAGAATTGATTGAGGCACAAGGAACTCCTCAGGATATTGGTGGATATTATAAGCCGGATCCATTACTGATGAGCAGAGCCATGAGACCAAGTAAAACCTTAAATTCATTATTAGAACAAGTTTAAGTATACTTATTTAGTAATATTTGAAACCCCTGTGAAGATCGCCGGGGTTTCTTTGTTTTAAATTAATGTTAACATTGATTTGGTTTTAATCTTAATGCATATTTTTGCGGAAAAATTGCTTTGATGTACCAACCCGTGCGACTATTCTTATTTGCATTTCTTTTTCTAATTTCAATTTCTCTCTTTTCACAACAAAGGTTTACGCTAAGTGGAATAATTACAGAAGCCTCGAGTAATGAAACTTTAATCGGAGTTACCTTATTGGTTCCCGAAATAAATATCGGTGTTACCACAAATGATTATGGATTTTACTCCTTAACGCTTCCTGA
>RCNG010000717.1_pt1 | contig 15656 bp, 13 predicted proteins | sample 2041371 | NCBI WGS metagenome assembly RCNG01 (sample SAMN09708227, study PRJNA481090) | Marine sediment metagenome, whole genome shotgun sequencing project. | biome: marine sediment; feature: ocean; material: sediment; isolation source: Sewage treatment plant 1 marine sediment (STP1) ... | reverse complement strand
ATCGCCGGCCCCGAGAAGGGCATCGCCGATGGCGGTGCCGCCGGTCTTGGTGTGGTCGAGGGATTCGTAGCTCAGCCCGTCGACGAGCGCGGCCAGCGTTGTGCGATCGGTGGTCAGAGGAGACTGAGTGAAGGTGAGGCCGGCGAAGGCGTGGATGGCGACCCGGTTGCCTCCGGCACGCTGCAGGAAATCGGTTGTGAGGTGCTTGAGGGCTTCTAACCGGGTGGGAGGGAAGTCCGCCGCCTGCATGCTGGCGGAGATGTCGAGCACCAGCGCCACGTCGAGGCCCTTCTCCGAGTAGGTCTCGATGGTGTCAGAACGACCGGGACCGGCCACGGCGACGAAGGCCAGGGCGAGAACAATCAGCTCGGCCGGAATCTGCAGGGTGTGAAGGGCACGCCGCCAGTGCGATCCGCGTGCGATCTGAGCCGGAGAGAAAGCAATGGCGGAAGCGCGCACCAGACGATGTCGAATGACGGCATACGGCACAAGCAGGATCAACAGGCTCAACACGCCGGGGCTGGCGAAGGTCACCATCATGTCTTCCCGTCGCGAGGTGGGCGGCTACTGACGACGCGCGGGGCTTCACGGCACATCTTCTTGAAGTCGTCGCGGTTGGGCGGGCGTTTGCCGAACTGATGACGGCGGAGGCGGGTGAAAAAGGCCGTGAGGTCGGGCTCATTCACCCAGGAGGCGATCTCGTCGACGGTCATCTCCTCGGCGTCGTTGCCGGACGATCGTTCGAGGTGGGTCTTCGTCGCTGCGGACAGGGCGTGGCAACCTTCGCGATAGGTCTTGCGGTTGAGGTGTTCGTCGCGGATGGTTTTTACGAGCTGTGCGAAGGCGCTGCCCCCGCCAGTGCCTTTGGCGCCGATCCCTTTCGGTGGTGTGGGGGCCGGCCGTCGGCGCCGCCGGCGCCACAACCACCACGCGAGCAGCAGGGCGAGGAAGAGGAGAAACATGAGGAGAGCTGCCAGCATCATCCCCGGCGGAAAGATGTGCAGCGAGCCCAACGGCGAGTGGGGCAGTGGCTTCACCCCCTCGCCTCACCGCGCCTGCGTCTGAAGAAGCGTGCCAACGGCGGCCCCAGGGGGACGGCCGTCGAAAAGGACGACAGAGCCACTCTGTTGCGACCGGCTTCCTGTTGCAGCGGACCGATGCGTTCGTCGAAGCGGCCCATGTCGCCGGGCTTCAAAGTGGTTTGATTTCGATCGCCCTCCGGAGACTGGATGTTGAGGCGAACATCATTCGAACGGGCGTACTCGAAGGGATCATAGATATGCAGCAGGGAGACGTCGTGGCGCCGCCCGATATAGGCGAGATCCTGCGGCACGTCGAGGTCGATGAAGTCGGAGACGACGAAGACTACGAAGCGACGCCCGCGCCATGCCTGGATGGCGTGAAAGGCCTCCCGCGGGTCCGAAACCCGACCGGGTGCGTTGTTGCCGTCGAGCGCCTGGACGAACGCCTTCAGTGTCCGGAAGAGGTGCTTTTTGCCCGCCAAGGGAGGAGCGACCTCTAAAGCTCGGTCTGCGAAAGTGACGAAGCCGATGCGATCGCCGACGGCCTCGGCGGACACCGCGAGGGTTGCGGCCAACTCGACCGCGGCCTCGATCTTCGACAACGTCTGCCAGCCGGTGAACATCGACGGGCTCACGTCGAGGGCTATCATGATCTCGCGTTGCCGTTCTTCGACGAAGGTCTTGACGTGAGGCTCGCCGAGTCGTGCCGTGATCTTCCAGTCGATCAGACGCACTGACTCGCCCTGGACATAGCGCCGTGCTTCGTGGAAGTCGAGGCCGCGGCCGATGATCGTCGTTCGGTAGTTGCCGGTCAGGGCCGAGGATACGTTTCTTCGTGCCACGAGCTCGAGGGTGCGGACCTCGCGCAACAGGTCCCGGGTTTCCTGGTTCATGCCTTCAGGGAACCTTGACGGCGCCGAGTATGTGGTCGATGAGCTGCTCGGCTGTGACGCCTTCAGCGTCGGCGTGGTAGGTGAGCAGGATGCGGTGACGCAATACGTTCACGGCCGCAGCCTTGACGTCCTCGGGGATCACGGCGTCGCGGCCTTCGATCAAAGCGCGGGCGCGGGCCACCTGGACCAGAGCCAAGGAGGCTCGTGGCGAAGCGCCGAGCTCGATGACGCCTTCGGGCTCGAGACCGACGTCGCCGGGGTTGCGGGTGGCGAAAACGAGGTCGGTGGCGTAGTTGATGATCCGGTCCTCGACGAAGATGTTGTGCACGGTCCGCTGCAGCTGGAGAAGAGTGGCGGCGTCCGTCACCGCTTCGACTTTCGGGATCTCGACCTCGTTCATGACCTGGCGGACGACGCGGCGCTCCTCCTCTTTCGACGGGTAGGAGACGGTGATCTTGATCAAAAATCGGTCGACTTGTGCCTCCGGCAACGGATAGGTGCCCTCCTGTTCGACCGGGTTCTGGGTTGCGAAGACGAGGAAGGGACGCGGTAGGGGCAGGCTCTCGTTCCCGATCGTCACCTGCCGCTCCTGCATCGCCTCGAGGAGGGCGGACTGCACCTTGGGCGCCGCCCGGTTGATCTCGTCCGCGAGCACGAAAGTTGCGAAGACGGGCCCCCTGCGGGTCTCAAACTCGCGGCTCACCTGGTTGTAGATCTGGGTGCCGATGATGTCGGCCGGCAGCAGGTCGGGAGTGAACTGGATGCGTCGGAATGTTGTTCCGCAACACCCCGCCAGGAGATGCACCGAGCGCGTTTTCGCGAGGCCGGGAACGCCTTCGATGAGTACGTGACCGTTGGCGAGCAGGGCCTGAAGAAGGCCGTCGACGAGGCCCGTCTGGCCGATCAGACCGGTTGCGATTTCTTTGCGTACGCGATCGATAATCGAACGGGCTTCGGACATCCTCAGCGGTTTTTGGTCCATCCCGGGTCCTCCAGCAGTGGGCTGAGCGGAGCGTAGCATAGGAGGGGGGAGCGGCGGGTTCCGGTACTCCGTGGGGACTGCCGCCGGAGTGCCCGCGGCAGGCTTCGCCTGTGCCTCGTCCCGCGACGGCCGACTGAGCCGCCGCTTCTGGCCTTCGGCCAGCTCGTCGCAACGCAGTCGCGTTGCTCCTCGGCGCTCGGGCCTCGTCCCCGCAGCGCCTACGAAGCCCCCTCTACCACCACCGCAGCCCGAGCCTCCTCGCGGGTCAGGGAGCCGGTCATGAAACGCCGCAGGTCTCGCATCTTGACCCTGATAACGATTCGATCGTCATCACCGTCCCTGCCGAACAGGCCCCACGATCCGGATCCAAGAAACGCTGCGATGGAGACCCAACTCTCGTCGTCGAGCTCGGCGAGGGTGACGCCGTAATCGAGCAGTGCGTCGATGAGTTCGGTCTTGAGAGCCTTGCGATCCAGGAGCTGCTTCTCTTTCGCTTCTTTCTGCACGGCCTTCCATTCGTTCTTGTCCGGGCGTTTGTCGGGCTCCGGGACTCGGGTTTCGGAACGCAGGTCCGTGGGATCGCGATAAAACAGAGCGACGTCGGGTGGGAATGACTCAACGAACATGAGGCCCTCGCCGACGCTCGCGTCGAAGGTGAAGAGCACGCCGTACTCCTCGAGCACGAGCCCGCGCGTCACTCCGCCTGGTGAGACCCTCACGTGCTCGCTCTGGAGCAGCACCTCGTCGATGACCCGTTGCATGACCTTGACCTTGCGTTGCAGACGATCGGTGTTCGAGTCCGCAGCCTCCGTCGCGGTCACTGTGAACACCATGAGAGAGGCCAAGACCGCAGTCGATACGAGGATGTTTCTCTTCGAAAGCCGTTTTTCAGTTGTCATCGATCGTTCCTCCTTCGATGAACCGTGCAGCCGATGCTCCCCGTGCCATCGGGGGCGTCGCGCCGGCTGTGTACGCGACCCGCTCAATACGATTGCGCAGGTCGGCGTACTGTTGTTGTTGGTTGATCAGGATTGCGTCGTACAGGGCTTGTGTCATGCCCGCTTGCGACTCCACCTGGCGCCGCTCGAGCTCGTCGAGTCGGGCGCCGGTGGCGCCGGCAAGAGCCCGGGTGAGCTCCGCCATTTCGGCGTGTGATACGCCCGCCCCGCCCCAGCCCGCGTTTCCGCCGATTTCGCCGGAAGCGACGGCGAGATCCGAAGCCAGCGAGCCGTCGAGTCGTATGAGCAACCCCTCCGGCGTGCGGTCGATCCGGAGCCCGCCGACCAGGAGGGCGACGAACAGGGTGGCCGCGGCCGCGAAGCCGAACCCTGACGCTGCCAACCGACTCGACGAGAGGGTCGCCAGGAGGTGCCGGATGGGGTGTGTTTTTGCCGGGGCGGCTTGTGGAGCCGCCTCGTCCATCCGCTCTGCTTCGGCGTCCCGGATGAGTTGACGCACTGCCCGCAGCTCGCTCCACTGAGTCTTCAGCTCCGCATCCTCGGCGATTTCTGTGTTGAAGGCCCGCAGCTCCGACTCGTCGAGCTCTCCGTAAAGCGCTGACACCAGACGGTCCCGACGATCGTCAAGTGGTTTTTCGTTCATCTCATTCATGTCGCTGTCTCCCGTCGTTTTCTGGCGCCGGTGTGATTCCCCACCCCTGGAGGATCGATTTGAGGGACCGAAGCCCATAGAAGATGCGTGACCGCACCGTCGCCGCCGGGACGCCGATCAGCTGTGCGATCTCGACCGAGGTGAAACCCTCGTACTCGCGTAGAACGATGGCCTCGCGCTGAGTCTGCGGTAGCTCGAACAGTGCCGCCTGGATAGAACCCGCAAGATCGCGGCGCGCCGCCTGGGTGTGTGGGTCGTCGGCCGGCGAGACCGGGTCGAAACCGTCGTCTCTCGGCCATGCCACGAGCCGGACCTTGCCGAGGGCCTTCGCCCGCCCGCGGTCGCGGCTCAGATTGAGGGCGATGCGGTGGAGCCAGGATTTCAGGCCCTCGGGATTGCGCAGGCGGGAGATCTTGGTCCACGCGCGGAGAAGCGTTTCTTGACACAGATCGCGAGCTTCCTCGACGTCGCCGTTGAGGCGGCGGAGAAATGCCTCGATCGGTCCCGACCAGCGAGAAGCGAGTACGCTGAAGGCGTCCCTGTCTCCTTCTTGTGCCCGTCTGACGAGCTCGGTGTCGGTCAATGTCTGCAATCAAACCTCCGCGCGATCTCTGCCGTCATCTGCTGAGACGAGTCTCGCGCTCAGAGTGTTCAAACGAGATGTCGGGGGTGGGGTTGCGTGAAAGGCAGAGACGGTGCATCGTTTTCGAGATGCAAGACGGAAACAATCTCATTAACATCGATACTCCAGTGCTGGTATCTCGTGACACGTCGGGTGATGGGCTCGCAGCGGTGTCGGCCTGAGAGGTGTTAAGCTCCGGTTTGAGGTTGTGAGCAATGGTGGGACTGACCCTTCGTCTCGTTCCGCCCAGGTTGCAGTTGATGAGGAGGTGGCGGGTGAGAGTTCACTTTTTTTCCGGCGCGCGGCGCGAGCCCTATGGCGAGGAACAGGACCGCAGGTACTGGCGCCGACGCCGGATTCAGCTGTTCATCATGAGCAATACCGTTTTCGCCGGAGTCTTCGCTCTCGGGTGGCTGCTGCTGCGCAGTGGACCGAAGCCGAGCCGGATCGTCTACCCCTGCCAGCAAGCGGCCTTCTCGACCGCTTCTCTGGCCTTCGGCGCCCCACTGGTCTCCGCCCTCGTCGTCACCCGGCATCGGCTGGTGGCCGGCTTTCGTACGCCGTTGGGGGTGGCGGTTGCGCTCATCGGTCTGGTTGCGACGCTCGGTGTCTGGGGCTGGCTCACCAGTGCCGACGCCTCGCCGGGTCCGTTGCTTTCCCCGTCCGCGGACTACCGGGCCCAGGTCTTCAGCGTCACCGACTGTGCGCAGGATCCAGTTGGAGACCGGTTCGCCGGGCTCGACAACATGCTGCAGCTGATGGCGAACCACGGCCTCAAGATCTATCGCAGTCATGCCGGCTCTGCCCTGTCGGGACTCGACGGCATCATCGCTGCAGATGATGTCGTCATCCTCAAGATCAACTACCAGTGGGGCGAGCGCGGAGGGACGAATACCGATCTGTTGAGAGGTCTGATCCGGGCTCTCGTCGAGCATCCGGACGGTTTCTCCGGCGAGATCGTTGTCTGTGAAAATGCTCAGTTCAACTCGACGGACAGCTTCGACCGGGCATTCAACAACGCACAGGACAATGGGCTGTCCCCGCACGACGTCGTGACCCACTTCCAGGGTCTCGGCTACCCGGTTTCGCAATACGACTGGACCCCGATCCGCTACACCGAGGTGGCCGAGTACTCGGACGGTAATGTCACGGATGGCTACGTCGTTTATCCCTACGATTCCACTTTGCATGGCGCGATTTCTTACCCGAAGTTCCAGCTCGATTCGGGCACGATGATCAGCCTGAGGGACGGCATCTGGGATCCAGTCGGCCAGACCTACGACAGGGACCGGCTCAAGTTCATCAACCTGCCGGTGCTCAAGTCGCACAGTGCGACCTACGGCGCCACGGCGTGCGTCAAGCACTCGATGGGCGTCGTGACCCGGGAGCTGTCGACCAGCTCACACTCGGCGATTCGCTACGGCCTGCTCGGCGCCTTGCACGGCGAGATCCGGCCGCCGGACCTGAACATCCTCGACTGCATCTGGGTCAACGCGAACCCCAACGACGGGCCGTGGACGAGCTATGGGGCGGCGACTCGTTTGGACCAGCTGGTAGCGAGCACCGACCCCGTGGCGGCCGACATCTGGGCCGTGACCGAGGTCCTGATTCCCGCCTTCATCAGCAACGGACACAGCCCGCCGTGGCCCCAACCGGACGCCACGCCCGACGACCCCTCGAGCGACTTCCGCACCTATCTCGATGCCTCGATGAGTCAGATGCTGGCGGCCGGCTACGACGTCACCAATGATCTCGACCAGATCGACGTCTTCAGCTGGGACGGGGTGCAGGGGCCGATATTCGCCGACGGCTTCGAATCGGGGGATACCTCGATATGGTCGGAGGTGACACCGTGAGCGAACTTCGGACTCAGGGAAGGACGCATCGATGAAGGCCAAGTTCAGACCCGGCAAAGGTCGGCCGCTTGTCACGCGCTCACTGGTCGTTGTGGGCAGTCTTGTTGTGGTGATGATCGGTATGGCGAACGGAAGCTCAGCCTTTGGGCCTGAACCACCGGGCTCGCCGGCCCACGGCCGTGGCGCGCATCCCGAAGGGGAGACCTGCATCGACGATGCGCTCGTGCAGGAGGTGCTCGCGACCATGAATGGGCGGCGCAACGACCCGGGCTGCGTCTCGTGCCACGGTGACATCGAGAATGCGACCGTGAACATGGGGTTCGAGGCAGAGTGCACCTGGTGCCACGGCGGCGACCCGAACGCGTTGACGATCGACCAGGCGCACGTTCAACCTACCCTGCCGGTGATCAACGACAATACGGTCGCTCCGCTCGCCTACGACCTGCCGTATCAGCGCTTCGTCAACCCGTCGAACCTGCGGGTCGTGGACCAGGTGTGTCTGTGCCACCCGGTCCAGTTCCTGAAAATGCCGAAGGCGCTGATGGCCACGGCGGCTGGCCACTACGCCGGCGGCCTCTACCAGAACGGCGTGACCGACAGCAAGACGCCGATTTACGGGACCTTCGCCGTCACCGACCAGGACGGGAGCATTCCCGAGGACGAGGGCGCCGTCGAGAGCCTGCTCGACCTGATTACCTTTGACCCGACAGCCGACCCGGCCCTCTTTTCGACCCACTTCGCCGCGGTTCCCGGTCAGGCGTGTGCACGCTGCCACCTGTGGTCGCGCGGTAAGGGCTATCGCGGCGCCGAGAACAAGGACGGCGTTTATCGGGCGGATGGCTGTGCGGCCTGTCATATGAACTACGCCGACGATGGGCGATCGCAGAGCGCCGACCAGGCGATAAACCACGAGGAGCAGGGACACGCCAAGGTGCACATCCTGTCGAGGGCGGTACCGACGGAACAGTGTCTGCACTGCCACCATCGCGGCGCGAGAATCGGTTTGAGCTTCACAGGCCGTGCCCAGATGCCGCCGCGCCTGCCCTCTGGGCTCGGAGTCCCCGGAACGACCGACGTGCGCTTCAACGGCAACTACCACTACACCGACGCCGAGACCAACCCCCCGGACATCCACCACGAGCGTGGTCTGCACTGCGTCGATTGCCACGTGCAGTCATCGATCATGGGGGACGGCGACATTTGGGGTCACATGGACCAGGCGACCCGGATCGAGTGCCGTAATTGCCACGGCCTGCCGGGCTCGCAAGGGACCTTCGCCGACAACGAAGGCAATCCCCTGTGGAACATCGATTCAAGTGGTGTCGACCCGGTCCTGACCTCCAAGGTCGACCAGGCGGAGCACATCATTCCCCAGATCATGGACAGGCTCGACCCGAGCTCGGACAAATACAATCAGCGGGCCGCGGTGGCGATGACTGCCGACCACATCAAGGTGGAGGGCGGACTCGAGTGCTACGCGTGCCACTCCTCGTGGGTGCCGAACTGCTTCGGGTGCCATTTCCAACGCGACGAACGCGAAATGGGACGGAACCTCGTGACACGGGAGTACGAGGTTGGCAAAGCCTCCACCGACAACAAGGTCTTCGAAGGACTGAGACATTTCATGATGGGCCCCAACAGCGAGGGCCGCAATGCGCCGTACATTGTCGGTTGTCAGTTGCTCGCCGACGTGACCGCCCCCGACGGCTCGAAGGTCCTCGATTTCATCATGCCGGAGACGGTCAACGGCAAATCCGGCCTGGCCCTGCACCCGGTGCACCCGCACACGGTGCGCACGGTCGGTTCAGTGAGAGCCTGCGAGGAGTGCCACCGCTCGCCTCCCTCTCAGGGACTGGGCAGCGGCAACTACGCACTCGCGCGCACCAACGCCTACGCTGTCGCCAGCAATGGAGTCAGAGTCTTCGACCGCTGGACCGATCCCGAGCAACCGGCGTCGCTGGGCACGATCCCGATCGCCGGGGCCCGTGCGTTCGCGAGCCAACCGAATACCATCGAAGGATCGGCCGACTACCTCTTTGTGGCTGCCGGACCGGCAGGGTTTGCGGTTTTTGACCTGCAAAACGGAGTGCCCGCGGCCCCTGTGGCGACGATCACCGGAATCAACGCCGTCGATATCAGCCGAGCCGCACGGTACCTCTATGTCGTCGAGCAGGGTGTCGGGGTTTCGATCTATGACGCCGCCGACCCGACGAACCCTGTTCGAGTGGCGAGCGTATCGCTGCCGACCGCCGCTCGGGCCGTCCCGTGGGGAATTCACCTGTTCGTGGCCGCCGGGGGCGCCGGGCTGCAAGTCATCGACATCACGGATCACAATACGCCCGTACTCGCCGGCGGCCTCGCCGGCATCTACGCGGCGGACGTCGTGCTTTACGCCCACTACCAGATGGGATCCGCTTTCGCCGCCCGCGCCTACGTCGCGGACCCTGGTTACGGCATCCGGGTCGTCAACCTGCTTCCGGAGTTTTCGTCGCCCCGTTTACAGGACGGTCTGCCGCTGGTCGGCGCGACCGGGGTCGATACGTACTCGCGCTACGTGCCCGCCGATTCCGTTACGCCGTCTCGGGAGCACGATTTCCTCTACGTCGCTGCTGCGACGGCCGGGTTGCGGGTGTTCGACATCACCGAGCCCGACAACATCCTGCCGGCAGGAAGTCTGACCTCGCTCGGTGGTAGTGTCGTGCATGTCGACGTCTCGAGCCAGATCGACCCGGTCGGGGTCGACGACTACGCCGTGCTCGCCAACTCGAGCCTCGGCATGCAGTTGGTCGACGTGACCGATCCTTTCAACCCCGAGTTCGTCACGACCGTCGAAGCGCCAGGCGCCTCGAGGGTATTCGTCGACGTGCAACCGCTCGATCGCTTCATGGACGAGCAGGGCAACGAGCTCAAGGAGAACTCGCACCCGTTCGTCGAGACCATGGACCGTGAGGGCATCATTGCCCGTCTCGACGCCCCCATCGAAGATCGCCTGTTCTTTGCGTGCAGTCTTCCCGACGGGACGTGTACAGAGATGCTGCAGGCGGACTGTATTGCTGTCGGCGGCATCGTTGCCGAGTACGGGCTGACCTGTGACGATTTGGGTGGTGAAGTGGGTGGCCCCCCTCGCATACCAGCGCTCACAAGGTGGGGTGCTGCGATGCTCGCCCTCCTGATGATCGGCGCCGGGTGGCTGGTATCCCGCCGGCGATGACACGACCGGAGAGGACCCGTGGGTGGCGGCCCGCCAACGCCTCGATGTGGCGGACTGCGGTGCTGCTCGCAATCCACTTCGTCATCCTGGTGCATATCACCCACTGGTTGGTCAACGGAACCACCCTGACGGGGATCGGTCCCGACGGCGCCATGGAGCTGCCCAAAAACGATATCGTCAATGCCGGTCTGGTTTTTTTCGCCGCCGCCGTTCTGACCTCCGCAGTGTTCGGTCGCTTCTTCTGTGGTTGGGGGTGCCACTTGGTGGCCCTTCAGGACCTCTGCCGATGGTTGTTGCTCAAGATTGGTATCCGTCCCCGTCCCTTGCGCTCACGCCTGCTGCGATTCGTGCCCTGGCTCGCCTTTACCTACATGTTCTTGTGGCCGGCCGCTTACCGTCTGTGGGCCGGTGACGATTTTTCGAGACCATCGACCGAGTGGATGACCACCAACCTCTGGACCGGTCTTCCCGGCTTCACCATCGCCGTGATCACTCTCTCAGTGTGTGGATTCTTGATCGTCTACGTACTCGGGTCGAAGGGTTTCTGCACCTATGCGTGCCCCTACGGAGCGCTCATCGGCGCCGCCGATCGGTTTGCGCCTTTTCGGGTGCGTGTCACCGACGCCTGCCGGCAGTGCGCCATGTGTACGGCGAACTGCACCTCGAACGTGCGTGTGCACGAGGAGGTGCGTGACTTCGCGATGGTCGTCGACCGGGGCTGCATGCGCTGTATGGACTGCATCGGCGCCTGCCCGAACGGCGCCCTTTTCTTCGGCGCCGGCCTGCCGTCGGTCATCAAGAAGGCAAGCCCGGACGCCAAGGGCTATCGCAGAAGGTGGAACGTCACCTGGGCCGAAGAAGCCCTCCTCGTGGCTGTATTCGCGGCTGCGTTTTTGACCCTCAGAGGACTCTACGGCGCCGTACCCTTCCTGCTCTCTCTCGGGGCATCCAGCGCCTTGTCCTTTCTCTGTCTGGTCGCTGTGCGGCTGGTGACGAAGTCGAATGTCTCGTTTGGGGGGTGGCGGTTCGAACGGAACGGCACGCTGACCGTACCGGGACGTTTCTATCTATTCTTGATGATGGTCATCCTGCTGTTCTTCGCCCACAGCGCTGTCGTTCGGTGGCACGAACACGCCGGTGACCGGTTTTACAGCCAGACTGCCGCATACCGTGCTGCCGCCCTCGATCTCAACCAACCGCTCGAGCCGTTGACTGGTGGGGATCTGGAGGTCGCCCAGCGGGCCACCCACCACATCGAGCTCGCTGAGCGGTGGGGGCTGTTCTCCAACCCACGTTCCCACCTGAGGCTCGCCTGGTTGAGCCTCATGACGGGTCAGAGGAGCGGTTTTGACGAATACTCGGCCGCGGCAGTCGAGGTCCAGCCATTCTCTGCCGAGCTCCACCTTTTGCGCGGTCGTGAGTTCGCCGACCGCGGACTGTTCAACGAGGCGGTCATGGCCTTCGTGGCCGCTGTCGAAGCGGAGCCGACCCGTGCCGACGGCTACCACAGCCTTGGCACGCTCTCGGCTCGGCTTGGTGACTTCGACCGCGCAATCGAGGTCTTCGAGCGCGGCATGGCGGTTGTTCCGGGCTCCGCGATCCTGCGCTACGACGCCGGAGTGGCCCTTGCCCTTCGTGGAGACACTCCAGGAGCGGTTGTACGATTCGAAGAGGTTCTCGAGTTGGAGCCGGAGAACCTCGCGGCGCTGGAAAACCTGGCCGGCGCCCTGATCAGCCTGGGACGGGCGGATGAGGCGGTAGAGCACCTGAAGGTGGCGGCGCGGCTGGCGCCCGGGGACCCCTCGATTCGCCTGCGGCTCGCCGAGGTTTTCTGGACTTTGGGCGATCTCGACGGAGCACAAGCGGAGGCGAGTGCAGCTCTTTCCCTTGATCCCGAAATAGAGGGTGCCACTGATCTGTTGTCCGAGATCGAGGGGCGACGGTGACTGCATTCAGTTTCTCAGTGGTGGGTTTCCCGCGGTCGAGAAGATGATTTATTATGAGTCCCGTTCGCAAAAACCATTGCAGGAGAAAACGATGACGAAGAGATTCGAGAGTACGAAGTCTAAAACCCTACCGGTCCTGGTCTTTCTTGGCGTATTCGTCGTCGGTGTGGCGGCGGTCATCGGTACCGTCGTGGCTGGTCAGGGAGAAGGTGTTGTCGGTCCTGACATCGTGGTCTTCGACCTCTACCAGACGTTGAACTGGGGTACGGTGGGCGACAAGACCGCCTACTCGGTCGGCACCATATCCTGCAACCGCGGCGATGAGCCGGCGCAGTGGGTTTCAAATACCAACGAGCACCCGGTCATCGCCCAGAATCTCTACCGTCTCAAAGATGGTCGGCTCGAGCAGATCGGCATGAGCTGGCTCAAACACGGCTTTTATGCACTGGCTCAAAGCGACTGTGGCACCTGTGAGAACCCGGGAACGGGATCGTTGCTTGGAGTCAACTGCTCCGATCCATACACGGCGAGCCTCAACGGCGGTCAGAATCGACTCGGACCCCGGTCCCCGGTCAACGCCTTCACAGGCTACTACCCCGAAAACTACCCATCGCCGGGCCAAGGCACTCTTGACGGGCGGATCCAGGTCGCCACCTCAGACGTCGAGCCGTCCTCGAATCCTTCGGCTCTGTACTTCGTCGAGGGACAGTACATCACCGCCGATGATGCGACGCGTGGCAACGGGTTGAACAACGTCTCCTACCGCGAGGTGACCGTGGAGGCGGATCTTGATCTGTTCCTGGAGAGCACCACTCAGGAGACCATTCCCGCAATCGAGGCGTGGGCGATCAATGACCCTGACGTCACGACGACGGTTGTTCAGGTGGCCGGAGAAGGCATTTTCAACGCGGCCTACAAGGCGATAGACAATGGCAATGGCACCTGGCGGTACGAGTACGCGATCCACAACCTGAACTCCGACCGCAGCGGTGAGTGGTTCCAGGTACCGATTCTCCCGGGGACCGTGATCACCAACGAGGGTTTTCACGATGTGGACTACCATTCCGGCGAGCCGTTCAGCAATGTCGACTGGTCGATTTCGATCGACGCCGTCGGCGGTTCGGTGACCTGGGCGGCGACCCAAGACTATGCGACAAACCCGGACGCCAACGCCTTGCGTTGGGGCACGATGTACAATTTCTGGTTCGACGCCGACGTGGCGCCGAATAATGCAATGGCCTCGCTCGGCCTCTTCAAGCCTGGCGCCCCTGGTGACCCGGCGATGGTTGAGTTCACGGTTCTGGCGCCGGCAGCGGCCGGTCTGGTCTTCGTGGACGGTTTCGAGTCAGGCGATACATCGGCATGGAGCGGCGCGGTCGAATAGGCTCCTACGTACCCGGTTGTTCGGCCCTCTGAAAACACGTGAGATGGCCATCGCAATAGGTGACCTCGAATGCATCGCTCAAGAACGAACGCAGACAGTCGGCGATGGAGAAGATGACAACGCCACGCCTCGTGGTTTCGAGGTGATCAGCGAGCTTGCGATAATAATCCCGCCCCGGGCCTTCCGGACGAACCGGTCGGTAGAGGTAGATGAAGTCGGCGCCTTGGGGCATGATCATCGTGACGTCGCCGACGACCCACTCGACCCGGTCCCCGGGTATGCCGAGCCAGCTCTGGAACATTTTCCCGATCTCGACCATGTGCCCACTGATCTCGATTTGAATGGTTCGGGAGTGGGGGAAGAGGCGCTGCAGCAGGAGGCACTGGATGCCGTTACCGGCGCCGAGGTCGGCGCTGACCGTGTCGGGCCGGATGAACGGTTCTGCCTTGAGGATCGGAGACAGGCCCCCAGCGTGGCACCAGTAACCGCCGGTGGCGTCGACGAGCTTTCGTTCCGCCAGTGTGTAGGGAGCTTCGTGCATGTGGATATGGGCGTAGAGCTCGAGGAAACGTTCCTCGATATCCTCACCGTCGTTTCCGCCCGCAGCATCCAGAAAGAGATCCTTCAGCTCGGGGAAGCGGGGAAAGAGCTTCGCGGCATCGGGCGGATCGGGCAGCTCCATGAAGATGCGCATGAGGCGCACGAGCCGTCGGGTTTCAGCGTCGGTGCGGATCTTGCAACGCAGACTCTCAAATAATCGATCATCCATCGACCGGAGAGTCTACTTCAGCTCGCGCCTTCGCAACGAATGCCGGCGAATCCTGTGGGTCAGACGATACGGCACGACTCGTCAAAGGCCGGGCGTGGGCTGCGGGTGTGGAGCGATGTGGGTTCGCCGTAGCCGAGATTGATGAGGATATTGGACCTCACGGCGGTACCTGCGAAGAACTCCTCGTCGACGGCGGCATTGTCGAAGCCCGACATTGGACCGCAGTCGAGACCGAGAGCGCGAGCGGCGAGGATGAGGTACCCGGCCTGAAGAGTGGCGTTGCGGGACGCCGTCGCGTCGATGAGCGCCTGGTTGCCGACAAACCACGAACGGGCGTCGGTGTGGGGAAAGTACTCGGGCAATCGTTCGTAGAACTCGGAGTCCGACGCTGCAATGACCGTCACAGGGGCGCTCATGGTCTTTTCGACATTGCCGGGCGCCAGCGCCGGTCGAAGCCTTTCGCGGCCGGCGTCCGTGGTGACGAAGACGAATCGTCCGGGCTGGCAGTTCGCGCTCGTCGGCGCCATCTTTACGAGGTCAAAAAGTCTATGATGCAGGTCCGCGTCGACAGCTTGTGCCTTCCAGGCGGAGAAGGTCCTCGCCTTGGTGAATAGCTGGTCGAGTGCGTTGTCGTTCACTATTCGACTGCCCATCACTCTTCCCCTCTCGGACCCAACGGAGGTTCCCCTTCGAGACAGCTCACTGTAAGGATTCTTTTTTGAGAGCGTCGGCTACGCTCCATTTGCCAGCGCCGCGGGCCGCGATCGCAAGGAAGACGAAAGCGTAGACTGCAGCCAGCTCGCCACCGTTTTTGATCGGCCAGAAGCCCTGAGAGGCGTGGGCCATGAAGTAGGCAGAAGCCATGAGGCCACTGGAAAGAAAAGCCGCCCAGCTGGTGAGCAACCCGACCATGACGAGCAGGCCGCCGACCAACTCGATCGCGCCGGCAAGGCCTATCATCGAGAACAGTTCGACCGTGCCGCCGTTGCCATCGACACCGCCGAGCATACCGAGGGTCTTCTGAGCGCCGTGACAGGCAAAGAGCAGCCCCACCACGATGCGCATGACGGCGTAGACCTGATCGTCGAATTTTCCGATGAGTTTTTTCATTGCCGAGTCCTTCCGATTCTGGACCATTCATGGTCATTGTCAGTTCCTGATCTAGATAAGACAACGCAGGCCGCGACCCGGAGATTCCAGGCCGCAGTCAACCGGCCACACTGTCCACCCGGAGAGGGGGTATCGTTCGCTGGACCTGGACCTGGACCTGTCACCAGCCCCGGCTTCCTGGGATGCCGTAGGACGGCCATCCCAGCGTCGCTTGAGCAGCGCGGTCGCGCGTCGAAGGCTGGAACATCTG
>RCNG010002107.1_pt1 | contig 15659 bp, 15 predicted proteins | sample 2041371 | NCBI WGS metagenome assembly RCNG01 (sample SAMN09708227, study PRJNA481090) | Marine sediment metagenome, whole genome shotgun sequencing project. | biome: marine sediment; feature: ocean; material: sediment; isolation source: Sewage treatment plant 1 marine sediment (STP1) ... | reverse complement strand
CTCCGATCGTCGCCCCGCCCCCGGCCGCAGAAAACACTGCCGAGGTCAGGTTGCCCGCCGCAGCCGCACTGATCGCTTCGACCAGAGATGCGGCTCCCGATCCGACGCCATTCCTCGTCGCCGCCAACCGATCCTTTGCGGTCTTGCCCGCCGCCGCCATGTCCGGTTGCTCGGAGGAAGGCTGCTTCTCGTGGATATTCGGGAATTCGCTGACACCGGTGAGCGGGTCCTTGCGCCGCGCCATGTTCTTTTCGCGCTCGGCATAGGACGCCGCGATTTTCCCGGCGAAACTGCCGTCGCTCAAAACCTGAACGATGCCGCCGGCCTTCTCGATTTCCTGGAACTCCGCCCACGCGGCCCGCGCAAGTTCATCTGTCCGGGTTTCCACGTACCACGAACCGGCAGCGGGATCGATCACCTTGGCGACGTTGGACTCCTCGGCCAGGATGACATGGGTATTACGAGCGACACGCCGGCCAAGATCGTCCGGCAACCCGAGTGCGGCGTTGAAAGGAAGCACCGTGACGCTCTCGGCGCCGCCAACGGCGGCACCGAAGCAGGCTACCGTCGTTCGCAACATATTCACCCACGGATCACGTTGGCTCATCATCCGCTCGGCCGTGCGCGCGTGCAGGCGTGTGGCCCTGGCAGGTTCGCTTGCGCCACAGGCCTCCGCGACCCGCGCCCAGATCTTGCGCGCCGCGCGTAGCTTGCAGATCGACAAGAACTGGTCGCAGTCGACCGAATAGGTGAACTTGATCTGCTGGCACGCTGAATCGATAGCCATGCCTGCGTCGGTCATCGCACGAAGATAGGCCGCAGCCGTTGCCATTGAGGCGGCCAAGTCCTGGGACTCCGACGCCCCGGCATTGTGATAGGAGGACGTATCGATGTTAACAGCGGTGACCTTCGAGTATGTCGCCGCCGTGTGCCGCGCCAAATCCGCCATCTGCGCCAGGGCCGCATCGACGGACACCGGCAGGTTCCCGGTCTCCGACAGCACCCCGATCGGATCGGCATTGAACGCACCGAGTGCCTTGTCGGGCGCAACGTCGCGCCTCTGCCAAAGCCCGGCCAACAGGCTCGCAGCAGGCAGGAACTGGGCGCCCGCATCAAGGGAGATTGGCGCCATGTCGAGGTGAACGCCGGTCAGCAGCAAATCGAGGTCGTCGACCGAATAGACCATGATCCCGTCTTCGCCGGCCAACGCTTCCGCGCTCGCCCCGTCAGCGTCCATACCGGCTTTCGCAGCGCCGTCGAACTGCAGGATCAGTGAGGTAACCCCCCGCTCCAACTCCTTGAGAATGATCTCGTTGCACTTCGCCGGATCCGGGTACGCATGGATTTGCCTGACATCCCAGTCATCAACCCGACTTCCGGCTGCCGTAGCCCCACGGGCAAACGGCATGGCGCCCGGAAACCCCGACGGGTCGCCCGTCGACGGCCAATCCTGGCGCGTGTAGACCGGGCGGACGGTTATGCCCTCATAGGTCTTGGTGAACATTTTCTTTTCGAACGGCGCTCCTTTGAGCGCCTTGTCCACTTCCGCCACCCACTCCTCGTACGTGGGAGTGGGGAAGTCGTCGACAAATTTCAGCTGATTATCGCTCATGAATATCCCGCCCCGGTTTTGATTGTGCGCTATTTGTCACCACCACCCAACGGTTCGACCGGCCCGCCACGCAGACCCCTCACGCTGCGCTGAGAACCGGCCAAATAGGCCAGCGACCCGGCAAAGTACGGCACGATCGGGACAGCGTCAAGCTGCCGCGGGGTCGCCAGACGTTGGCATTCAAGCCGAATAGACGACCTAGCGCAGGGCGACTTGCGGTTGCGGTTTTGAGTAAACGACCCTACGAGTGGCGTCCTCAACGAAACTCGTAAAGGGAAGAGGATTATGACCGACAAGATAGGCGCATCTCACATCCTGCTGATGTACGAAGGATCGATGCGCTCGACGGCAACCCGTTCGAGGGAAGAGGCCTTGACCAAGATCCAGGAGATCAAGGGCGAACTCGATACAGGCGGAGACTTCGCCGACCTCGCAGCCAAGAATTCCGACTGCCCGTCTGGCCAGCAAGGCGGCCGCCTCGGAACGTTTGGCCGAGGGCAGATGGTTCCGGCGTTCGATGAAGCCGCCTTCGGCCTTGATGTCGGCGAAGTCAGCGGGATCGTCGAGACCCCGTTCGGCTATCACATCGTCCACAGAACCGAGTAAGCCGAGCACGCAAGGCTATCGCCAGGCTCGTACTATGAGAAACGGCGGGCGCTCGACCCGCCTTTCTCAATCTTGATCGCAGTTCGCCGTCAAACGTTTAATAGCGCGATGATCGTCGCGATCGTACCGACCGTCGCCAGTCCATAGACGACGATGGCGACACCGCCGTCGGCACGAATGCCGAAATCGTGTGCGACCACCCTCAACCGATGAGCGGCGTGCCACAACGTCAGGAACAGAATTCCGAAAACGATAATCTTGATCAGCCAGTTGCCGATGAACGCGTGCATTGTTTCGTAGGACAACGCACCGGAAAACGCACCGAACAACGCGTACAATCCGGTGACGAGGATCACCGCCGGCAATAGGAATGCCGTTGCCGTTCCGCCACCCGCAAACAGAAACCAGGGAATCGCCTTACTCGACCGTGCCATCGCTCACGCCACTCCCGCCAAGATCAACACAAAAAGGGAAACCACCGCCAGGACGCCATAATGGGCGCCGATGATCAGGTTTCCGGGTACGAATTCCTCGCCGCGCTGGATCCGCATTGCCTGCGGCACGACCTTAAACCACGCCGTCGTGTGGATTATCGCGAAAGCGAACACCACGATGTGGAAGATGATGCCCAGCGGACTACGAAGCCCCTCCAGCCATCCTTGCCATGCATCAGGGCCCTGGCCGAGCCGGAAAAGCCCGAAAATGAGCATCACTGCATAGATGGCGATGAAGATGCACGTCACCTCATGCAGCATGTAGCTCTTGTAGCGACTGTGGGTGAGGAACCAGGATGTTTTCGACATCTGGCGGATATATGGCTTGCGACTCATCGGTTGCCTCCCGGCAGAAACGACGTAACGTAGTCGATGGCGCTGGTGATCTTGGTTTGTTGAATGGCTCCAGCCGGATCGACGTCCTTCGGGCAAACCTGCGAACAGGCGCCGACGAAGCTGCATTCCCAGATGCCCTCGTGGCTGGCGACCACATCCTCGCGGGCTTTGCGCCCGACATCGCGGGAATCCATGTTGTAGCGGTGGGCGAGGGCTAGCGCCGCAGGCCCGACGAAACTCGGGTCGAGGCCGTACTGCGGGCACGCCGAATAGCAGAGCAGGCAGTTGATGCACATCGAGTACTGCTTGAATGCCTTGAGCTCGGCAGGCGTTTGCAGATACTCGCCGTCTTCGACCGACTTCTCCTCTTTCGGGATAAGGTACGGCTTGACGCTCTCCAACTTCTCCATGAAGTCGTCGATGACGACGACTAGGTCACGTTCGATCGGGAAGTTCTCCAGCGGTTCGACGCGAATTTTGTCGCCATAGTCCTTCAGAAACGCCTTGCACCCCAGTTTCGGCTCGCCGTCTACGACTATTCCGCAGCTGCCGCAGACGAACATGTGGCAGGACCAGCGATAGCTCAGCGTGCGGTCGAGTTCGTCCTTGATGTAGTTGAGCGCATCAAGAACGACCCAGTCCTCGTCGCAGGGAACAGTATAGCTCTGAAAGAAGGGTTCCTGGTCCTGCTCCGGTCGGTAGCGCAGGACCTCCATGGTAATGGTGCGAGTTCTCATCAGATTTCTTGACCTCCCGCGGCAGCGCCGTATACCCGTTCGGCCGGCTGAGATTTGGTGATCACGACATCCAGGTAGTCGATCCGTGGATCACCTTCAGGATTGATGTACGCCATCGAGTGCTTGAGGTAGTTGACGTCGTCGCGTTTGACGTGATCGAGCCGCTGGTGGGCGCCGCGCGATTCCTTGCGCTCCAACGCCGACACGGCCACCGTCTGAGCGCACTCGATCATCGCCCCGAGCTCGAATACCTGGAAAAGGTCGGTATTGAAGACGCTGCTCTTGTCCTCGAGCATGACGTTCTTGAAGCGATCACGAACTTCGGTGACCTTTTCGCAGGTGGCCCTGAGCAGTTCTTCGCTGCGATAAATGCCGCAACCTTCCTCCATGCTGTTGGTCAGTTCGTTGCGCAGCACCGAGACTCGTTCCGTGCCCTTCCGATCGAACAGCGATTTTATCCGCTGCTCCGCGTCCGACGCTTGCTTCTCGACCAGGTCGCCTGCGGCGGCCTTGGTGGCGTGGGCGTGCTCGACCGCGTTTTGTCCGGCTCGGGCACCGAAGACCAGGAGTTCACCGAGAGAGTTGGAACCGAGGCGGTTGGCGCCGTTGATCGAGACGCAGGCGCATTCGCCCGCGGAATACAGACCCTCAATGGTGGTCGCTGCGTCAATGTCAGTGTGGATGCCACCCATCATGTAGTGAACGACCGGGCGCACCGGCACCAAGTCTGTTACGGGATCGACGCCAACATAGCTGCGCGAGAGATCCCGAACCAGCGGTAGCCGCTCATTGATCTTCTTCTCGCCGAGGTGGCGCATATCCAGATAAATAACGTCGCCCCATTTGGAACTGACCGTCCGCCCTTTCTTCTGTTCATGCCAGAAAGCCTGGCTCAACCGGTCACGCGGGCCCAGCTCCATCGACTTGAGAACCGGCTCCGGCGTCGCCGGCCCCAGTTCGTAGTCCTGAAGGTAGCGGTAACCGTCCTTGTTCAGAAGATAGCCGCCCTCGCCGCGGCAGCCCTCGGTGAGCAGGATGCCGCTTCCGGGAAGCCCGGTCGGATGGTACTGGACGAACTCCATGTCCTTGAGCGCCGCCCCGGCCCGGTACGCCATCGCCATGCCGTCGCCGGTTTTGATCGCTCCGTTGGTGGTGAAAGGGAAGATCCGCCCGGCGCCGCCCGATGCGATGATCACCGCATTGGCTTTGACCAGCTTGACTTTGCCGGTTCTCATCTCGAGGCAGACCACACCCTGAGCGCGCCCATCTTCGACAATCAGATCCGTGGCGTAATGCTCGTCCAGCCTTTTGACCGATGGGTACTTGAGAGTGGTCTGGAAAAGGGTGTGCAACATATGAAACCCGGTCTTGTCGGCTGCGAACCACGTCCGCATGACCTTCATGCCGCCAAACGGGCGCACCGCGACGTTGCCGGTTTCTTCGCGACTCCAGGGGCACCCCCAGTGCTCCATCCGGGTCAACTCTTTGGGGATTTCGTTGACGAACAGCTCGACCGCGTCCTGATCGGTCAGCCAATCGCCGCCACCCACCGTGTCGTCGAAGTGGTAGTCGAGGCTGTCGTTGGATTTGATCACGCCCGCCGCGCCGCCCTCCGCCGCGCAGGTATGGCTGCGCATCGGATAGACCTTCGAGATGAGGACGATGTTCAGTTTCGGGTCCACTTCGGCGGCGGCGATCGCCGCACGCAAACCCGCACCGCCAGCGCCAACAATGGCGATGTCTGCATTGATAACGTCCATTGGGTACTCCCGTTGCCTCCCCTTATAACGTTGTTGCGAGTATAGCCGGGTCGCCGGCGAATGCTAGAGCAGCTACCGACCGCATCGCATTATTTTTCGGCGCAACTATTAGGCTGCTCGACCTCGAAAAACTTTCTCCCCTTAGGCGAATTCCATGGCGCCGTCCGGGTTCTTGCTGGAGCGCCCACTTGCCAGAGTTACACCAGTGGTGCAACAAGGACCCCCATGGCCCCACAGCCCATAGACATCCTGCGCAATGTGTTTGGTTTCGCCTCGTTTCGCGGCCAACAGGCGGAGATCGTCGATACCGTCGTCGCCGGCGGCGATTCGTTGGTGCTGATGCCGACCGGCGGCGGCAAGTCTTTGTGTTACCAAATCCCCGCACTTTGCCGACCGGGAACGGCCGTGGTGATATCCCCGTTGATCGCACTGATGCGCGATCAGGTGGATGCTTTGAGGCAGTTGGGCGTGCGGGCGGCGACCTTGAATTCGTCGCTGCCGTTTGGCGAAGTCTCGGCGATCGAGCGAGAGATGCGTGAGGGCAAGCTCGACTTGGTCTACGTCTCGCCCGAAAGGCTATCGACCGACTCCTTTCTTACCCTACTCTCCCGGTGCGCACTCTCCCTGTTCGCCATCGATGAAGCGCACTGCGTATCCCAGTGGGGGCACGATTTCCGGCCCGAATACCGGCGACTCGCGGTCCTGCGCGAACGCTTTGCCAACGTACCGAGGATTGCGCTCACCGCGACCGCCGATGGTCCGACACGCAACGACATCCGGGATCAACTCCACCTCGGCGATGCTCGCATGTTCGTCGCCGGCTTCGACCGACCCAACATCCGCTACCGAGTGGTTCCCAAAGTCGATCCTAAGAAGCAACTTTTGAACTTCATCCGCACCGAACACGCAGGCGAAGCCGGCATTGTATATTGTCTCTCCCGCGCAAAAGTCGAAGAGACGGCGACCTGGCTCTCGGCGGAAGGTCTTACCGCGCTGCCGTATCACGCCGGACTCGACAGGTCGGTTCGCGCCCGCAACCAGGATCGCTTCCAGAAAGAGGAGGGGGTGATCATTGTTGCGACCATCGCTTTCGGCATGGGAATCGACAAACCGGACGTACGATTTGTCGCCCACCTGAACTTGCCGAAGAACATCGAGGCTTACTACCAGGAGACGGGCCGGGCGGGGCGTGATGGCCTGCCCGCGGATGGCTTGCTGCTCTACGGCTTGCGTGACGCGGTTGAATTGCGACAGTTTGCGCTGGCTTCGAACTCCTCGGATGCGCAGAAACGGGTCGAGCGAATCAAGCTCGATGCCATACTGGGCTATTGCGAGACCACGAGGTGTCTAAGGCAGGTCTTGCTTGAGTATTTCGGTGAACAACCGCCCGACCCGTGCGGAAACTGCAGCACTTGTCTGGAACCCGTCGAAACCTTCGATGGAACTCTGGCAACACAGAAGGTGTTGTCCTGCGTATACCGGACAGGCCAACGGTTCGGCGCCACCCATATCATCGACGTGCTACTGGGCGGCGATACGGAACGGATCCGCCGCTTTCGCCACGACCACCTGAGTACCCATGGCATCGGCACCGAGTTGTCGCGCCGGGAATGGCAATCGATTGTTCGCCAACTGGTGGCGATGGGATTGCTTGTTGCCGATATTGACGGGCATGGCGGCCTGATCCTCGGGCAGGATTGTCGGGAGGTGTTGCGCGGCGAACGCAAGGTGCCGCTTCGCCGTGACACGACCGGAAAGCGAAAGAGCAAAGCCGAGAAACGGTCGCCCGAGGCAACCCTCGACGATGCCGGGCAAAAGGCTCTTTTTCAGGCGCTACGGGAGCACCGAATGGCTCTCGCCAAGGAACAAGAGATACCGCCCTACGTCGTTCTCCACGACACGACCCTGCGGGAAATAGCTCGGCAAAAACCGCGAAGCCTGGACGAACTCGCTAGCCTCCCGGGTATCGGCTTGGCGAAACTTGAGCGTTATGGTGCCGGCATTCTCGCGATCGTCGAAGACCAAGTGGAAGAACAGCAGTGAATATGTCCAGAGGAGGCTGTTACCGCTAACGTCATCTCTGCGAGCCCGGTTGGAGGTCGAGCACCAATGACCACAAGATCGAAAGAGAAAGCGTGGACCGAGTTCGTCGCCTGGTGCAAGGCGCGACGACTGAGGCCGTTGCCGGCTCATCCCTGGACGGTCGCCGCCTATGCTCGCTGGTGCGAAAGTCGCTACCGGGTACCGGACATCGCCAAACGCATCAACGCCATCTCCCGTGCCCATTTGTTGAAGTGCGCGAGTTCACCGGATCGCCATCCCACGGTCATCCGCACGCTCAGAGTGATCGAAATGCGCTACCGCACCCGCACCAAACATGCAGCCTTGTTCCGGGCCGAGGATTTCACAGATACGGCCGAGCCTACGCCGTCAAAGCGTTCAGCGGGGAAGAAACCCGCCCGCAAACGTCCTGGACAGGTCCTGCGGGCGTCTCCCCGTCTTGTTTCAAAGCGTCCGGTCGACGCTTGATACCAACCTGCTTTGATATAAGCCGCCGGCAAGAGCGCAACCCTTCCGCGATCAATTGCGCACCCGATCAAACGTAACCTTAGCCACGCACCGTCGGTTTCATCTCCACCCATCCGTTTGGAGTGGTTTCAAAACCGGACATTTCTCATGTTAGCGGCAAACTGCAGGGCGGAAGCTTGTGGCGTCTGCCGCCAACGGCTATTATTGCACCGCGAAAGAAATTGTGCGCCGCACTATCGAGCGCTGCCGCGAGGAAAGGGGAAATGATGGAAGATCTGCATGGCTACTATATCGAGGACCTGAAGGAAGGCATGACCGCTGCCTTCGGCAAGACCATAACCGATGCTGACATCGGCATTTTCGCCGGCGTCTCCGGCGACACCAATCCGGTCCACTTGAATGACGATTTCGCCAAGTCCACCATATTCAAGACGCGTATCGCTCATGGAATGCTTGGCGCCGGGTTTATTTCGGCAGTTTTCGGCACCAAGATGCCGGGGCCTGGCTGCATCTACGTCAGCCAGAACCTGCGGTTCAAGGCACCGGTACGGGTAGGCGATACGCTGATTGCGCAGGTGACGGTGAAAAAGATCCTAGCGCAAAAGAAGTTCGTTGAATTCGATACGGTGTGCACGGTCGCCGGCAAGGCGGTCATCGAGGGCGAAGCAACCCTGATGGTTCCGTCGAAGGGTTGAACGGCATCGGCCGCATTTAAGCGCAACCTGTCCGCGTCCGGGGTCGTCGGGCGAAATACCGGGATGGACTTTAGGCCTTGACCGCGGCCCGGGACGCGGACACGAATGCTTTATGCGCATCTTCCGCCATTACGAGGACCTGCCCGACGAACTCCGCGGCGCCGCCATTGCCGTCGGCAATTTCGACGGCGTCCACCTCGGCCACAGAACGGTGATCGGCGAAGCCGGCCGGATCGCGCAAACGGCCGGTATTCCGTGGGCCGTTCTCACCTTGGAGCCCCATCCCCGCAGCGTCTTCAAACCCGATACGCCGCCGTACCGGTTGACGCCGTTTCGCCTCAAGGCCCGTCTCATTGAGGAAATGGGCCCACAGGCTCTAATCGTGATTCATTTCGATCTGGCTTTCTCCCGCGTCTCCGCCCGCGACTTCGTGCAGAAGGTGCTGGTCGACAATTCTGCGGCTCAACACATCGTCTGTGGCCATGACTTTGCTTTTGGCCACGGCCGCGAGGGCAACAGCGAGCTCCTGCTGCAACTCGGCGGCGAGTATGGTTTTGGCTTCACCTGTGTCCGCGAGATGTGTGACACACACGGTAAGCCCTATTCGTCGACGCGGATCCGGGAGTATCTCAAAGGCGGCAAGCCCGCGGCGGCCGCACAGGTGCTCGGCCGGCCCTTCGAGATCGAGGGAAAGGTCGTCGAAGGCGACAAACGCGGCCGGACCATCGGTTTTCCGACTGCCAATCTCGACTTGGGAGAGTACATTCACCCAATCAGGGGCGTCTATGCGGTGAAAGTGGGAGTCGCCGAAGACGGTCGCACCCTCTGGTACAATGGCGTTGCCAACCTGGGCCACCGCCCTACCTTTGGCGGGACCCGGACGGTTCTCGAAGTCCATTTGTTAGATTTCGAAGGCGATCTGTACGGAAAGCAGATGCGGGTCGCACTCATCGATTATCTGCGTGAGGAAAAGAAATTTGACGGACTCGACGGTTTGAGGGCACAAATCGCCGACGATGGCGCCCGCGCCCGGCAAGTCCACCTTGGTGTCCGAATTGAGTTCCGCTGGAGCACGATAGCAACCGATGAACCAAGACTACAAATCGACGATCTTTCTGCCGCGAACCGGATTCCCGATGAAAGCGGGGCTGCCGAGACGCGAGCCGGAGATGCTTGCCCGATGGGCCGCCATGGACTTGTACCATCGCCAGCGCGAAGACGCTCGCGGGCGGGAGAAGTTCGTTCTCCATGACGGTCCGCCCTACGCCAACGGTCACCTGCACATCGGCCACGCGCTCAACAAAATTCTCAAGGACGTGATCAACCGTTCCCAGCAGATGCTGGGCAAGGATGCCAACTACGTTCCTGGCTGGGACTGCCACGGCCTGCCGATCGAGTGGAAGATCGAGGAGAAGTACCGCGCGAAGGGCAAGGACAAGGACGACGTCCCGATCATCGCGTTCCGCCGGGAATGCCGGGAATTCGCCGGTAAATGGATCGACGTCCAGCGGGAGGAATTCAAGCGGCTGGGGGTGATCGGCGATTGGGATCGCCCCTACTCGACGATGAACCACGACGCCGAGGCGCAGATCGTCCGCGAACTCGGCAAATTCCTGATGAGCGGCGCGCTGTACAAGGGTGCCAAACCGGTGTTGTGGTCGGTGGTCGAGCGAACCGCTCTGGCGGAAGCGGAGCTGGAGTATCACGACCACACTTCGACTACGATCTTCGTGTGCTTCGATGTTGAGCGGAGTCCGGTCGCGGATTTGGCTGGCGCCGCAGTGGTCATCTGGACGACGACCCCGTGGACCATCCCTGGCAACAGGGCGATCGCTTTCGGCGACGACATCGACTACGCCGTGGTCGAAGTGACCGATACCGTGGACGGAAGCCGGCTGGAAAAAGGGCGCCGCCTCGTTGCCGCCGAAGCGTTGCTAGCGGGAATGGCGAAGGCCGCCGGCATACAGAGCTTCGAGGTTATCAGTCGGCTGAAAGGGCACGAACTCACCGGCACGGTTTGCAACCATCCATTTAAGGGCAAGGGTTACGATTTCGAGGTTCCGGCGTTGCCGGCCAACTTCGTCGACGTCGAAACCGGTTCCGGCTTCGTCCACATCGCGCCCGGACACGGCGCCGATGACTGGGACCTGGGGATGCGCCACGGAATTCCGATTCCGGACACCGTCGGCCCCGACGGTCGGTTTCTTGAGCATGTCCCGTTGTTCGCTGGTCGCGAAATCCTGCGCGCCGACGGCAGCGAGGGCGACGCCAATGCTGCGGTCGTAGAGGCGCTCGGAGAAACCGGCGCGTTGCTGGCGTCCGGAAAGCTCGTTCACAGCTACCCCCATTCTTGGCGATCCAAGGCACCGCTCATCTTTCGCAACACGCCGCAGTGGTTCATCGGCATGGAAACGACGGGTCTGCGCAAAGTGGCGCTGGGCGCCATAGACGTGACCCGCTTCGTCCCGGGCTCGGGGCGCAACCGCCTGCGAGGGATGATCGAAACCCGCCCTGACTGGTGCGTGTCGCGGCAGCGCGCGTGGGGGGTGCCGATCACCGTCTTCGTCGACAAGCGAACCGGCGAACCATTGCGCGACGAGGCCGTGTTCGAACGTATCGTGCAGGCGGTCGAGGCGGAGGGTGCGGACGCTTGGTTTGCTTCGGATCCCTCCCGTTTCCTGGCGCCAGAACACGATCCGGCCAATTTTGAGCAGGTCATGGACATCCTCGACGTCTGGTTCGATTCAGGCTCGACCCACAGCTTCGTCTTGGAAGCCCGAGATGACCTGGAGTGGCCGGCATCGCTCTACCTGGAGGGAACCGACCAGCATCGCGGATGGTTTCATTCGTCGCTTCTCGAGTCGTGCGGCACCCGCGGGCGAGCGCCCTATGAGGCCGTCCTGACCCACGGCTTCGTGATGGCCGAGGACGGCCAGAAGATGTCGAAGTCTCTGGGCAACGTGGTGTCGCCGCAGGACGTGGTGAACAAGCATGGCGCCGACATACTTCGGCTCTGGGTGGTCGGCTCGGACTGTTCCGAGGACCTTCGCATCGGCCCGGAAATCCTGAAGCAGCAGGCGGACGTTTACCGCCGATTGCGCAATACCCTGCGGTTCCTGCTCGGCAACCTCAACAACTTCGAGGAAAGCGAGCGGGTTTCGCCCGGTGAGATGCCGGAACTCGAGCGCTGGATCCTGCACCGGCTTTGGCAGCTCGACGGTCGGCTTCGCGAAGCTTGCGACGGTTACGAGTTTCATGCGTTCTTTTCGGAGTTGCACAACTTTTGCGCGGTAGAGCTTTCGGCGTTTTACTTCGACGTCCGCAAGGACGTTCTTTACTGCGATGCGCTGACGTCTCCTCGTCGGCGCGCCGCTCGGACCGTGCTCGACAGTCTGTTCGGGTGTCTGACCGCCTGGCTGGCGCCGTTCACATGCTTCACCGCCGAGGAAGCCTGGCTCACCCGCCATCAGGAGCAACAGGACAGTATCCATCTGCAGCAATTCCCGGACATCCCCGACGATTGGCGCGACGACGCCCTCGCCGACAAGTGGACGAAAGTTCGTCAGTTGCGCCGCACCGTCACCGGCGCGCTGGAGATCGAACGGGCCAACCGGCGGATTGGATCCAGCCTGCAGGCCCACCCAGTCGTCTACGCCGATGCGGATTTTCGAAGCGCCGTGGAAAGTATCGATCTCGCGGATCTGTTTATCACCTCGGCGGCGGAGTTCGCCGACGGTGAGCCTCCGGCGGAAACATTTTCGCTTCCCGATGTCCCCGGGGTCCGGGTAAAGGTCGAAACCGCCCAGGGTGAGAAGTGCGAGCGGTGCTGGAAGGTGTTGGAGGAAGTCGGCAACAACCCGGAACATCCGCACATTTGCCAGCGATGCACCGATTCGGTAGAGAAGTTTTTGACGGCCGCCGAGTAGGCGAGCCGAGGATCGACCGATGAGACCCTCAGTGGCGTTCCTGCCTGGGCTTTGCATTGCCGCCCTCGTCGCCATATTGGACCAACTCAGCAAGTGGTGGGTGGTCGAAGTGGTGATGAATCCACCCCGTTCAATCGAAATAACCCCGTTCTTCAATTTGGTGATGGGGTGGAACAAGGGGGTCAGCTTCGGTCTGTTCAACAACGATTCGTCGGTAACGGCTTGGTTGTTGCCGGTGGTGGCGGTCGTCATCGTCGGTGTAGTGACGGTGTGGCTGTTCCGTGTCGATCGGTTGGTGCTCGGCGCCGCCCTCGGCTTCATCATCGGCGGGGCCGTCGGCAATATCGTCGATAGACTGCGGTATGGCGCCGTCGCCGACTTTCTCGACTTCCATGCGATGGGATTTCACTGGCCGGCGTTCAATCTCGCCGACTCGATGATCACCGTGGGTGCAATAGTGCTGATCTTCGATTCCTTGTTTGTTCGCGACGAATCGAGTAATAAGGATCAAGGAAACGGAAGAAAGAAACGGTGACAAAACGGATGCGATGGATCGTGCTTGGCGCTGCCGTCGCGGTTGTCGTCAGCGGCTGCAGTGATTCCAAGGATCTCCTCGGGCAGGGGAAACGCCCGCCTGATGAGTTCGCTGTCTACTCGCGGGCGCCTCTCAGCCTCCCTCCCGACTACGCGTTACGACCTCCGGCACCTGGAACAGCACGACCTCAGAACGTGATGCCGCGGGATAACGCCAAACAAGCGTTGCTCGGGAACCAGCCTGCTACTCAATCTCGCAGAGGCGCGTCGTTGGACATCGGGGGACTGTCGCCGGGAACCCAAGTCTTCCTTGAGAGAACCGGTGCAATGGAGGCGGATCCCGAGATCCGAACACTGGTTAATCGGGAAACTTCCATCCTGGCGGAAGAAGATCAGAGTTTCACGGAACGGATCATGTTCTGGGGAACCCCCACCGAGTACGGAGTCGTGGTTGACCCGGTAGAGGAGTCTAGGCGCATTCACGAAAATCAAGCCTTGGGCAATCCGATCACCGAGGGCGAAACCCCCACCATAGAACGTAAGCGGCGCGCATTGTTGGAAGGCATCTTCGACTAACACTCCAGGGTATAACTTACGACCGCCCGATGGCGTCATCGCGGTTTTCGGCGAAGTGTCCGAAGCCTTTGACGGGTGCGAAACCGAAGCGCTTGAGTCAGGCGAGAACGGTATTTCAGATTGCGGCAAGGATGTGCGGCGCGTCACCCTGGTGATGGCGTAAACGCTTTCGACTCTATCGTAAGGGCTCGTCAGGAAACCAACAGCGGCTGCACTCCGCCCTCGGGTACACCACCCCCGAACAGGTAGAGATTCGCGCCGCATAACCCGGTGTCCACTTTTCCGGAAGGAAATCGGATCAGATCGCATGCGTTCCGTATCCGGAGGCACCGATAGCGTCGCTGTCGATCTGGAGATGCTCGATCAGGCCGCCGCGATAGCGACCGGTTCCCCGTGGGGCGGAGCGATTAGAACCGATAGTTGACGACGACGCCGCCGAACATCTGATGGGAGCTTCCCTCTTCATCAGCCAACGAGCGCCGCTTGGCGTCACCGATGGAGCGGCTATAGCCTAGGCTGGTTTCCAGTTTCCAGCTTTCGGCGAAGTTGTAGTCGAGGCCGAGGCCGAGGCCCACGTCCTTGAAACCGCCGTCGGTGCCGGATCTGTCGAGTCCGCTCCTCGCCGAGTTGTTACCGCCGGCGCCGACGACCGGGCCCATCGCGTTGTCGGCAGCGAAACTCGAGGACAGGCGCGCAGAGAACTGCCAAGATTCCGCCACTGGCATCGTATAGTCGGCCCCCAGTTCGAACCGCAAGCCGTCGCCGGTATCGGCGCCGTCGGCCACGCCCTGGAGGTTAAGGCCGACCGCAGCCCCCGGCAGCACGTCGTTGCTTACCTGCACCCCGGCGAATCCGCCGAACCCGGCCCCGCCATCGCCCCGGTTCATGGCGCCCGCCCTGGTCGTATCCAGGTGGCTGCCGCGCTGGCGCTGACTCGACAGGGAACCGGCCTCGAACGTCACGCTCGGCGCCAAGTCCGAACGCAACCGCAAGGCCGAGGTCGCCGAAAGGGGTTCGGAGAGGGATTTGCGCCAATCGCGCCGGGCGTAAGACAGAGGTTGCGGCCCGGAATCCGCCGAACCTTTGTGGTCGAGCGCCACGCCCGCGCCAACACCTACGCGACCGGCTGTTTCGCCGGACTGAGCAAACGCCGTACCGCAAGATAAAATAACGACAAATGCCGCGGCCACAAAGCTTCTGGCCATCATGGTTTTGTTCCCTTGGCCACCGGATTTACTCCTGGCAGCAGAACGACCGGCCGAGGCCCCTAAATTGCTCCTCTCCATGGCGCACAGTCAACACCTATTGGTCGGGCATCCCCGATCACGCAACAATCCGCTGGCGCGACCGGCCGACCCAACGTTTTACACAGCTTATGATACCGCATTTTCCACAGAAACGCTACTGCAGATTGCAAAATTCAGCCGTAACAAATGGAAGTTAGATTGGGCGGTTCAAGACGAGGTCGGGGCGGGCCCATCGGGCTGCCCCTGGACGCACTTGTAGGTCGTGTACTCGGTGTCGAGCCAAGTGTACTGGTGGGTCTCCAATTGGCGTGGAATCATCCCCACCCGCCCACAGATCTCCACCGGCAGCGCCTCGGCCGTCTCGGCCGTGGTGAACATCGGGACGGACCTGACATAGAACTTGGTGTCGCTGTACTGCACGACCCGCGGACCCTGGAACACCTCCGTGCACCCGGATACTACTAGTGGTCTGACTCCGACATATGGTACCCGTACGACGGCCTTCCGAGTTCATCCGATTAGGCGCGTGGCACGCCGTGATGCTGGAGCATCACAAGTGCCGCGCAACGACGCCGGAAGGCTCGGAAGGCCGCCGTTCCGGTCGTGT
>RCNG010000716.1_pt1 | contig 15662 bp, 15 predicted proteins | sample 2041371 | NCBI WGS metagenome assembly RCNG01 (sample SAMN09708227, study PRJNA481090) | Marine sediment metagenome, whole genome shotgun sequencing project. | biome: marine sediment; feature: ocean; material: sediment; isolation source: Sewage treatment plant 1 marine sediment (STP1) ... | reverse complement strand
GTGTGCAGGGTGCCCAGCACGAGCTGCCCCACCTCGCTGGCGGTCAGGGCCAGCGAAATCGTTTCGAGGTCGCGCATCTCGCCCACCAGGATGACGTCGGGATCCTCCCTCAACGAGGCGCGCAACGCGCTGGCGAACGACGTGCAGTGTTCGCCCACCTGCCGCTGGTTGATCAGGCAGTTCTTGTTGGGATGGATGAACTCCAGGGGATCCTCAAGGGTGATGATGTGGTAGTTCATGTGATCGTTCAGGTAGTCCACCATGGCGGCCAGCGTGGTGGACTTGCCCGAATTGGTCGGTCCGGTGACCAGGACCAGGCCCGACCGAAAGGTCAGCATCTTCTTGAGGACCTCGGGAAAGCCCAGCGAATCGAGCGTGGGGACTTCGTTGGGAATGATCCTGAAGGCGGCGGCCAGCCCCGGGTACTTCTTGTAGACGTTGATGCGAAAACGCGCCACGCCGGGCAGCGTGTAGGAGCAGTCCAGGTCGCCCTGGGATTCGAGGTGCTTGATCTGGATGTCGGTCAAAAGCTCATAGATGATGATCTTGAGCTCGTCCTCGGACAGGGGCCGGTGCTCGGCCCGCTGCAGGATGCCGTTGATGCGCAGCATGGGCTCCGTATTGGAGCTCAGGTGCAGGTCGGAAACTCCGTTTTCCTGCATGATCTTCAAGAAGGCATCTATCCGGGGAATGGCTGGCCTCGCTTCCGCTACCGTTGAGTGGCCGACAGGTCCGATTGGCATCTCTGGATTCGCAAGATTCGTGCCTTTGGCGGGCCTGTTTTATCTGTTACCATTAAACGAGTTGGGTGAATTGAAGGGCGTGTGGCGGGGAATGATCGGCTATTTTGCGGCCATCGCGGCAAGGACAGCATACGACTTGCCTATGAAAAGGTCTTATCATGTGATCACGGTAGGGGAGGTTTCTGGATGACCATTTTGGGCAATATCATCTGGTTCGTGTTCGGCGGGGTGCTGATTTTCCTGGAATACATCGTTTCCGGTTTGCTGATGTGTTTGACTATCATCGGAATTCCGTTCGGGGTGCAATGCTTCAAGCTGTCTCTTCTGGGCCTGACCCCCTTCGGCACGTCGGTGACCGAGGGCGAAGCGGGCTCGGGTTGTCTCAACGTCCTGATGAACATTATCTGGATCCTGATCGGCGGCATCTGGATTTCCCTGACTCACCTTATCCTGGGCATCCTTTTCGGGATCACCATCGTGGGCATCCCTTTTGCCAAACAGCATTTCAAGCTGGCCTCGCTGGCCCTGACGCCCTTCGGCAAGAAGATCGGGTAGCCTCATGAGACGGCTGGTCCTGATCACCCTCCTCGTGCTGGTGGTCAGCGGCGTGTCGGCGGCCGAACCGGTGAGGATCGAGTCGTTTCCGGTGGGGATCTACGGCGACGATGCGCGCGCCGTCACCTGCGTGGCCGGACCGCCCGGAACGGTCTTCCAGCAGGTGGCCTGGGTCTATGTTCCCGACGACCTCGGGCTGGCCTACGTCACCCTGCGCTTCGATTTTCCAACGAATGTCGACCTGACCAGCCGCCCCGTCTTCCACGACCTGGTGAACAATGTGGTCTTCACCGATTTCGTCGACGGCACAGTGGAGTGGAACATGCTGTTCGACGATTGTCCTTCCGGTTGGATCAAGATATTCACCCAGGATTGTGTCATCCTCGATGACGAGATGTCGTTGATCAGGGTGGTCGGCAACCATTCCCTGGTGCGGGATTGCACGTTTGTGCTGAACGATGTGAACGTCTTGAATCAACTGTCGATCAACGATCCCGATTGCCAGAATGTGGCGGCGATTCCGACAGGCTGGGGTGGGGTCAAGTGCAGGTATCGCTAGGTCGACCTTTTCTTTCCGATCGTTTCCCCTTTTCCGAAATGTTAACATGGGGGCCGGTTTCCATTCGCGGGGTCGTCCCGCCAACCGGAGGTTCTGTCATTTCCCGATTGATCCTGTCCGTCATCCTGTTGCTCGTTGCGGTGCCGGCCATGGCGGCTCCGACCCTCAAAGACATGGCCATCACCGTCACACCAGGCCACGCCCGCGAATACATCTTCACCGACAAGGGCGCCGCCCATCTGGCCGGCGAAGCGGTCGGGGTCAACCTGCGCAGCTACCACGGTTTTTATATAGCCATGCATGAGGTGGTGGACGGCTGGAACCTGCGCCTGGAGGACGGGACCGTCCTGGGCCTGGGAACGATCACCGAAGCACGGATCACTCCGGACCAGCTGGTGAGGCAACACCGACTCCCCGATGGAGGGATCGTCACCGAAACCGTGCAGCTCTTCGACCGGGAAAACGGTTTCCGGGTGGTGTACGACGGCGTGCCCAGCGGAAAATTCGAATTCCTGCCCTTGATCGACATGCGTTTTTTGTGGAAGACCGGCAAACCGGGCTACGAGGTCCAATGGGAAGACGGACAGCTCCTGGTCTGCCGCCAGGATGCCGTGGGCAAGGAGCCGGACCCGGCCCATCCCGCCTGGCTGGCGGTGGCCGTGAGGGGCGCGAATGAATTCCGGTCCCTGGGGCGCTACCTGAACACTCTCCACCCCAAGAGCCAGGCCCGCAAGGCCATGGAACGGACCTACCCCTACCTGCCCGGTGCGATCGAGGGTCATATTCCCGCGCGGGTACCGTCGGGCAAGGTCGAGGCGGTGTTCGCGGCCGATGTTTCCGCAGAGGCGGCGGCCGCCCGGGCCAGCCGCCTGCGGTCCGATACCCTGGCCCTGGTGAAGGCGCGCCGCACCCGCCTGCAGGATCTGATCGATAGCTCGGCGGTCACCACGGGCGTGGCCCGCGACGACCGGGCCCTGGCCTGGGCGCGGGTCTCGCTCGACAACCTGATCATGAATCAGCGCGGACCTGGCATCTACGCGGGATTCTACTGGTTCACCACCTACTGGGGACGGGACACGTTCATCACGCTGCCGGGTTCGAACATCGTCAACGGTGATTTCGAAAACGCTCGGATCCTTCTGCGCTCCTTCGCGGAGTTCCAGGACCTGGACCCCGACAGCAAACGGCAGGGCCGGGTGCCGAATTTCGTGACCGTGGACCAGGTGCAGTACGCGAGCATCGACGGCACCTGGTGGTTCGTGCGGGCCCTGGACGAATATTGGCGCCAGTCCGGCGACGACGATTTCGCTCGGGAGATGGCGCCGGTCGTCTACCGGGCGGTGGCCGGGGCGGTTACTCACGCTATCGACGAGGAGATGTTCCTGACCCACGGCGACGGCGAAACCTGGATGGACGCCGGTGGCGAGGACCATCCCTATTCGCCGCGGGGGAATCGCGCCGTCGAGGTGCAGGCCCTGTGGCATCGCGGTCTGCTGACCGCGGCCCGCCTGGCCGAGCGCTTTTCCGACACCGCGGACCCTGCCTGGGACTACGGGGGACGGGCCGCGACCCTGGCCGGGAATTTCCACCAGCGGTTCTGGTACGAGGGAAGGCTGATCGACCACCTGAACGTGGACGGGACTCCCGATACCCAGATCCGCCCCAACGGATTGCTCGCCGTGATGGCGTCGCCGACCCTGTTTACGGCCGACCAGCGCCAGGTCATAACTGAGTCCGCCGCTCAGGAGCTGGTCATGCCCTGGGGCGTGCTGTCCCTGAACCGGGAAGACCCCTTCTTCCATCCCAAGCATCTCGACCTGGACAACTACTACTACGATGAGGCCTACCACAACGGCGACCTGTGGCTGTGGCTGTCGGGCAGCTACGTGTCGGCGCTGAACGACCCTCGCGAGGGTTTCGGCCAGACGCGCATGCTGCTGGACGAGATCCTGGACGAAGGCGCGGTCGGTACCCTGCAGGAAATCCGCGACGGGGCCCAGGCCGCCAGCAACGACGAGTTCGGCGGCGCCACCAGCCAGGCCTGGTCGCTGGCCGAACTGCTGCGCAACGTGGTCCAGGACTTCGCGGGCCTGAGGGTGGACCTGACGGCCGACCCTCCGACGATCACCCTGCGGCCTTCGCTACCGGTGGCCTGGCCCGATTTGCGGGTTCGGACGCGCATCGGGAAGCACGACTGCCTGCTGGAAGGATCCGGGACCGACCCTCACGACGTGGTCGTCCGCTTCTCCCGCCGCCCGCCGTTGAAATGGAAATTCGTGTGGGAAACCGCCGCTGCCGGGTCCCGCCAGGGCAAGGTGGAAATCGATCGGGACGCCCCTGAAGGCTGGGACTTCCGGGTGGTGTGGAAGAAGTAGATCCGCAAAAAACCGTCGGTGCCGTCGCCAAAAGAGGGCGGGGCACCGACGGAATCGAACGCGTCAGCCATCGGAATTCAATTTGTTCGGACAGGGCCGGAAGAAACCCGGTCGCTACTCGGCTTTCGGCCCGAGTTTGACCACCAGCGCCAGGGTGAAGATGGTGTCCGTCTTCTTCAACGGGACATTCACGGTACCCAGATCGCCTCCGACTCCGTCCACCAGCGGAATGGTGGTCAGGGCGGGGTCGTTGCGCCAGAAGACCCGCAGGGCAGGCTTCAGCTGGAGCGTTTCACTGATGGAGATCGGCAGGGCGTTGTACCAGTCGAGCCGGACGTCGTCCGAGTTGTCCAGGTTCCAGTCGGCGAGCAGGGTGCTCTCGAAGTCCGTGCTGTTCGACACCTTCCAGTTCAGACCGTAGCCGAGGCGGAAGCCCGCGAAGTCGGATTTCACGAAGGGGTTCTCCACCACGTCTTCCTGGAAGGTGTAGGTCATGGAGTAGTGCGTGATGAACTTGAACGTTTCGGAATTGGTCCAGGTGTTACCGGCGCCCAGGGCGATCAGGAAGCGGCTGTCGATGCCGGCGAACTTGTTGGACATCCAATCGACGCCCGAGAAGGCGAAGAACTTGGGGCTGAAATTGTACTGGTACCAGCCGCGGCCGTAATACAGTTCGGACGTCTTGGTGGTTTCTTTGGATTCCTGGATATCGAAATCCGTTTCCGTACCCTGGGCGATCCGGGTGAGGATCGAAGATTCCGTGTTGGTGGCGCCGCCACGGAAGGTCAGTTCTGACTTGGTCCAAACGCGACGCAGCATCCCCCCGAAGCCCAAGGTGGTGGATTCCGAGTTGCCGCCGGTCATGACCGATGCCAGTTCGGCGTCGAAATACCAGCCAGGAATATCGCCGTCGGCCGCAAAGGCCGCGCCGGCCAAAATTGAAAACAGAATGGCGGTTGCCAGGAACGCGCCCCAAATCCTATGCATGATAGTGGCCTCCTTGTGGGCTGCTGGAAAACAATTGATTGGTAAGGTAATCGATGTCCTAGACACCATGAACGGGGATAAAGTCACATGTTCGGACTGTCAAGGCGAAGATGTGCTTCCCAGGGAAAAATAAAAAATCCAACCCCTTAGACCATGCCACTAACTTATTGTCATAAAACAAACTAAAAAACACATGGAGGACTTGCGTGAAGGCGAAAAAAAAGTCCTGCCCAGGCCTGTTTATTTCTTGACATTAACTGTTTAAAATAAAACATTTACTTCAAATCAGCCGGTCACGGGTTTGGGATGGCCGGCTGTTGCTCTTTCAGGGGCTGCCACCCAGCCCAACCTGGAGGGTTCTACCCATGGTCCAATTCTACCTGGAAGGCGACCGGATCACCGAGTTCGTCGCCCACCTCATGAAGCAGAAACCCGTCTACGCGCCGCACCGCAAGGGGCGCAGTTCGTTTTCCTTCGAAAAAACGGAAAACGCCGAAGACGTGGTTCTCGACTACCCGCGCACCATGCATTCGGTCAAAAAATTCTTCCTGCCGCCGCGAGAGGAACTTCTCCGTTTCGATCTTACGGAGAACGATTACGAACCGGTGGACATACCCGCGGCCGAGGCCATTTACCTGGGGGTCCATTCCTATGATCTGGCGGCGGTCGGACGGTTGGACTACAACTTCACCGTCGGCAGTCCGGAAAAGAACTACCTGACCCGCCGGCAGGACGCGATTTTCATTGGCGTTTCCTTCGAACCCGACCAATACCACTTCTCGGGTTCGGTGGGCATCCGGCCGGAAGACAACCTCGGCTGCGACATCTTCCTGACCAAGCTGTTCGACGGGTACGTCCTGGAGATCCTGACTCCCAAGGGACAGGAGCTTATGGAAGGTCTTGAGCTGCCGGCCCATGAAGCCGGCAAGCCCGCCACCGGCCATTTTCAACAGCACATCTACGTGCCGCAGGCCAAGCTGGGCGAGATCATGGAGAAGAGTTACGACAATAAGGTATGGGAAGAGACCGCGGAAAAATGCGTGGGCTGCGGCACCTGCAACATCGTCTGCCCCACCTGCTATTGCTTCGATGTGGCCGAAGAGGTGGACATCACCGTGACCAAGGGCCACCGGGAGCGGAACTGGGACGGCTGCATGCTGCGCAAGTTCAGCGAGGTCGCCGGGGGAGAGGTGTTCCGCGAATCGCTCGCCTCGCGGCAGCGGCACCGCATTTTCCGGAAGTTCAAATACATCAGTGACCAGACGGGGCAACCCTGGTGCGTCGGGTGCGGCCGCTGCACGGCCTACTGCACCGCCGGGATCAGCATCGTCAGCATCGTCAACAGGCTCATCGGTGACCACGAGCGCGTCACCGTGGCGCCGGTTTAAGGAGGTCGGAAATGAAACTCGGTGAACTGAAATCACCCGAACACCTGGAAGACCTCTACCATCCGGTGATGGCGGAGATCAAGGAAGCCAAACGGCTGACGGCCATGGAAACTTACTACCGGATCGAAATGCCGGATGGGAAAGACCTCGGCCATGTGCCGGGACAGTTCGTGGAGCTGTCCATATTCGGGGTGGGCGAGGCCCCGTTCTCGATCTCATCCTCCCCCACCCAGAAGGGGAGTTTTGATCTTGGCGTCCGCCGCGCCGGCATGCTGACCGATATTCTGCTGCGCCAGCCCGCGGGGACCAAGGTCGGGATCCGCGGTCCCTTCGGCAACGGCATCGACGTGGAGAAGTTCAAGGGCAAGGACGTGCTGATCGTTGCCGGCGGCATCGGCTTGGTGCCGATGCGCTCGATGATCAACTACGTCATCGACAACCGGGACCAGTTCGGCAAGCTGATCATCTGCTACGGCAGCAAGAGTGATCAGGACCTGTTGTTCCAGGACGAACTGAAGCAATGGGAAAACGACCCGGGGATCGACTATCACGTCACCGTGGACAAGGGTTCCGAATCCTGGCAGGGAAACACCGGGGTGATCACCACCCTGATCCCCAACCTGGAGCTGGATCTGGATCAGACGGTCTGCTGCATCTGCGGACCCCCGATCATGTACCGCTTCGTCCTGCTGGCCCTCAAGTCGAAGGGCCTGGCGGATGAGAACATCTACATGTCGCTCGAACGCCGGATGAAATGCGGCGTTGGCAAGTGCGGGCATTGCCAGATCAATCATACCTACGTCTGCCAGGACGGCCCGGTCTACCACTACCCCGACATCAAGTCGCTGCAGGAGGCGTTGTGATGGCCGACAAACCCCGTGTTGCGATCTTCGATTTCACCGGCTGTGAAGGCTGCGAGCTGAACCAGCTGAACTTCGAGGACCAGTTGCTGGACATCCTGGCCCATGTCGACATCGTCGAGTGGCGCGAGGCCATGGATGGCCGCGCGGACGAATACGACATCGCGTTCGTCGAGGGCTCGCTCTCGACGCCCGACTGCATCACGCGGATCAACGAGGTCCGTCGCAAGACCAAGGTCCTGGTGGCGCTCGGCGCCTGCGCCGTGCAGGGCGGCGTCAACGGCCTGAAGAACACCCGGCCGATCGAGGAGGTGCGCCAGGAAGTCTACGGGGACCAGAAGTACCTGTTCCCGACCCTGCCGGCACTGCCGGTCTCGTCGGTGGTCAAGGTGGACTACAACGTGCGCGGCTGCCCCATGACCCAGATCGAGTTCCTGAAGGTCTTCACGGCCCTGGTCATGGGCAAGGAGCCCATAGAGCCGGACCACTCGGTCTGCGTGGAGTGCAAGCTGAACGAGAACGAGTGCGTCTACAGCAAAGGGATGATCTGCCTCGGTCCGGTGACCCGGGCCGGCTGCGACGCCCACTGCCCGGGTGTGGGACAGTACTGCACCGGTTGCCGCGGCCTGGTTTCGGCGCCCAACCTCAAGGGCATGGAGGAAATCCTGGTCGAACACGGCCTGAGCGTGGACGAGGCCTGGAAACGGCTCGAACTCTACAACGCCAACCAGCTCGAGGGGGTGCGCCCATGACTGCGGCTACGGGAACCAATCTGGACATCAAGGTGAAACACCTGACCCGGGTGGAGGGCCACGGCAACATCGTGGTGAATATGAAAGAGGGCGTGCTGGAGAAGGCACAGCTCGAGATCGTCGAGGCGCCGCGCTACTTCGAGGCCATGCTCAAGGGACGCAGTTTCCACGAGGCGGCCATCATCACCTCGCGGATCTGCGGCATCTGCTCGCTGGGCCACCAGATCACCTCGCTCAAGGCGACTGAGCAGGCCCTGGGCCTGGAGGTCAGCGAACAGACAGTGCTGCTGCGCAAGCTGCTGATCCACGGCGCGACGCTGCAGTCGAACGTGCTGCACGCCTACTTCCTGGCGGCCCCCGACTTCCTGGGCGTGGGTTCGGTGTTCCCGCTGGTGGGGACACATCCGGAGGTCGTGGTGCGCGCCTTGCGGATGAAGCGTCTGGCCAACGACATCGGCGATGTGGTGTCGGGCCGGGCCGTGCACCCGATCACCCCGGTGCCCGGCGGTTTCACGCGCATCCCGACGGCGCAGGAGATGAAGGAACTCAAGCGACGCCTGGAAGAGGAGATGTATCCCGACCTGCTCGCCACGGTGGAAACGCTTAAGGCGTTGGCCGGAGCCATCCCGCAGTTCGAACGGGACACGGAGTACATTTCCCTGCGCAGCGACGACGACTACGCCCTGTACGACGGCGACATCTGCAGCTCGGATACCGGACGGGTGCCCGACGGCGATTACCTGAAGATGACCAACGAGTTCGTGGTGCCCCACAGCACGAGCAAACACGCCAAGGTCGGCCGGACCAGCTACATGGTCGGCGCCCTGGCCCGCTGGAACAACAACCACGACCGGCTGTGCGAATTGTCGCTGACCGCGGCGGACGCCCTGGGCCTGAAACCGGGCTGCATCAATCCCTACATGAACACGATCGCCCAAGTGGTCGAGGCGGCCCATTGCGCCATTGATTCCATTGCGATCATCGACAAGCTGCTGGAGACGGGGCTCAAGGACGAGCTGCCCAACCAGGAACCGACGCAGTTCGGAACCGGTGTGGGAGCGACGGAGGTGCCGCGCGGCATCCTTTACCACGAGTACTCCTATGACCGGCAGGGGCGGGTCACGGCGGCCAACTGCATCATCCCCACGGGGCAGAACCTGGCCAACATCGACGACGACATGAAGAAGCTGGTGCCGGAGATCATCGACAAGTCCAAGGAGGAGATAACCCTGCACCTGGAGATGCTGGTGCGGGCCTACGATCCGTGCATCAGCTGTTCGGTGCACATGCTTGACGTGGACTTCATCGAGTAGGCGGATGTCGTGAAGATCATCGCAGTGGGCAATTCCTTCTACGGGGACGACGGGGTCGGGGCCGCGGTGCTGGAGAAGATCAGGCAGGAGGACCTCTTTCCGGGGGCCGACCTGATCGATGTACACACGGACGCGCTGGCGCTGCTGGACCACCTGTCCCGGGACGAAATCAACGTGGTCGTGGACGCGGCGGAAATGGGTCTCGAACCCGGCGCGACGGTGGGCTTCCGGCCCAGCGAGGCGCGGCTGAAGATCAAATCCGACCACCTGTCCATGCACGGCTTCGGCTTGGCCGAGGCGTTCGACCTGGCGGCGCAGCTGGACCTCATGCCCCGGAATGTCCTGATCGTGGGCATCGAGCCCGAGCGGGTCGCCATCAATCAGGGGCTGAGTGCCGTGGTTGCGGACGCGGTGCCCCGGGTCGTATCCATCATTCAAGCGGAGGTTTCCTCAGATGGCTGAAACAACCATCCTGGTCATAGACGACGACATCGACCTGGTGGAAATCATCAGGGTGACGCTGGAGAACGAGGGCTACCGGGTCATCGACGCCCAGGCCGGCGATCGCGGGCTGGCCATGGCCAAAAAGGAGATCCCCGACCTTATCCTGCTGGATGTCATGATGGGCAAGGTTGACGAAGGGTTCCAGGTCGCGTATGAGTTGCGCAGTGACGAAACGACGGCGGGAATCCCGATCCTCATGTTGACGGCCGTGTCCAACCAGACGGGATTCGATTTTGATCCCAAGAAGGACAAGGATTTCCTGCCGGTGGACGAGTTCCTCGAAAAACCCGTCAGTCCGCGCAGCCTGGTGGACATGGTGCGCAAGCATTTGCCGACGAGCGTGTGAGGTCGTGACCTGCTGCAACCCAAGGAACCGATAGCGCCTGCCTCTTCCCAGTTCATTTCGGCGGCCTCGCTGCGCCGCCGGCTGGACTGGTTCATCCAGTTACGCTGGGGTGCGGCTGTCGGAGTGTTCGTGGTGGTGCTCTTCGCGGGGGTGGTGCTCAAGGCTCCCATCGAGGTGCGGGGCCTGCTGTTGACCGGGGCCGTTCTGCTGCTGCTGAACACGGTCTACGTGCTGCGCAGCCGCCGGTTCAAGGCCACCGACATCTCCACTGAGCTGCGTCTGGTCAAGGTGCAGATGGTGGGCGACCTGCTGGCCCTCACGGTGCTGTTGAACCTTTCGGGCGGGGTCGAAAATCCCCTGCTCTTTCTCTATATCATCCACGTGATCATCGCCAGCCTGCTGTTCAAGGGCCGGGAAATCTTCCAGATCGCCTGGCTGGCCATCTTCCTGTTCACCGCCGATGTCATGGGTGAGTATTTCGGAATCCTGCCGCATCATCATTTGCCGACCGCCGGCGAAGTGGCCCACCAGCTGCCTTTCATCCTGATGACCCTCGGCTCGTTCTGGCTGGTGATCCTGTTCAGCGCCTACGTCGGGGCTCTGATCATGAGGCACAACCGGTTCATCAAGGATGAGCTGGTCGCCCGGCAGTCCGTGCTCCTGGACGAGGACCGTGCCAAGACGGATTTTTTCCGCTTCGTGACCCATGAAATAAAGAGCCCGGTGAACACGGCCCAGAGCGGGGTGGAGACGGCGCTCGAACTGGGGGGCGCGGCGATGACGCCGCCGGTACGGGATGTCCTGGGCCGCGCGGTCAGCCGCCTCCAGCAGGCGACCAGAATCGTCCAGGACCTGGCCGATCTGACGCGCGGCGGCACGCTCAAGGAGGAAAACCTGACCCTGGTTGACCTCAACCAACTGGTGGCGGAGGTGACCGACGGCCTGCGCGACATGGCGGCCCCCGGGAACATGAAGATCGACGTCCTGCTGCCCGACCCGTCGGTCGCCCTGACCACCATCCGGTCCATGGTCGAGACCATCGTGACCAATCTGGTGACGAACGCGATCCGGTACAACCGGGAAGGCGGGCGGATTTCCGTGCGGCTGGCTGACACCCGCAAGTGGATCCGTCTGACGGTGGAAGACGAAGGCATCGGGATCCCGGCGGATGAACAGGCCCAGGTTTTCGACGAATTCTACCGGACTTCGATGGCCCGGGAAAAATCGAGCCTGGGGACCGGTCTGGGGCTGCCGATCGTGAAGAAGTTCGCCGGGGAGCTGGGCGGAACCATCGAACTGGAAAGCAAAGAGGGCCAGGGATCCACCTTTACAGTGGTTCTGCCCCGGAAGTTGCGGATGAAACGCAGACAACCCCACTAGGAGCACGGGCGATGGACGAGAAAATCAACTGCGGGGGATTGATGGAGCGCGGGGACCTCTGCCTGGTCGAGGTCCTGGGCTTCGACTGGCGGCCGGGCCAGGCCTGCGGAATCCTGGGCAAGTTCGGGCAAGTCGAGATTTCCCTGTCCTATCTCAGCATCGGCAACGGACCGGACGGCGACAAGAACATGTCCTTCTGCCTGAGTACGGCCAAGCTGGCCCAGCACCGTCATCTGCTGGATGAGATCCGGGACCAGTTCCGGCCCACGAAGATCGAGGCCCGGGCGCCCATGGTCATTCTCACTCTTTACGGACCGCACTTCCTGGAAAAACACAACCTGGCCAGCGAGGTGTTTTCGGCCCTGTGCGTGGACGGCATCAACGCCCACACGGTGTGCTCTTCGATCAATAGCATTTCCGTGGTGGTCGACACCCTGGACCGCGACCATACCGTGGCGTGCCTGAGCCAGAAATTCGCTTGGCCGGAATAGTTGTTCGGAAGGTCAGCCGCGCTTCAGTTTCCGCATGCCCCGCAGGGCCAACCGGCCCGTCCTGACCACGAGAAAAACCACCAGCGCCAGGGCGATCAAGGGCAGCATGAGGGCCAGGATGGTCAAGGCCGTGGCCGCCCCCGTTTCAAAAGTGGCGAAGACCGGATTGCCGACCCCGCCGGTGGTGGCCGTCGATCCCAGTCGCATGGTCGAAGTCGCGCCGTGCAGCAGGCCCGCGGTTCCGCCGCCGGCCACGAGGGCGACGGCCCACTTGAGCCAGGGGGCCATGTCGACCAGGGTCGAGGCCATCAATACGGTGCCGGCAATGACCGCCGCGGGCCCGGCCACGGTGTCGAGAAGGTGGTCGAAATAGGGGATGAAATAGGCGGCGATCTCGAACAGGGCCGCGAGACCGAACATCACCAGGGCGGCATCGGTGCCCAGCCATTCGAATCCACCGGCCAGGTGCACCTGCCCGCTCCTGGCGGCGATGGCCACCAGCAGGAAGGGCACGAATACGCGGAACCCCACCGCCGCGGCCAGGCCCAGACCCAGGGCGGCGCCGATGAGCACCTGGGGTAAGTCGGCGTTGAAATCCGTCACGGGATCAGTTCAGCATCCAGGTGGTGGTCAATCGCAGTTCGGGCAGGCGTTCGTGGACGTCGGGATAGTCGCGGTATTCCCGGTCGGAAGTGATCAGGCGGTATTCCAGGCCCAGGCCCAAGTTGAACCGGATGGGAACATCGAAGCGCACCACGGACTCGGTCAGGAAGTGGTCGGCTTCGTTGCCGTTGAAGGCGTGAATCCAGCTCTGGAAGTGGCGGACCTGCAGATAGTACCAGCCGTTCCGGCCAATCTTGGCCTCCAGGTTGACGCTCGCCCCCGGACCATAATCGTAGCTCCGGCCGGAGGTGCTGCGGTAGTCGGACTTGCTGGCCCCCAGCACGATCGCATTGGTATGGACCTCGGTCCGCATTTCGATTCCGGATGCGGATTCGAACCGGGACATGAAACCAGCTCCCAGGCTCGAGGCTCCGAATTCCATCTGGTAGGTGTTGATGTAATCGAAGCGGGTGAAGCCGGCCACAATGTGGGAGGCGTTGTCGGTTTCCTTGAGAAAGGTTCCGCCCAGCAGCCCGTTGACCTCGGCCCGGCCGATCAGGGAAACATCCGAGAAGTACAGGCTCAGGTCGAAGTCGAAGTAATCAAAGGCCGTCTCCATGTCCCCGAAGAACATGTCGCCGTATTCCCAGTCGAACTTCATGTAGACCTTGGTGGTGTCGGTCTGAAACAGATGATCCTCGGCCAACGACCGCAGCCCGATATCCATCTGGGAACGGAAGTTGTCTGGATGGCGATCGGGGCTGTTCGCGTGCACGCGGCCCCAGTCGCCGTCGAACAGCCGGTTGAGCCCACCCATCGGGTTGATGAGGAAACCGCCGACTTCGCGCCAGTTGCGCTCCGATCCGGTGGCCGTGTTGTCGCGCACGGTCATGGACAGGCGATGCAGCATTTCACCGAGGGTCACGCCGCCCACGCTGGTGGCGACCCAGTCGTTCATCGAGGGGTGGTGCACCTCGAAGAAGTACTCCCACAGGAAGCTGCCGCCGAAGGTCCAGGGAATCGATTCCCAGAAATCGTACCCGTTGCTGCGGGCGGCGTTGAAGTACAGACTGCCGTGGTAGGGATGGGAGAACTGGTTGGTGGTGAAGTTGTTGTCGTCCCACTCGAATCCGTTGGCCAGGTTTTCCTCCCACGAGTTGAACCCAATGCGGAAGCCGGGATTGGTGCCGCCTTCCCGGATGAAACGGTCGAAGAACCAGATCAGGGTGTTCAGCCCGACGACCTCCACGCTGGTCCGCAGGGGATTCTTTTTCACGAAGAAGGTGTCGTCCAGGGCGGACCGGGAAACCTCGTCCCAGTCGATGCTGGCCGGTTCGCTGGTATCCCATTTATCGGCGGGAAGGGCCCCCTGGCCGGCGTCGGGGTCACGCACGGGGTCGGTCTGGGCGGAAGCCGCCACGGCTCCGAGCAGGAGCAGGAAAACCACCAGGCTGCCTTTGATCTTCCAGTTCATCAGTACAACACGATCCCTGCCGTGAAGTGAAAGTCGGTCTCGTCGGTCGCATCCGACGAGTATTCGGAAAAGACGGTGCTGGATCCCACCGAACCGACCAGCCCCAGGTTGTCGTTGAAGTGGTAGTCCACGAGGGCGCGGGCCTGCAGCGAATAGTGCAGGCGGTCGTTATTAGCCGGATTGGTGCTGGCCTTGGGGATGATGTGCTGGTAGCCCACGTCGATGGTCAGGTCCCATTTCTGGTTCAGGGGGATGTTCCGCCCGAAGTTCCAGCCGAAGAAGAGGGACTCGTCGACATCGCCCTGGAGGTCGAAGTAACCGGTTGAAACGATGGAGGACCACCGGTTGAGAACGGTGCGGAACCCGATGTTGATCAAGGACAGGTTGCTTCCGTAGAACAGCCATTCCCTGCGGCTCTGGTTGTCCATGTTGACCAGGCCAATGGCGGTGCCGCTGAATTCCTGACTGGAATTTACGACCCCCACCTTCAAGCCGTGGAACTGGTTGGAGGCGTTGAATACGCCCACTTGGACGCCGGTCATGGTCTCACCGTAGTTCACGACCCCCAGCTGCCCGCCGGACATCCGGTTGTTGGCGGAGTTCATGAAAACCGATAGCTGGAAACCGGCAAACGGCCCCACGTTGACGTTGGCCACCGAGGCCAACTGCAGGAAGGTGCCCGCGCCGTCGTTGATGTTCAGGACGCTGCTGATCTGGGCGCCGGCCAGACCGCGCCGGGTGTAGTTCAGGACGCCGGCCATCTGCACGCCGGCAAAGGCGTCTTCATTGTAGTTGCCCAGGCCCGAGAACCGGAAACCCGCGGCCCCCCTCTTCGTGTGGGTGAGCCCGAGGGTGGCGGACATGCCCCGGAACAACCCGCCGGTTCCGGAATAGAGGCCGTTCAGCTGGAAGGCCGTCACGTCGCCGGAGGTGTAGCTGGCCACCCCGTTCAGGTCCAGGCCGTACACCTCGCCGGACCGCCCGTAGAAAACCGACAGCCGGAAATTGGTGGTCGTTTCGGGGTTGGGGCTGGTGGCCACCGGGTGCAGTAACTGGAGGGACGCGAAGTGATGGGGCGGCGGGCCGTTGGCCAGTGCGGCCAACGGAAACGCCAGGAACGCCAGCAGGGTCAGGGCCCCCAGGCAAATCCGATATATTTTGCTACCATGCATCAATTACTGTTGTCCAATTGGTTCGGGTTGGGCACTATCCTAGGACAAGTTCTTGTTTGCCACAACAGAAAGATTAAGCTAAGATGCCCCTGATGTTGAATAAAAATCACATATCAAAATCTTGGCTGTTTCCGGCCGTTTTGACCTTGGCAGTCTGCCT
>RCNG010000715.1_pt1 | contig 15676 bp, 11 predicted proteins | sample 2041371 | NCBI WGS metagenome assembly RCNG01 (sample SAMN09708227, study PRJNA481090) | Marine sediment metagenome, whole genome shotgun sequencing project. | biome: marine sediment; feature: ocean; material: sediment; isolation source: Sewage treatment plant 1 marine sediment (STP1) ... | reverse complement strand
CCCTTGGAGAATCGACACCTCGACGTGGTGGATTGAGTTGAGAATCAGCTTCGACTGGTCGTAGAAGGGCTTGATCGAGACCCCTCTGGGCAGATCGGGAGTAATTTCGGCAAGAGCCTTCTTGACGTTTTCGATGGTGGAGAGGGTGTCGCCACCATATTGTTTCTCCACCGTGACGTAGACGGCTTCCTTGCCGTTGTGGCTGGCCGACCCTCGACGAAATGTCGTGCCGATGACGACGTCTGCCACGTCGCCGACGAAGACGGGAACGTTGTCTCGGGATGTGACGACGGTATTCTTCAGGTCCTCAAGCGTCTCGATGCGCCCGAGACCCTTGATGAGCGTTTCTTGTGGACCTCGCGCGATGATGCCGCCGGCAAAGTTGCGATTTGAGTTCTCGATCGCTTCGGTGACCTCGGTGACCGTGATGCCGTAGTGCCTGAGCATGTTGGGTTTGAGATCAACCTGGTATTGCTTGACGAAACCGCCGAGGTTGATCACGAACGACACGCCGTCGACGCCCTGGAGACGGTAGCGGATAGTCCAGTCCGCGAGCGAGCGCAGCTCCATCGGGTCGGTTCCATCACCGACGACTGCAAACTCGAATACCTCGCCCAGTCGCGAAGAGACGGGTCCGAGAATGGGCGGGGAGGCTCCGGTAGGCAGACGTCCGGCGATCAGCTCCAGCTTGCTGGATACGATTTGGCGGGCCAGATAGATGTCGGTACCCCACTCAAACTCGACCGTCACGACCGAGTCGCCGGTGGCGGATTCCGAACGAACGCGGGTCACGAACGGTGCACCGTTGAGCAGGCTCTCGAGTGGGAACGAGATCAGCCGCTCCACGTCCTCAGCCGGCATTCCGTGATTCTCGGTAATGATGTGTACCAGCGGTGCGTTGAGGTCCGGGTAGATGTCTTTGGGCATGTTGAGGTATGCGATGACGCCCCAGATGGAAACCAGAATCACCAGCAGAATGGTGAGGAGACGTCGCTTCAGTGCCGCGTCGATCAACCAACTGATCATGTGCAACCTCCTACCATTCAGTGGGAATGGCCTGCGCTCAGAAGCCCGGCTCGGAGCTTGGAGTTGAGCTGATAGGCGCCATAACTGACAACTTCTTCTCCCGCAGTCAGCCCGTCTACGATCTCGATCACGCCATCGACCTCGAGACCGGTTTCGACCTCACGTGCCTCGTAGTCGTTGTTCACAGCGACAAAGACGAGTTGATGGTCCTGGCTGTCGGAAATGACGGCGGACACCGGTACCACGACGGCATCAGTTCGATGGGCGAGCACGATATTCACGTTGGCGAACATGCCCGGTTTCAATTTGCCGTTGGAATTCTCCACCCTGGTACGGACCGTGATGGTGTGGGTCGATTCGTCGACAAGGTCGCCGATGTAGCTGACGTTGCCGTTAAACTGCTCGCTGGGGAAAGCCGGGACTGTGATCTCGACATCCTGTTTCACGTGCACCGATGCGATGTCCCGCTCATAGACTTCTGCATCAACCACGAGATGAGTTGGATCAAGAATGAGGAGGATCTCATGTCCTTGATCAACCATGGCGCCTCGAACGGCGTCGATACGGGCCGCCTTTCCCGAAACCGGCGCAAAAAGAGTGATCTCCGGGTTGATCTGATGGGTCTGGGCGATGTCGCGTACCTGCGCCTCGGAAAATCCCAGCAGATGAAGCTTCTTTTCGGCGACCTCGAGACGAGCCATAGCAACCTTGAGCTCGGCTTCTTCGGCCAGCAGGTCCTTTTTCGCCCCAACGCCACGTTCGTGAAGGCGAAGCTCGCGCTCGTGATTGGCCTGCTTCAACTCGAGGCCTGCTTCTGCTTCGTAGAAATCGGCCTTGGCGTTGCCCACCTCTTCACTCTGGAGAGTCACGATGTTCTGCCCGGCTGTGACCCAATCCCCGATGCTCACATGGAGTTTCGCAACACGTGCTGGGAAGGCGTAGGAGACGATTGCTACTCGGTTTGGATCAGCAAGCACCTTGCCCATCGCCGCCAGCCGATGGTGGATGGGTCGCTGCTCGGCAATGCTTGTTGCGAGATCAATGGCGCTCTCTTCGGCAGCGCTCAGCCGAACTGTCTCCTCAGGAAGGGCGTCGGAGGGATTGTAGATCTGCTGACGGTCTCGTTGCCGTCGCTGCTCCTGGCGGTTGTTGGGCTTGCCCTCGGAAACTTGTGCGCATCCGCTGGTGGCCAGCAACAAGACCACGGCGATGATGCAACCTCCGTTGCTTCGTATTGAATTCACTGGTGCACTCCTTCCAGATCTTGGCCAACCGCGCGTTCCAGCTCGGCCACTGCTACCGCGTAGTCGAAGAGCGCCTCTGCATAGGCCGTATTGGTGTCGAGAAGACTTCGTCTGGCATCAATCAGTTGGATACCGCCGATTTCGCCCTGGCTATAACTGAACTCATTCATGTCGTAGACCTCGCGGGATTCAGTCAGCAATCGCTCGTCGAAGAGGGCGATGCGCTCTTGTGCCGTTTCAGCCTGTCGATGTGCTGAGCGCACCTCGAGGGCTATCTGTGCCTTGAGGTAATCAAGATCATGCTGGAGCGCTTGCTGATTGGCTTGTGCCTCTGCGGTCTCACCACGGTACTGTTGCTGAAACAGGGGAATCGGTACCGAAAGGGTGACATCCCAGAACGATCCTTCGCCCTCGATCCAGTGGCGGGCCACACCGAGGTCGAAATCCGGCCACCTGCCGCGCCGAGCCTGCTTTTCGGTGAGTTTTTCGCGGCCCAGTGCAACCTGAAGCGCACGCACCTCGGGGCGAGAAGAGATTGCTGCTTCCGTCAAGGCCACGAGATCGATCGACGATGGAATCATGGCCAGTTCACCCTGAATCGACAGTGGTTGCGCTGGATCTCGATCGATGAGCAGAGCCAGTTGGGCCGAAGCGATAGCAACGGCGTTCTCTGCAGTGCGCCAGGCGTTCGATGTGCCGGTCTCTTCGACCTTGGCACGCAGCACCTCTACACGGGCGACGTCCCCAGTCTCGAAACGAATGGTGGCCAGCTCGACGAACTGGTGTGCCAGGTCGAGGTTCTTGCGGGCAAACCCCAGCTTGGTCCGTGCCAGTAGGAGATCGTAAAAGGCTGTCTTGACCTGCAGCTCCATGTTCCGACGTTCGGTGATCACCAGTTCGTGAACCTCGGTGGTCTCGCGGCTCGCGATATCGATCCTCAGTGCGCGTCGGCCGGGAAACTCAAGGGTCGTACTGAGACCCAGGTAGGTCTCACCAGGGTGCCCGACCTCGAGGATGCCGTCCTGCATGTCGGAGTCGTAGTCGAGGCTGAGCTGTGGGATGGCTCGTGCCTGTACAACTCGCGCCTCGGCAGCAGCGTGACGCCGATCGGCGGCAAGGAGCAGCGGGTTGTGCTCGAGGGCGAGGCCGAGGCAGTCCTCGAGAGTCAGTTCTTCGTTCTCAGCCGAAACCGGGTTGCCGACCATCACCAATGCGAAGACAAGCACAATCGCTCGTCGAAGCGTCTCTTTCATCCAGTACCTCCGACCGTCACACTGCATGCCCCGGCACGGTTGCCGGAACATGGAACCTTATTGTGTGGAGTTGACGATCAGAACGATGGAGGGGAACGAGAGGCGGTGGCAACGGCGAGAATGGTCTCGACCTGCGCGCTGGCCGACATCCGTTGCAGAGGTCGAAATGCCGGACTGGGAAGCTCAGGCGCCGAGGCGGTACACGTCGCGGTAACGGACTGTCGAAGCTGACATGCAGGGCAGTGGTCGTCGGCGAGGCCGTCATCCTCGGTGTGGAAGAATTCGATGGTAAGGGCCGGTATGGTGAAGATGACAGCCAAGGCGATAGCCAGTCCAGTCCTTTTGAAACCGGACCCGTAGCTCAGGCGACGTCTCGAGGAAGCTCTCATCACAGAAGGACCCTGCAAGGGCCTACCGCAGACGATACCATAATCAGGCATCTCTGCAATCGTCAGCTCAAAAGCCGCAAGGCTGCGATGGAAAACATCACCTGACGTAGGAACTCGAAATCCCGTCCGTCCGGGCTCGGTTATCCTAGATGTCGGGGGGGGCTGGCCGGCCCTTCAAAGGAGTGAGCATGCGTGTGCTGATCTTGTGGGTAGTTGCGGCCCTGATCGTGGCGTGGGGCTGCGCGTCGAGCCCGACGATCCCGCCGCCTCCGGAACCGGAGGAACCTCCGGCGCCGCAGTCGGTGTCAACCCCGGGTACCGAGAATGCGTCGTCGGGTGGCGAGGGTGGCGAGGGTGGCGCCGGTGGTGGCAGCGGAAGTGGCGGCAGCGGGTCCGGGGAGGGTGGCGAATCTGGGAGCGAGGGCGGTGCTGGAGGGACGGAGAATAGCCCGGGGTCGTCATCCACGGAAGGCGGCGAGGGTGCCGGATCCGCGCCCGGTGGTGCGGCCACGGCCGGCGAACGCACGTCGGAGCTGGATGAGCGGCTCAGCGAGGAGATGGGCGAGTTCGAGCAGCTGTTGGCGGCCGAGCAGATCGCTGCGGCTCGCGAAGCATCTGAGTCGCCACAAGGCACAAGCGGCGGAGAGAGCGGAGGCAGCGGCGGCCAAGGATCAGCCGGCAGCGGTGAAGGCATGACCGGTGAGGAGGGGGACGCGGGTTCAGAGCCCGGAGCGCCGACCGGCGGCGGTGGCGCCCAGGGCGGTGACCACTCGGGGCGGGTGCCGGATGACGTCGGTGACGGCAGCAATGATGACATCGTCGCCCGGCAGCTGCGTGAGGCGGCGATGAGCGAAGAGGACCCCGAGCTGCGCGAGCGGCTGTGGGAGGAGTACAGGGCCTACAAGAGGTCCGTTGGTGGTGGAGGGTGAGCCGGTTCGATGGTGTTGTCAGCCGCGCATTCCTGGTCCTCGTTGGGATTGCTTTGCTCTGGCTGGTCGGATGCGCCAGTGGACCGCGACCGCCCGCCGAGCCGATCCAACTGCAGCAGGCCCAGACCGAGGTGCCGCAGAGCCGTCTGCTCGACGTTGGCATTGTTGTTCTCGATCCCGGGCTGCCCCCCGAGGGCACCTCTGAGGAAGAAAAAGGGATCTTTGATGAGGTGCGGCGATCCGAAGCGCATTTCATCGCCATCCAGTTGCAGGACACCATGCAGGAGTCTGGGGCCTGGGGTGCGGTCAGAACCATCCCCAACGACGAGCACGTCACGGACCTCACGGTCACCGGCCAGATTCTCGAATCGAACGGTTTTGAGCTTGCGGTCGGCATCGTCGCCACCGACAGCACCGGTCGGGTGTGGCTCGAGCACGCCTACAAGGAGGAGGCGGACAGTGCAAGCCATACACCTGGCGCGGCGCAGAGCCGGGATGCGTTCCAGAACCTCTACAATCGAATCGCCAACGACCTCTTTGAGGAGCTCGAAGATCTCAAGGTGGGCGATCTGCACGAGATACGCCAGGTGTCGCGGATGCGATTCGCCGCCGACCTCGCGCCGCTGCCGTACGCCGATTATCTGAACCATACGCGCAAGGGACATTGGAGGTTGGAACGTCTGCCCGCTGAGGACGACCCGATGATGGTTCGTCTGGCGCATCTGAGAGCGCGAGACGACCTTTTTGTCGATACGCTCAACCAACACTACGCCAACTTCTACAGGCAGATGGAGGCCCCCTACGACAGCTGGCGCAAGTTCAGCTACGAAGAGGTGCTCGCTTACAAAAAGATGAAGCGCAAGGCACTGACGCAGAAACTGCTCGGTGCAGCGGCTCTGCTCGGTGCGATGGTGATGGCCCCCGGATCATCGACCGAGGCCATCGTCCGCGACGTCGCGGCGATGGGCGGTCTGTGGGCCATTCAGGCGGGTATCTCGACCTCACAGGAGGCAAAGATGCACGTCGAGGCGATCCGTGAGCTCGGGCAGAGCTTCAATGCCGAGATTGCCCCAATTGTCATCGAGGTCGAAGGACGAACTCTCCGGCTGCAGGGCTCCGCTGCGACCCAGTACGAGGAGTGGCGGGACCTGCTGCGTCAGATCTACGCCGAAGAAACGGGCCTCGGGGACGACGTCAATGCGCCATCGGGGCCCTGAGCCCGAAAACGCATGATGGTGTTGCCCGACTACGGACCGCGGTTTGTGCCGCTCGAGCGGCTCACGAGCGGTGTCATGTCCGAGGCGTGGTTGGCCGAAGATCGGGAGACTGGCGTCAGGGTGGTCATCAAACGGCCCGCCGCGGGCCTCGCGGCGTCGTCGGGCCGGGCTGCCATCGTCCGTGAGGCGCGGGCCCTCGGCCGGCTCGACCATCCATGCATTCCTGCGGTTGTCGCCTCATACGAGCTCGAAGGCGAGCCCATTCTGGCTGTCGAGTGGATTGATGGTGAGACGCTCGCGACTCTGCGTGGTCGATCAGCTGACGAACTGCTGCCGGCCCTGATCGGCGTCGCCGAGGCTCTCGAGCACGCTCATGCCAGGGGCGTCATCCACCGCGACGTCAAGCCCGCCAATGTGATCATCGACCCGTCGGGAAGAACCCACTTGATCGACTTCGGGATCGCCGCCGATCCGGCGGATGGAGAACGGTGGCCTGTAGGTGGTGGCACGCCGGGCTACGCGAGCCCACAGCAGCTTGCCGGGGACAAGCCCGACCCCAGAGACGACCTGTGGTCATTCGGCGCCCTCGTCGCCGATCTTCTTGCCGGTTTCCCGCCAGGCGGGGAAGAGCCCGTGACCATACCTCCTGCGGACCCGGAAGTGCCCACCGATCAAAGGAGTGTGCGGCTGAGCTCTCCGGAGCTCGAGGATCTGATGACGAGATTGCGGTCGCCGCGTCCGGCGGACCGCCCGCTCGGCTTCGCGGGTGTGATCCAGGAGTTGCAGACGATACGAGATCAGCTGACCATTCAGACCCGTCCTCCGGCGGAGACACCGGTTGTCGACACGCCGGGTTCGCCTCCTGGGCCGCCGATGCTGCCGATAACGGTCCATCCGCCTCGCTCTGCGCCCACCGCTCCCGGCGGTAGTCGGGTCTGGTTGGCGGGTGGCGTAGGATGCCTCGTCCTGACCCTCGGCATGGCCCTTTTTACAGTGTTCGTTCTCCTTCCCCGGTGGGTGGCGCGACCAGAAGCGCCGGAGACCTCGGTGGTGAAGGAGACCCTCGAAGCCGTTCCGGCCAGCGACGAATCAGGTGCGGTAGCGCGGCGCCTGCGACAGGCCGACGAAAAATGGGAGGGTCTGTGTGGGCGCTCGGTCGGCCGTTGGGCCGGACCGCAGTCGCGTGAGGTGGATGAACTCCTGGCTCAGGCGCACGACCTGCTCGACGATGGCGCTGTGGTGAGAGCCGCGGAGACGGCCGAAGCAGTCCTGGTCCGGATCGATGGCCTGTTTGCCGAGGCCGGCACAGTGGCTGCGGAGGCGGTAGGGCGGGGTGGAGTGGCGCTCGCCGAGGGCCGGCCCCAAGACGCCGCCGATCATTTCCGATACGCGCTCGAGGTCGAGCCCGGCGGCAAGGAGGCTCGAGTGGGTCTCGACAGAGCAGCGGCGCTCGACGAAGCCCTGCGGGCGATCGAGCGAGGCGCGGCCCGCGAGCGGTCGGGAGATGTCGACGGGGCGGAATCCGAGTTCCGGCGCGCCCGTGACCTCGCCCCCTGGTTCCCCGAAGGCGGCCGTGCTCTGGCACGTCTGACGAACGGACGCCGGGACGCGTCCTACGTGGAGATCGTCTCGCAGGCCCTGACGGCTCTGGACGCTGGACGCTGGCAAGACGCCGAGGAGGCGTTGCTGCGCGCAGAAAAATTGAGGCCAGAGGCCCCGGAGGTCCGCGACGGGCTGCAACGTCTCGAGGCCGGACGCCGATCCGAGCTGATAACCGAGCTGGAGCAGCTCGCAGCGAGGCACGAGCGGGAGGAGAGCTGGGCGGCTGCGGTCTCCGCCTACGAAAGGATGCTCGAACTCGTTCCGGCCTCGTTGTCGGCGCAGAATGGAGTGCGGCGGGCGAAAGAACGCGACGAGCTGGACCAGAAACTCCGCGGTCACCTGTCGCATCCGGACCGCCTCACCGACAAGAAGGCGCGGATCGATGCGGAGGGTGTGCTCCAGGAGGCGGACAAGATCGGTTTCCTGGGCCCTCGCCTCGAACAACAGGTGTCGCGGCTCGAGACCCTCGTGGAGCAGATGTCGACTCCGGTTGCCGTCGAGATCGTCTCCGATGGTGAAACGGAGGTGACGATCTACAAGGTGGGGCGGCTCGGCCGCTTCGAGAACCGGGTCGTGCAGATCCCGCCGGGAACCTACACCGTTGTCGGTACGCGACGGGGTTTCCGCGACATACGCCTGACGCTCGAGGTGCCCGTGGGCAGAGTGCCGGGGTCAATTGCAGTGAGATGTAAGGAGTCGCTGTGAATGTGACGATCGACGATGGGCGTGGCAGGCGAGAGGTCGGCGCCGACGCCTTCCCACTGGTCCTTGGGGGACCCGATACCGCCCTGTGGTTGGGCGCAGACCACCCGCAAGCACCGGTCGCGGTGTTCGGGATCGAAGGCAGCTCGTTGTTCATTCAACCGTTGCAGGGCGCCGCAGGGCAGCTGTCCGTCAACGGCGCAGCCTTGCACGAGTCCCAGTGGCTCATCGAGGGGGATACGATTTCTTCCGGCGGCGCCCGCATCGAAATTCGAGTGGACTCGTCAGGGCAACAGCTCGTGCTCTCGTGCGGGGAAGGGGAGCCGGATACCGCGCCGCCCCTCGATGCCGGGGCGTCTAGCGCTGTCTCCGCGGAAGATCAGACGCCCGTCGCGGACTCCCGGATCCGGGTCGCGCCGGTCGTCTTCGAACCGCGGCGAGCCGGTGGGCCGAAGCGAAGGAGCCGCCGGCATCTTGTGTGGGCCGGGATCGTTTTTCTTCTCGTCCTCCTGGCGGCTGTGGCGGCGCTGGTGCTGTCGGCGCAAGCAGTGGAAATCGAAATCACACCAGAGCCCGACTGGGTCGAGTTTCGCGGTGTGTGGCCGACGCTGTCGATCGGTGGTCGGCTCCTGGTCATCCCCGGTCGCTATCGTCTCGAGGCAGGGCGTGCAGATCATGAGAATCTCTCCACCGAGGTCAAGGTGGGTCGTGGTTTTGACGGCTTCGTGCGAGCGGTGCTGGAGCCCCTGCCGGGGCGGTTGACAGTTCTTACCAGCGACCTGACGGGGGCCGACGTCCTGGTCGATGGCATTCACCTCGGGTATTCGCCGCTCGAAGAAACGGCTGTCGAGCTCGGGCAGCATGAGCTTGAGGTACTCGCCGCCCGCCACCAGCCTTTCTCGACGACCTTCGAGATCGCCGAACCGGCGCAGGTGGTCATCGTCGAGGCCGACCTCGTCGAGGCGTGGGCCACTCTCAAGTTAGGCTCGAACCCTGCGGGAGCGGCCATCCACCTCGACGGCCGACCGCAAGGCACGACTCCGGCGGTTCTCGAGGTGGGCGCCGGACAAAGGCGGCTCTCCTTCCGCCTGGCGGGCTTCACGGAGCACAAGCAACGGGTCACGATCGAACCGGGGAAGCCGGTCGAGATCACGGTCACCTTGAGGCCGGCGCCCGGGACCCTCTCAGTTCGCACCGAACCCGTCGGGGCGACCATCACGGTTGACGGAGTCTTCAAGGGCGTGGCGCCGGTCGATGTCACAGTGTCACCGGCCGCGAATCACGATGTGCGTGCGGCGCTCGCAGGCCACCGGGCCGCCGCCACGGCGGTCACCGTCGGTGCGGGGCAACAACGGCAGCTCGTGCTCGAGCTTGTCCCCGAAAAGGGTGTGGTCGATCTCATCGGCCTGCCTGCCGGTGCCGAGGTGCTGGTCGACGGCCAACCGACAGCTGTTTCCGGCGGCTCGCTCGAGCTGTTGGCGGTGCCGCATACGATCGAGGTGCGCCATGGAGGGCTCGAACCGTATCGAGCCGAAGTGACGCCGCGTGCAGGCGCCAGAACGCAGCTCCGTGTCGAGGTCAGCGCGCCGCCGACGCCCGCGCCGCCGGCAGAGGTCGTGACGACCTCCCAGGAGGCAGAGCTTCGTCTCATCCGTCCCGGGCGTTTCACGATGGGGGCGCCGCGCCGCGAGCCGGGGCGGCGTACCAACGAGGCGTTGCGCGACGTGGAGATTACGAGACCCTATTACCTCGGTATGCGTGAGGTGACGAATCGTGACTACCGGAAGTACAACCCCGACCACCGCTCGGGTGGCTTCAAAGGTCGAAACCTGGAGATCGACCACCACCCGGTCGTGCTGGTGAAGTGGGACGATGCAGCACGTTACTGCAACTGGCTCAGTGCCCAGGAGGGACTCGATCCGGTCTATTCCGAACAGGGCGGGCGCCTGGTTGCCGGCTCGCCTCTGGCCAATGGATATCGCCTGCCGACTGAGGCGGAGTGGGCGTGGGCGGCTCGCCACCCGGGAGGCGGCCCAGACCGCAAGTACGCCTGGGGTGACGAGCTGCCAATTCCTCGAGGCGCCGGGAATTTCGCCGACGCTGCGGCTGTCGGGCTGGTCGGCGAGGTCATTGATGACTACAGCGACGGCTATGCGGTGACGGCGCCTGCCGGCAGCTTCGAGGGCAATAGAGTTGGCGTCTTCAACCTCGGCGGAAACGTGGCGGAGTGGACGCACGATGCCTACGAGGTGAGTGTCCCTGTCGCCGGCGCAGTGGATCGGGACCCGACCGGTCCAGCCGAAGGCGAGTACCATGTGATCAGAGGGGCGAGCTGGATGAGCGACAGGGTGACTGAGCTCCGTCTGAGCGCGCGTGAGGCCGGCAAGGACCGCCGGTCTGATGTCGGTTTCCGCATCGCTCGTTTCGCCCAGTGACTGCGCACGGAGGTTGTATGAGCAGAAACAGAAGAAGACGGGGGCCGGGGCCGATCGTATGGCTGTGGCTGTCGCTTGCCGTGCTGACGATCGTCGTTGTCGGTGTATCCCGGGCGGTGGTGGCCTCTGCAGCCGCTCCCGAGGAAGACTTCGTGCCGACACAGCAGCTGCGAGCTGACGCTGCCGTGGCTTTCCCGGTCGATATCTGAGGCCGGCATGAGCGCAAGAAGAGCCATCCCGGTCGAGTTTCTCTTTCACGTGGTTTCGCTGGTGATCATCATCATCATCGTGCACGCCGTGTACGTCGCTGTGGTGCGCCCGCGGGCCGATCTTGTGCTCGCCGAGCAGACAGCGCTGATGGATGTCGACCCCAGCTACGTTCCCGAGCGTTCGGTGTGGGTGATCGTGCGCGATTTCGAGCAGGAGGCCTGCTTCATCCTCATGCTGTGGGCGATGACGATCATGGGGGCGAAGGCGGTGATGCTGTCCCGTGAGTCTCGTCTGCTCGACGTCGAGCTGGTGCCGCTCGCGGAGGGGATCAAGATCCTTCCGGAAGATGCGCGCGAGTACGCGCGCCAGGTCGAACGGCTGCCGGACAAGCAGCAGCGCCACCTGCTCGCCAGGGCTCTGCTTTCTGCCCTTTACCGATTTGCCGCCACGCGCTCGATTCAGGATGCCTCCGAGACGGCCCGCGGGGTCTGCGAGTCCGAATCGGACCGGCTCGAGGCGGAGCTGGCGATGGTGCGCTACATCGCCTGGGCGATTCCGTCGATCGGCTTCGTAGGTACCGTTCGTGGCATCGGTGAGGCCCTCGGTAAGGCGCATCAGGCGGTTGAGGGTCAGATCGCCGGTGTGACTCAGAGCCTCGGAGTCGCTTTCAACTCGACCTTCATCGCCCTCCTGATCTCGATCGTCATCATGTTCCTGCTCCACCAGCTCCAACTCCAGCAGGAGCGTCTTGTGCTCGACGCCGAGACCTACCTCGACACCCGGCTCGTTCGCCATCTCCGGGTCTCAGGGACAGGATGAGTCGGGCTGCGATCGAGCTGGACGACGTCGCTGTCGTTGTTCAGGCCGACGACGATACGCCGCCGCTGCGTTCTCCGGCTGTGGCGCTCGTTGGAGAAGAGGGCCTTGTGGTCGGCGAAGATGCGGAGCGACGCCGGCGTCTCGAACCACGGCGCATTCACGACCATTTCTGGTATGACCTGTCGACCGAAACACTGCGACGACCGTACCCCGGCAGGTACTCGACGGCCGATATCGCCCATGCTCATCTCGAAAAAAGCTGGCGAGAGAGTGGGGTCGAAGCCGACGAGGCTCTCCTCACCGTATCCGGAGATCTCTCTCCCGACAGGCTCGGGCTTGTGCTCGGTATCGCTCGGGCCGCCGGAGTGCCGGTCGTTGGGCTCGTCGATGCGGCGGTGGCTGCGGTGGCGGATCACGGTCCGGCCGGTCCGTCTCTTCACCTCGAGATCTTCAGGAATCGCGCCGTGGCCACGGTGCTCGACGATCGCGAGCAAAAGGTGTTCAGGCATAAAACCGGCATCGAGGAGAACGTCGGCCTGATAAAGCTCGAGGCAGCGTGGGCGCAAAGCCTCGCCGCCGAGTTCGTGAAGGCGACGAGGTATGACCCCCTCGACCGGGCAGAAAGCGAACAGGTCCTTCACGATCACCTCTGGGCCTGGCTCGACGCAGTGAGAGCGCGCGGCGCCGTTCGCATCGAGATGATCGCGGGTGAGAGGGTGCACAGCGTCGATATCTCCGAGGGTCTGTTCGTCGACAGCGTCGATTCGATCTACCGGGACATCGAGCGGCTGGTGGACAGGGCTGGTGCGGATAACGTTTTGGCTCGACTTTTCCTCGGCCACCGTGCGGCCGGCCTGCCCCGTCTGGCCGAGCGATTGCATCGGGCCACCGGTCTCGAGGTCTCCAGCCTGCCGATGGCGGCTGCGGCCAACGGCGCCCTCCGGCACGCCGGCTCGATCATTTCGCCGGATGGCGACGTTGCGATGGTCGTCGAGCTGACGACCGGATCGAGCTGGCAGCTTGCGCTGGCGAAGCCGGCGGCCGCCCCCGTAGCCGTTGCTGCATCGGGTCCATGTCCGACGCACGTCCTGCACCGGGGGCTCGCTCATAGGATTCCGTCAGCGGGGCTCGTCATCGGGCTCATGCCGCCGTCCGGGGCCGGTGGTTTCGCTCTCGTCGGTGAGACCGCAGGGGTATCGCGCCGCCACCTCACCGTTCGACGAGAAGGCGCGGGCATGGTGGTCGAGGACCACAGCAGGTACGGGACCCTTCTCAATGGCGTGTCGCTCGATGCCGTTTCAGCCGTCGTGGCTGGGGACCGACTCAAAGTCGGTTCGCCCGGTATCGAGCTTGAGCTCATCGCAACGGTCGACAGAGATGGCCCGGCGTAGACGCACGTTTTCCGTCTTCAGTCTGTCCTTCCTGGACGCGATGACGTGTGGCCTGGGGGCTGTGGTCCTGCTCTACATGGTGATCAACGCCTCGGTCGTCGATCGAACGGCCGACCTCACGGCAGAGCTGCGGGGGGAGGCTGATCGATTGCAGGATGAGGTCCTCGACGGCCACCGCAACCTGGTCGAGCTGCGAAATGCCATGCGAGAGCTCGAGGACGAGCACGTCACGGCCCATGGGCTCTCCCGACGTCTGCTCGAAACCGTCACCGATCTCGAACGTGAGCTGGCCACCTACGAGGCGGACACGCTCGCTCGACGGGAGCACCTCAATCAGCTCATGTCCGATCTGCGAACCCTCGAGGATGCTGCCCGGCGGCTGTCGGCCTCGACCCCCAGTACCGAAACCCCGGGTGACCGGATTCGCACTCATGTCGGCGACGGTGATCGCCAGTATCTGACGGGGCTCAAGGTCGGTGGACAAAGGATCCTCCTGCTCGTCGACCGTTCGGCGAGCATGCTCGACGATACGATCGTCAATGTCATCCGCCGCCGCCACCTGCCCGAGAATGACCGCCGGAAGGCGGAGAAATGGCAGCAGGTGGTTGGCACGGTGGACTGGCTGACGACCCAGCTGCCGAGCCAGGCGCGTTTTCAGATCTACATGTTCGCCGACGCGGCCGAACCGGTGATCGAGGGCACTTCGGGCAGATGGCTCGACGCCGGTGACCGGGCGACGATGGAGCAGGCTGTCGCGGCCGTTCGCGAAGTGGTTCCCGGCGGCGGTACGAACCTCTGGCGGGGCCTGAAGGTCATCGACGACATGGACCCGCCGCCCGACAATGTCATCCTGCTCGTCGACAGTTTGCCGACCCAGGGCGAGCGGCCGCGCTCAAGCGGCACGGTGTCGCCGAAGCAACGGGTCAAGCTCTTCAACAGTGCCGTCAAGTTGGTGCCGCGCCACCTTCCCGTCAATGTCGTTCTCTTTCCGATGGAAGGCGACCCACTGGCGCCGAGCGCCTTCTGGAAGCTCGCCCTGGCGACGAAGGGTTCGTTCATGAGCCCGACGAAGGACTGGCCGTGAGACGGCGCCGCGCACGTGCCGGCTTCGAGGTCTTCAGCCTCAGCTTTCTCGACGCGATCTGCTGCGGCTTCGGCGCTATCGTCCTGCTGCTGGTGCTGACCAAGATCGGCGAACCGGGGGCGATCGAGCAGGCGCGGTTCGACCTCGACGCTCTCATCGCCCGCCTCGAGCTCGAGCTCTTCGAAGTCCGTGGCGAGACGGTGGTGCTCAACCGCGACCTCGAGGGCAGACAACGCCAGCTGTCCACCGAGGCCGAACTCATCGCCCGTCTTCGGGGGGACCTGTCCCGTCTGCATGGCGAGTACGCCGCCACCGACGAGCTGTCTGAGGTCGACGACATCATGTCGGGCCGACTGCTGGCTGCGCGCCAGGCACTCACCGAAGAGATGCGCCGCCTGCAGGAGCAGGACTGGCGGCGGCCCGTCGACGCCCCGGTTGGCGGCATCCCGGTTGACAGCGAGTACGTCATCTTCATCATCGACACCTCGGGAAGCATGCAGAACCACGCATGGCCTCATGTCCAGCGCAAAATGACCCAGGTCCTCGACGCCTACCCGAAGGTCAAGGGCCTGCAGGTCATGAACGACATGGGCCAGTACCTCTTCTCGCAGTACCGGGGAAAATGGATTCCGGACACGCCGGGCCGGCGCAAGGTGATCCTCGATCGGCTGCGCGGTTGGAATATCTTCTCGAACTCGAGCCCGGTGGAAGGCATCACCTCCGCCATCCGGACCTTCGCACCAGGGGGTGAGAAGATCTCGCTCTACGTCTTCGGCGACGAGTTCTCGGGCTCTTCGATCGAAGAGGTCGTGCGTACCGTCGACCGCCTCAACCGCGTTGGCGCCGACGGTCAACGGCAGGTGCGCATTCACGCGATTGGTTTTCCGACCGTTTTTTCGGTGCCCGGCGCCGGTGAGCAGACAGGGGTGCAGTTTGCCACTCTGATGCGAATCCTCTGCCGCCGCAACGGAGGGGCGTTTGTGGGGCTCAACGGGCTGAGCTGATCTTTAACGTTGACTCAGGTTGATCGTGGGTGCCCGTCAGAAAGCCATTCAGGACAATTGAACCGCAAAGACGGCTTCGAGTCGCCCGACTCGAAGCGATGTCAACACAGATCAACACGTATCATCGCAAACCTACACATTCGAAACCACTAATGTAGATTATGGTGTTGATTTGTGGTTGTCTGTATCGGGCTGTGTTGGTATCATGGTGGTACGGAGGTGTCACGGTGAACCAGCAGAAACGCAAGCGCGGCGCAGCGCGAAAGAAGCTCACGACTGATTCCGTGAAACGGCTCACGACCGATGCTGTGCAAGGCCTTCGGATCAATGATTCCTCCTTGGGCGGCTTCGGTATCACCGTGTACCCGAGC
>RCNG010000714.1_pt1 | contig 15689 bp, 11 predicted proteins | sample 2041371 | NCBI WGS metagenome assembly RCNG01 (sample SAMN09708227, study PRJNA481090) | Marine sediment metagenome, whole genome shotgun sequencing project. | biome: marine sediment; feature: ocean; material: sediment; isolation source: Sewage treatment plant 1 marine sediment (STP1) ... | reverse complement strand
GGCAGCAGTACCCCTTCAGAGCCGGAGACCAGCTGGGTAATCGACTGTGGACAGAGTTGCTCCTTCGTATCGGCAAAAAAGCGTTCCGCGCGCTTATTGACACTTTCAATGCGTCCATCAAATCGAGTGATCAGCACCGCGTCATAAATATTTTGTAGTAGCTCGCGGAAGTTGTCGCCACCCAGCACCTTCTTGCTCGGGGAGCCGGAGGTGATCACCGTCTCCGGACGACGGTGCTTATCCGTGGTGGGATCAGCCTTGACGGCCTGTGCTCGAATAACGTCGAGATCTTCCGGTGAGATATCAATGCGGACCGTCCGCATCGAATTCCTCTTGTTGCTCTCAGGCTGTGGTATGATGTCTGACATGAGGCAGTTTTCGCAAGTGCAGGCCAATCAATAGAGCCGCGCACTCACACCGTTCTAACCTGTTACGCAAGCGTGAGAATTGCAAGTCAAATAGAAGCAATTCGGCCCCTGGATTAGCGGTCAGCCATCTCGATCGAGAGCAGACAGACGTCGTCATCAAACACTTCATACAGGCCGTCGGTGTAATGTTGGCGCAGATCTCATCCACCGCACAGGAGATGTCCTCGACTGCTTCCTGGGTAAACCCCAGCGACGCCGCCTCCGATTCAATCGAACTGCGGATTTTTTTGAGAACGCCGTGTTCGCCTGGAAACGAATACATGATCTGCCCCTATCGAACTCCCGTCGGTTCAGTGTCCCCCGCTCGGACCCAAATGCAAGGGAGAATGCGTGTGGATATCGCGGTTCGCGCAAAACGCTGGATTCGCCGTGAGACATTCGGTAGGATTGCGGCTCTGAGGGGGTTAATGAGCGACACAATCGAGTATCTGGACTTCGAATTGCAGTTCCGTGAGGATGACGGTGACTATTCGATCGAAGTCCTCCATTCACCTGCGGGGGAATCCGGTCAGTGTGACTGGGTCTGTCCTTTCCCTATCGGCTCGCTCTCCGACCTCCGTGAGAAGCTGCAATTCGCCGTCCTCAGCGCGTCGGCACGAACTCGCGGTCCGAGCTCGCTGCAGGAGAAGACGCTTCGCGAGTTCGGCACCAACATGTACGACTCCATCTTCAGCAAGGTGCCGAAGATTGCCGGCCTCTACCGCGCCAGCCTGGCCATGACCGATCCCGAAACGCAGGGCCTGCGGATCAAGCTTCGGGTGGAGGCGCCGGAGCTGGCCTGTCTCCCCTGGGAGTTCCTGTACAGCAAGGACGACAATTCCTACCTCACCCTGCAGAGGCGCACGCCGCTCATCCGCTATATTCAATTGCCGAACCCGCCGCGCCCAATCGGCGTGGAAGGCCCCCTCAACGTCCTGGGCATGATCTGCAATCCGGGTGGCGACTGGGAGCCATTGGACGTCGCCCGGGAACGCACCTATATTGAAGATGCCATCGACCCACTGCAGCGCGCGGGGCGGGTGCACTTCGAGTGGGTACCGGGAGAGACCGGCAATCATCTCCTGGACAAACTCCAGGAACGGCGCTGGCACGTCTTCCATTTTATTGGGCATGGCGGGGTCGACAAAAACGGCAACGGCTTTATCGTGCTGCGCGATGAATCGGGTGGCCCACTGGAAATTACCCAGGACATGCTCCCGGTCCTCCTCGAGGGCTCCTCTGCACTGCGACTCGCGGTCCTGAATTGTTGTGAGGGCGCACGTAGCGGCGTAGACGATCCATTCGCCAGTCCAGCCGCCAGCCTGGTGCGGTCCGGCATACCGGCGGTGGTGGCCATGCAGTTTCCCATCACCGACTCCGCCGCCATTCATCTCTCATCCGGGATCTACACCTCGCTCGCCAACAATCAACCGATCGATGCGGCGGTGGCGGCGGCGCGAAAGCGGATGATGCTCGGATCCAAATTGGAGTGGGGCATCCCGGTACTGTATATGCGTTCACCGGATGGGCATCTATTCGACGTGGGAGCGACGCCCCCGGCGCCACAACCCACCCCTGCCCCCGCTGCCGAACCAAGCCGCTCCGATGAACCGGCCTTCAACGACGATTCCGCCGTCCCCCACACCACGGGGCTGGATACCGGGGGCTTCAGCACTGGAACCGGCTTCCTGTTCGACAGCTTTGCCGACCCGGTCGACATCCAAAGCGATTTGGTGGAATTCGACAGCTACCAAGAGCTGCGCAACGCGGATTTGGCGACGCTCGCTCACGTGATCCAAGTTGGCAAGCGGCTGATCAAGGGCGCCAGTGCCCTGAGCGGGTCGGACCAGGAGCGCATTCCCAGGACCCAGGCCTATGCCTACTATCGGCGCGGCCGCATCTATGCAAAAACCAACGAGATGCCCAAGGCCCGGACCGATTTCACCAACGCCATTGAACTGGACGACGCGGTATGGAAGTACCGGTATCATCGCGCGAGTGTTTCGGCGCGTATGGGACTGTTTGACAATGCGCTGAAGGACGCGGATGTCCTGATCCACACTCGGCCAGATGAAGCGGAGTTCCACTGGATCCGCGGTGTCGTCTGTGTCTCCAAAGCGCGGGGACCCGCCCGCCGCGACTGGGTAACTCAGGCGATTGCGTCTTACAGTCAAGCCACGGAATTGAAACCCGATGAGGCCAAGTACTTTCGGTCGCGCGCCGGCGCGTACAAACTGACCGGGGAGCACCAACGGCAACTCAACGACCTGAACCGCGTCCTCGAGTTAAAGCCCGGAACCGGCAAAGACCTCTATCACCGGGCAACCCTCCGTGCAGAATTGGGCGACCGCAAGGGCGCCATGCAGGACCTCGAAGCCGCGGCAGCGGTCGGGTATGCCCCGGCAACCCGCGACCTTGCGGGAGGACCTGCGTAATGGAGTGGGCCTACGAGTTTGCGGCGGGAGCCGTGTTCATCGCCCTCTTGCTGAGGTCACGTTTTGTGGATCGATTCCGCGAAATCACCATGACCACTCCACCCCGGTTTTATCTGGGACTTGCGGTGTACATATTGGGCCCCCTCACCCTGTACACCTGCCTGGCTTCGCTGATCTACCGACTGAACGGCTTCGATTTCGAAAGCGGCCTGGATCGTGTCCTCTATTCCCCACTGTGGATGGCCCTCCTCACGGTTCTCCTCTTCACCGGGCTTCTCCGCTTCCAGCGGTTCGAAGCCAGGGTTCGCCAGGTCAGCCATCGGGTCGCCGGCATCCCCGACCTCGCACAACAGCTGCGCAGCTCAATTCGCTCCGCCTCGTTCACGATGTCTCCCCAGGTATCAGACTCCGTTCAACTCAACCTGCTTCGGCGGGGAATTGCTCTGGACGACATTGATGATGCACGGCACAGCATTCTGCACTCGCAACTGGTCACCGTGACCGCACTGCTGGAGACGCTTGATCAATGGGCGGCGGAGCCTGGCAGCCGCAGGTTCGCGCGAGCAGTGGAGAACGAACGGATTCGTCTGCGGGCGGTAGTGGACCGCATCGCCTTTCGGATTACCAGCACCCACCGTGGCCTGCATTCCGTCTCGGCAGTAGTGGCGCGGTATCGATCGGTCAAGGATGATGACGCCGGATCCCTGTGGGACTCCGTCGATGCGTCGGCTGAACAAAACATTTACACCGGCGAAAGCGATCTCATGACCGAAGTCATGAGCTCTACCCGCTTCGTCTACAATGATTTGATCGAAGACCTGCGCACCGTGCATGAGGAAATCTGTCTGTTGATCGCGCAGGGCATTCTTCGATACGAATACACCAATCAGCAGCGTCAAAACCGAATCAACACGTTGGGATTCTCGCGGTTTGAGCTTCCCAGCGCGCCGTCGAGCCTGCTGTTCTACCCGGTCTTGGTCTTACTCGTAGGGGCTTTTGCAGTGTCTGTTGTGGCGTCTTCCACCACCGGGATCCTTCTGGATCCTCTGCTGAAAAATCTGAACATCAAATCAGAAGAACATGAGAAAGCCGAAATCCTCTTGGAGACGACCTTGTCCAATGACGTCATCGTCCTGCATCAAATTTACGACGTTAACGCGACGAACGCCATCAATCCCGGCTTGGCGACAGATATTCCACAAGAGGCTATAGATGCCATCGTAAGCAATCAGATTGTTGTTCGTCAGAGCATGGCGAACGATGTACTTGACACGGAGAAGAACAAGGAGAAAGCAGAGGCGGAGACGAAGGGCGTTTCGCTGGCAATGGAACGTGCGCTCAGAATGATGTCACTGCTGACCATCCAACTTGTCGCCCTCGGTTGCGCAATCTACCCCAAGTATCATTACACTTGGGCGAACGAATCGCTGACCGGGAGACCACCCCTTTTCTTTATTGCAGGATGCGGAATTCTCGCCGGCATTTTTTCCATTCTCATTGGAATCGCGTTCAGGGCGGTGATGGAGCTGTCTTGGGAACCCGCACTAGATTTTTATGGCAAAAACTATCCATGGTGCCTGATGGCTGTTGCCACCGCCACCTGTGTCGCCTGGCTCATACAAGATAGAAGATGGATCAAGGATCCTTCTGCCCGTCGCCAGAGGACCAAAGATGGCGCCTGCCTCATGGCGGCGTGGGTCGCAGCGCTGAGCTGTATTCAGCTTGCAGGCGTCGATTTTCCCAGCCCGTGGGTTTACCCAGTCTTCGCGACGTTCGCCTTCGTGTTGGGGTTTACCATCCCATCGATGTTTCGCCGCAGACGACTTGCATCGCACTATCTCTAGTTCTCGCCGTGCTTCCCGGTCAGGGGCACGAACCGAACCGGCAGCGCGCTCTCCCGCTTGATCAGCAGCTGCTATTGCCAACAAGTTTTGCGGGTAAAACGCTGGATTTTCGGACAATAGTCAGTTATACATTCGTAGTAGAAGGGGAGGGGTAATGGGCGATGCTATCGAGTATTTGGACTTCGAGTTGCTGTTCCGCGCGGAGGACGACCACTATTCAGTCGAGGTCTTGCGCTCGCCGGCAGGAGAATCCGGCCGATGCGCTTGGACATGCCCCTATGCCATCGACACGCTCCCCGATCTCAGGGAACAATTGCAGTGTGCCGTGCTGAGCGCATCGGTACGGACCCGAGGTCCAAGCTCGCTGCCGGAAAAGAGGTTAAAGGACTTTGGCACGAAGATGTACGACTCCGTGTTCGCAGAAATACCGGACATCGACATCTTGTACCGCTCCAGTTTTGCCCGTGTCGATCCCGAGACCCAAGGCCTACGGATCAAGTTGCGGATTGAGGCGCCGGAGCTGGCTTGCCTACCCTGGGAATTCCTGTTTAACAAAAAGGACAATGCGTTTCTCACCCTGCAGAGTCGCACCCCACTCGTTCGCTATCTTCAAGCGTCCAGCCCCCCCCGTCCACTCGGAGTGGACGGTCCCTTGAACGTGCTGGGTATGATCTGCAATCCCGGTGGCGAATGGGAAGACTTGGACGTGGCCGAGGAACGCGCCCATATCGAGCGTGCCATCGATCAGCTGCAGCGCGACGGGCGGGTCCACTTTGAATGGGTGGCAGGGGATACCGGCTTCCACCTGCTGGACAAACTCCAGGAACGCCGTTGGCACGTCTATCACTTCATTGGGCACGGCGGAGTGGACCCGGACGGCAATGGTTTCATCGTGCTGCGTGACGAATCAGGCGCCCCCCAACAATTCGGCCAGGACACGCTGCCAATGCTCCTGGAAGGCTCATCCGCTCTCCGACTGGTGGTCCTGAACTGCTGTGAGGGGGCGAGGAGCGGCACCACCGATCCGTTTGCCAGCCCAGCCGCCAGCCTGGTGCGCTCAGGGATTCCGGCCGTGGTGGCCATGCAATTCCCCATCACGGATGCAGCCGCCATCCAACTGGCTTCCGGCATCTACACCTCGCTGGGCTTTTTCCCCGTGATCCTTACGATCTGGATGCTCAGTTCGAAAAGGATCAGCAAGGGGCCTGCAAGCATCAACTGGCTGACCAAGTCCGGCGGCGTCAGAAGGGCAGCGCCGACAAACACCAGGACCACTGCCATTCTCCGCTGCCGGGCCAGGCCCTTATAGCTCACCAGACCAATCCTGCCCAGGAAGAAGATGAAGATCGGCATCTCGAAGACCAGGCCAAAGGCGATCAGCAGCCGTGTGGCGAACGACAGATATTGCCGGATCGCGGGCATGGCCAGGAGAGAACCGCCCGAGAAGCTCATGAAGAACCGAAAAACGAAAGGGAAGACGATGTAATAGCAGAACGAGGCGCCACCCAGGAAGAAGAGCATCGAGAAGACGACAAAGGGAATGAAGTATCGTTTCTCCCGTTCGTACAGTCCCGGCGCGACGAATCGCCAGACCTCGTAAAGGATGACAGGCATGGCGAGGAAGAGGCCGCCGAACAGGCTGATCTTCAGGTAGGTGAGGAACGCCTCGGGAATAGCGATGTACTGTAGCACGCTTCCTTCCGGGAGGTGCTCCACCAGGGGGCTGGACAGGAAGAGGAAGAGCTTTTCCTTGAACCCATAGGCGATGCCGAAGCCCACAGCCAGGGCGATGAAGGAAGAGATCAACCGCTTGCGTAATTCCTCCAGATGGGCAGTCAGCGGCATCTTCTGATCTGTCATCTACCCATCAATCCCATTCTTCTTCGGTGGAAGATCCGATTGAGGAGGGTCCGTATCGGATCCGGTCGGTTTTTGGTCCGATTGCGGGGCCTCTTCTGTCTCGTCTGCCGGCGGATCCGAGCGTCCAAAGGCAGAGGAATAGGGGAGGGCCTCAGTGGATTTGTCTCTTTCCTGGAGTTCGTCCTCCACCAGGATGCTTCTGCGCAGGTCCTCGGATGCACGACGAAACTGGGCCAGGCCGCGGCCGAGGCTACGGGCCACCTCGGGCAGCTTTTTCGGCCCCAGCACGATCAATGCCACGGCCATGATGATGAGCAGTTCAGAAAGGCCTATATCGAGCATGGGTTCGGTAGGTCGGAAGTTTTTGTTGTTGAGCCAAGATAGAAGCTCGACGGTGGGATGTCAAGAATCAGGCTTACTCCTGGCCCCAGTACATCTCGCTGATTTCCCGCCTGTAGTGTCTTTCGATGATTTGCCTCCGGAGCCGGTTCGTGGGTGTCAACTCCCCTGCCTCCTGGGTGAAGGTCTCCGGAAGGAGAGCGAATCGCTTCAGGGTCTCGAATCGGGAAAGGTCCTTGTTGATGTCCTCCACGATGTCGTGATAGAGCGACCTCACCTTGGGATGTTCGAGGAGCTCCGATCGGTGCATGAACAGGATTCTCTTCCTCGAGGCCAGGGCCTCCAACTTGCTGAAGGCGGGCACGATCAGGGCGGTCAGGTACCTCCTGCCGTCTCCGACGACCATTACCTGTTTCACATAAGGGTTCCGCCTGAGCTTTCCCTCGATCGGCTGGGGGGGTATGTTCTTCCCGGCCGCCGTGATGAGAAGTTCTTTCTTTCTGCCCGTGATCACGAGGAATCCGTCCGCATCGAGGTGTCCGATGTCCCCCGTGGCGAACCATCCCTCTGGATCGGCAGCCCTTTCGAGCGGCCTGCCCGGTCGATAGTAGCCCCCGGCAACCATGTTCCCTCGCACCAGGATCTCACCGTCCTCTGCGAAACGCAGTTCGCAGCCTGACAAGGGTACGCCGACCGTTCCCGCCTTGTGATGGGCCGGACAATTCGCCGTGGCCGCCCCGGTAAGCTCTGTCATCCCATAGACGTTGAACAGGGGCATCTGGATGACCTCGAAGAACGCTTCCAGGTCCCGGGCAAGTGGCGCGCCGGCGGAAAAACAACACCGGAGCCTGCCCCCCATCCGGTCCCTGATCTTCTGCGCCGCCCGCTTCTTCATCCATCGCACGGGCATGCTCATCCCGCGTGGCCTGCTCGTGCCCTGTTCTCGCCGTAAGTATTCACCTTCCAGCCATCGGAAAATTCGTTGGTATACCTCTTTCAGGGGAGGGGTACTGTACAAGAGGTTCTCCATGATGAGGTTTCGAATCTTCTCGTAGGTTCGAGGCACGCCGACCAGGAGATGGGGACGGAACTCCCTCAGCTTCTCCGGCACCCTGTCCATATCTGCACAATAGGCAAGGGTGGCGCCTTCGAGCAGCGTGACCAGGTCCACGACCCGCTGAAGGATATGCGAGAGGGGAAGGAAGGACACGAGCACGTCGTCCGTCTGTACTTGAAGGACCCCCCCCACGGCCTCCTTCTCGGCCAGGAAGTTCCGGTGGGTCAGCACGACGCCCTTTGGCCGCTGACGGGTCGTACCGCTCGTGTAGACGATGGTTGCAGGATCTCTAGGAGCGATCTTGGAAGCGAGGATCTCGATCGGTCTCCGATCCTTCTCGCCCAGATCCTCCAGGTCACGGAGAGAAAGATCCGGGGCACCGTATCCCTCCGGCAGGTCCTCGTCGAGAAAGACCAATCCCTTCAGCAGCGGAAGTTTGTCCCGGATGGCCTGTACGTTTTGCAGGTGAGGCCCGTCGGACAGGAAGATCAGCCTGGCCCGCGAATGCTTCAGCTGAAACCCCAGCTGCTGGAGGGACAGGCTCGTGTAGATCGGGACCGTTACGCCTCCGGCGGCCATAATGGAGAAATCGGCCATCGTCCATTCCGGGCGATTCTCACTGAGAAGCGCAACGCTGTCACCCTTCGTGATGCCGAGTTTCGCGAGGCCGGAGGCCATCCTCTCGATGCGGTCCAGGATCTCCCCGTAGGCAATGGAGGCGTTCGGGCCGGTGCGGGACCTGAGGAGGGCGGTTCGCTTCGGGTCTTTCTTGGCCCTGTTCAGCAGGTGGTTGAGGATGTTGTCATGGCGGGTGCGGTCGGTTGGTTTTTTGTTTCCCCCCGGGTATCCTTTTGAAAGGGGCGATGGGCTGCGTGGGGGTTTCATTTTAGTCGACCACGAGGAGGGGCAATCCAGAAAGGGAAACGATTTTCCCCACTTACAGACGCTATCATTCTAGAATTCCCACCCTTCAATGTCAATTTCAGATTCAAAGGTCCAGGAGAAGGAATGAGCCGGGTGGATGCGCTGCGTGAGATTGAGGAAGCTGTTCGAAATCCATTGAAACCGATCGGACGCTGGAAGGAGCGCTCCGGGGCGAAGGTCCTGGGTTGCCTGGCGTGTATGCCCCCTTTTGCCCCGGAAGAATTGATCCATGCTGCCGGGATGCTCCCCGTCGGCCTGTGGGGTGCGGAGATCCCGGTTCGCTTGGCAGACGCGAAGCTGCGGAGCTTTGCCTGTTCGGTGGCACGGACTTCGCTCGAAATGGGGCTCAACGAGGCCGTGTCCGTTTGCGATGGCTTCCTGTTTCCGTCGACGTGCGATGCGTTCCAGAACCTGTCGGAGGTCTGGAAGGCAACCATGGAGAAGCCCTGCTTCAACGTCACCTTCCCGAAGCAAGCCTCCGGGGACGCGGCCCGGCGCTATCTCCAAAGGGAACTTGAGTTCCTCGAGGCGGAATTGGAGGCGTTTTCAGGGGCGTCCATCGAAGATCAGGGTCTGCGAAACAGCATTCAGCTTTACAACGAAAGCCGCAGGCTCATGCGAGATCTGGACCGGATGCGGGCCGGGAATCCGAATTTCCTTTCCACCAGGCAAATGACCGAGGTCGTGCTGGCTTCTTCGTTCCTGCCCAGGGAAGAGCACTTACTTCTCTTAAGGGACTTGCTCGCGTCCTCCTCGGACCCGGAGGGCAGGAGCCGGTTCGTGTATTCCTGACCGGAATCATGGCGCGACCCGTTGCCATTTCCACCGTCCTCGAGGAACTTGGGGTCTGGGTCGTGGGAGATGATCTCGGCCTGGGATCGCTTTACTATTCGTTGGAGATTCCCGTTTCAGGGCCGGCCCGCGTCGACCTCGCCGAAGGATACCTCCGGTACCCTCCCTGCTCCACGCTGTATCCCTCGTCGCCGGGTCGAGCTGCCGCCCTGATCGACCGCGTTCGGGAGACGGGGGCGGAAGGGGTACTCATACTGGCCACGAAATTCTGCGAACCGGAGTTCTTCGATCATCCTCAACTCAAGGAAGATCTCAAGGCGGAGGGCGGTTCCTTCTGTCCTGCTGGAGACGGAATTGGGCATGACAGCCCCGGGTGCCGTTCGGACCCGCGTGGAGGCCTTCGTCGAGACGCTGAATGAAAAGAAGAGGTAAGAGGGGGTTGCTAGAGGTTCCCAGTCAGCTATTAGCTGCTAGCTTTTAGCCCACCCCGCCATCCCTTGGCCGGCACTGACGGGGGTAGTGGTGAGGAGCTAATAGTTAAAGGCTAACGGCTAAGAGCCATTTTCGGGCACAGGCACGAAAATGAGGAAGACATCATGGTAGCTAAGGTCCAGGGAGAAGGAAGGCTGAAATCCTTCTCGAAGATGCGTGAATTGATGACGAATTATTATCTCTCCGCAAAGGATGCGGAGAATCGACACCAGAAGGTGGCGTGGGTGACCAGTGGCACGCCTGTGGAGTTTCTTCACGCCATGGACGTGGTTCCCATCTACCCGGAGAACCACGCAGCCATGTGCGGGGCCTCGAAGATGGCCGTGGAACTCCAGCAGGCGTCCGAAGACAAGGGCTACTCAATGGACCTTTGTTCGTACGCACGCACCGACATCGGATCGATCCTCACCGGCAAGAGCCCTGTTCTGGGGCTTCCGAAGCCTGATTTCATGGTGGCCTGCAACAACATCTGCACCACGGTGGTCAAGTGGTACGAAGTGGTCAGTCGATTCTATGACGTCCCGGTCTTCATGATAGACATGCCGTTCCTCCACAAGGGCCTGGAAGAACACATCGTGGACTACGTAGCGGAGCAGATGAAGGCGTACGTCCACTTTCTCGAGGAGAGAACCGGTACGGGGTTCGATCACGACCGCTTTCTGGAGGTACTGTACAAGTCCCGGGAGACCGCGACGCTCTGGAAGGGGATTCTGGAGACGTGCACGTCCGTGCCGGCACCGATGAGTTGTTTCGACGCCTTCGTCCACATCGCACCGATCGTGACGCTGCGGGGAACGCAAGAGTGCGTGGACTATTACAGTCTCCTCAAGAAGGAGCTGGAGGAACGCGTGAGGGATGGGGTCGGGGCCGTTCAGGAAGAGCGCTACCGATTGCTGTGGGACAATCTGCCGATCTGGTTCAACTTGCGGGGTCTGAGCGAGAGGCTGGCCGATTGGAAGGCCTGTCTGGTGGCGGCAACCTATGCAGACTCCTGGTGCGCGAGGATCTTTTCCGTGGAGGCCTCCATGAAGATCGAGACGATCCTCACGGAAATAGCCAAGACCTATCTCGTCCCGTACATCAACAGCAACTTTGACGATCGTGTTCAGCTCCTGAAGGGCATGGTGGAGAGATACGGGGCAGACGGATTCCTGATGCATTCGGACCGGAGCTGCAAGCCCTATTCTCTGGGGCAGTACGTCATCCGGGACGAAGTAACCCGGCAGACCGGCGTACCGGGCCTCGTCATCGAGGCGGACATGAACGATTCCCGCCAATGGGCCGAGGTGCCGACCATGACCCGGATTGAGGCCTACCTAGAGGCGCTTTCGTAACTCCCTCGCGACATCTTCCTGGGGACCCACTCGCGTTGCCCATTCTTGGGCTGGAGGGGTGGGGACCTGAGCGCCGATCCCTGATCCGTGGTGCGTCGACAGGAAGCTGAGTCTATGTTTCCAAGGCAGAGCTCACGATCATCGGCGCTGTCCAGGGTTCCCTCGGAGATTTGCGCCGGGCGACTTTGTAGGGGGAGGGAGAGACGGAGCCCAAGCAAATCGGAGAGGGAACCCTGGACAGTACCGAACGGCAAGGTTCGACGGAAACATAGCGACATTGGCCGGCCAGCCCACGGACTTCTCAGAATCCAGTAGACGTAGCCACCGTGAACACGGAATCCCCGAAAGAGTCCACGCCCGAGCCGAGGGGGAACCCCCAGGTGAGCTGGAGCACGTTTACGCCGGCCACCGAGGGAAGCGCGACCCGCAATCCCGTCCCAACAGCGTACCGGAGGTCCGCAAGGTCCACCGATTGCCCTTCGTCCCACACGTACCCCGTGTCGAAGAAGATGAGGACCCCCAAGGCCACGAGGCGGAAAAGGTTTTCGGCGAAGAAGATCCGGTCTTCCACACTGAGCAGCAGCCTTTTGTCCCCTGTAAAGGCGTCGCGGCTGTAGCCCCGAAGCCCGTTCGGGTAACCCAGCCCTAACAGACGGTCCGGGTCCAGGTGGGTGCCGTAACCGAACGAGCCCAGCCAGTGCAGAGTGTGGAGAAAGGGCCCCCTATCGAGGAAGGTGTCCTGGAGGTAATGATCGTACCCCACCAGGAACAGTCCGTTCCGGACGTGGTCTCCGCCCAAGATGCCCTGGGCGGAAGCACTGACGAAAAGGAAATTGCCCTTGCGGAAGGAGTGCCCCTGCACGTCGGAAAGGGAGAAGATCCATTCATCCGCATCCGCGCCGAGCAGCTCGGCCGAAAAGGCCGCGGAGAGGTTCAGGTCGTTGGCCATGTTGAAGTCCTCGAGACGGTCGAACCTATAGATTCTCTCCTCGACGATGTAATCGACACCGAGCCTGCGATATGCGATTCCCACGGAACTGGTCGTGTCATCCGGGGGAGGTTCCCGTTCCCCGCTTTCGGCGGTGACGATCCGGTAGTCCCTGACCCTTCTTTGTGCGTATTCGTAGAATGGGCCGATCCGGTGGACCACTGGGGGGCCGCGGCTCAGAGCGAAGCTGAAGTCGATCCCACTCGAGTTGTCCTCTTGTTCGAACACGGAAGCGATCTCGCCGTTCCGGATCAGGCGCCTCTCTCGCCTGAAATGCTGCCCGAACAGGCTGGCCGACCAGGGAGTCTCCAGGGAGTAGAAGGGATGTTCCGCGATTGCCTGGAGGAACTCGCCCGTTTCCAGGTCCTGGATCGTTCCGGCAAAGCGGTACCGGGAGCCCATGATGTTCGGGTCCACATACCGGGCACCCCACGAATCCTCGATGAAGGTATTTCTTGCCTCCGCGCCCTTTCGACCCCAGGCGGAAAGGCTTTTTCCCCGGCCGAGAAGGTTCTGTTCCGTGACGCCCAAGGTAACCGCCTGTGCCGTGTCCACCCCCTGGATCCCGAAGATCGGAATGAGCGACCAGTTCTCCCGGAGGTACACATCGATGCGCACCTTGCCGGTTTCCAAGAGCGAGCACTCGATGCGATCGTCCCGGAAGAGGTCGAGGGTCCTGAGATTCCGGAGCACCTCTCGTACGAGGTCCGGGTTCAGGCGGTCGCCCTCCTCGAAGAGCAGTTCGCGGCGAATAAACTCTTCCTTGGTGTTGATATGGAGCCGGTCGAGCGTCCTCCAGGGGAAATAGGCGGGCAGGTCGTCCTCGAGGCCGAAAATGTCCTGATGGATAATTCGAAGTTCACCGATCTCGGCGTCCGGACGGTCACGCCTGATTCGATCGCAGGACGCGCATTCCGGCTCCTCGGCGAAACCGTCAGTGGGAGGTAGACCAAGAAGCGCTATGCTCAGTGCGAAACAAAGGAAGGCCCCGTACAATCCCTTCATGGCCTTCCCTTGAGCATCTCGCTTAGCACAGGTTGAGGACAGAGCATTCACCCGCCAGAAGTGACTCGGAATGAAGGGGTTGGGAGAAGGGGTCTTCGGTAAGGTTCGGCCAGTGAGTCGACAGGATACAGGGGCTATGTTTCCCTCGCAGAGCTCAAGTGGTTCATTCCTGTCCTGGGTTCCCTCGGAGATTTGTGCAGGGCGACTTTGTAGGGGGAGGGAGAGACGGAGCCCAAGCAAATCGGAGAGGGAACCCAGGACAGGAATGAAGGGGAAGACTCGCCTGAGAGATAGCCGTGTCTCCAATTCGACTCACTAGCCCCGGTCCATCTCTGACTGGACGAGTTCGATGGCCTCTTCGCTTCGCTCGTGTTCCTCCAACATGGCCAACAGCTTTTCCAGTATCTGCTCCCTTTCGTTCAGGTCTTCCGGCGCGAGGTCCAGGGCCTTGCGGAAGAGCCTCTCCGCGTGACCGACCTCTTCGAGCTTCCAGAATGCCTCGGCTGACTTCGCCACGACCCGCGGGTCATTCGGGAACTTGGTGAGATTTTCCCGAATCTGTTGCAGTGTCTTCTCCTTCTTGCCCACGTGAGCCAGGAGCAAGGCCCTTTCACACAGGAAGAAGATCTCTTCGGAGTATGGGGAGAAGGTTTCGCAGATACCGAAGGCCTCTTCCGTCATGTTTCTTCTTGCGAGGTCTGCGGGAAGGGAGAGCAGCCAATCGACGAGCAGGAAGTCCGTGGCCTCCTCAATCAGGCACCAGGCTTCCCGATTGCCGGCTTCCAGATGTTTTTGAATCCCGGCGACGAGGTCCAGGGCCGTCTGAAGGTCTTTGGGGCCGCGAGGCTTGGAGCGGGTCGAGAGCCAGGTGACGAGGGCCGGCCTGAGCTTCTGAACCAGGGACTTTATGGGGGCGTTCAGTGAGTCCAACAGGGGGGCCTTGAGAGGCGGCAACTCCCCCTCTGCTTCGAGGACGAGCGGATAGGAAATCTTCGGGCCGACTTCCCGTTCTTCCTTCCACTCGACCGAGAAACGCTGTTCTCTCGCGAAGTTGCACACACACAAAAAGGATCTCCCCTTCTCCAGGGGGAGCTTTCCCAGCTCAGCCTTGTTCGCCTTCCGGGAAGACCCTGCTGAGGGGCCGCCGTACTCCGTTTCGGTGTCCCACTCCTTCCCGCTCATGTAGAAGGCGTAGAGATGTTTGCCTTTCAGCTCGAAGCTCTTCTGCAGGACCGTATGGAGATGGTGGAGGGTGTGCTTCTTTGTGAGTTCCACGGTCCTCCAGACCCTCGGCTTTCCCTCCGGGATGATCCTGAATACGAGGGTCTTCTCCGGTTCCTTTTTCTTTCGTGCCATCGATGGGCCCTTCCTGCGCGGCCGTCTTTCAAACGGACTTACGGTAGAATCGTTCGACGAGAGAAATCTAGGGTGTTATCCCTTTCAGGTATTTGAAGAATTCGCTGTCTGTGCTGAGGATGAGATCGATCTCCTTTTCGGGGAGTCTCTTGTAGAGATCCAGCGTTTTTACGAGGGAGTAGAATTCAGGGTCCTGGCCATAGGCTGCAGAATAGATTCCGGCGGCCTGTGCGTCGGCCTTTCCCTTGATTTCCTCGCTTCTCCGGTAAGCCTCCGCCTGGATCGTCTTCAGTTCCTTTTCCATCCGCCCTTCGATCTTCTGCCTTTCCCCCTGTCCTTCGGACCGGAATTTCTCCGCGATTTGCTTCCTCTCCGCGATCATCCTCTCATATACCCTTTCCTGCACGGCCTTTATGTAGTTGATCCTCTTGACCCGTACGTCCACCAATTCGATGCCCAGTTCCTTCATCTTGGGTTCCGATTGCTGGAGGACCATGAGCATCAACTGACCCCGACCCACCTCCACCTGCGTAGCCACCGGGTTGGCTCGTCCTTCAATAGGACTCGTCAGGACTTCCATCTTTCGGTTGGAGTCCCGGACCAACTCGATCAGGGAGTGCGACTGGACCATGTTGCGCGTGGCCGCGTTGAGTATGCTGTCCAGCTGGCTCTGCGCGGCGAGCTCGTTGTTCACCTTCTCGAAAAACCGGAGTGCATCCACGATCCTCCACCGTGCAAAGATGTCCACCCAGATGAAGGTCTTGTCCAGGGTCGGGATCTGGCTGGGGTCTCCGTCCCACTCCAGGATGTTATTCGCGAAATAGCTCGCCTTCCTCCAGGGCCACTTGAAGTGCAG
>RCNG010001221.1_pt1 | contig 15691 bp, 17 predicted proteins | sample 2041371 | NCBI WGS metagenome assembly RCNG01 (sample SAMN09708227, study PRJNA481090) | Marine sediment metagenome, whole genome shotgun sequencing project. | biome: marine sediment; feature: ocean; material: sediment; isolation source: Sewage treatment plant 1 marine sediment (STP1) ... | reverse complement strand
GTCGGAGGCAGCCAGCGCGAGGAGCGTCTCGACGTTCTTGCCGACAGCATGCGCATCAAGGGCATGGACGAGGATCACTACTGGTGGTACCTCGACCTTCGACGCTTCGGCAGTGCACCGCATGCCGGCTTCGGTCTCGGTCTCGAGCGTGTGGTCCAGTTCACCACAGGCATGCAGAACATCCGAGACGTCATCCCGTTCCCACGGTCACCTCGCAACGCCGAGTTCTAGGAAACGCGCCTACGAGGCCGATATTGCGTAGTCGCCCGACTCGTCGTCCCAGATGAGGTCAACAGAGCCGCTCGCGGCTGCGGCCTTCACGAACTGAAGGAATCCCGAGTAGCCCAACTTCTTCTCGGAGAAGCTGCTGTCTCGTTTCCGTAGTTCGTTCTTGAGACCCGACAACGCGACAGGCGTGCCTCCCGCCCCAAGATCTCTCACCGCGTCGTGCAGGAGTCCGAAGCCCGCTTCCTCTCCCCTCCCCGATTTCGGGAATCGAACCACGGGGTCACCCTGGGATCCCTCGTGGTCCAACTCGACGACACCGCGGTCCGCGAGATTCCGCATCAATTCTCCGAAGGCCCGGAATCCGTAGTCCGTCTCGGTGAACGTCGAGTCCTTGCGAAGCAGCGCCCGTTTCAGGCTCGATGCCCTCACGTCCCCATTCCCGGCTCGGATGAGACCGGCAAGAGTGGGCACGAGCAACGCGTCCGGTGTCTCAGCAGACGGAGCAGGCGCCTTCTCCTTCTTGGGCCGTTCCTTCTTCGGAGCCTGGTCCGGGATATCGACACCGGACAACTTCTCATAGAAGAGGAATTCGTCGCAGGCCGCCGGGAGCAGCGCCGATGTCGAGTCCTTCAGACCCACGCCGATGACCCTGCGGTTCAACTCCCTCAGCTTGTGCACCAGCGGCGTGAAGTCCGAGTCACCGGTGCAGAGGACGAACATCGTGATGTAGTCCCTCTCGAATGCGAGCTCCACGGCGTCAACGGCCATCTTGATATCAGCGGCGTTCTTTCGGACCGCTCCCCTGCGCTGCGAAATCTCGATCAGCTCGATCTGGTTGTCGGTGAGCATCCGACGGTCCTTGTCGAAGAACGTCCAGTCGGCGTAGGCACGCCGCACGACGACACGGCCTCTCTCGGCGAGGGCGTCGGCGACGGGTTTGAAGTCGAATTGAATGCCAAGGTCCTCCCGTGCGCCGATCGCGAGGTTCTCGTAGTCGATGAAAAGGCCGATACGTTCTTCTTCCATGCCCACAGCGTATCAGGGAGAGTCGCCGCCGGATCTCCACTCGTCGATCGTCTCATCGATCCACACGCGGCAGCGCTCGAGAATCTCGATCGGAGACTCGCCGCGAACACGTGAGATCGGCTCACCGAACCGCACGTGAACGTCGGCGCCGTACGGCACCGGGAACATATTCCGCTGGAAGACCCGCCAGGAACCATCGATCGCCGTTGGGATGATCTCGAGATTGGGGGCTTCTTCCATGATCGCCGACAGTCCGCCGACCCTGAACGGTCCGAGTTCACCGATTCGCGCTCTGGTCCCTTCCGGAAAGATCACGACCGACACGTCCCGTCGTTCGGCCTCGGCAGCCATCTCACGGATCGCATCCATCGCTCCGTCCCGGTCCCCACGATCGATGAGCGCGTTGCCTCCATGACGGAGGTTGAGGGAGATGCTTGGGATCCCTTTGGCCAGTTCTCGCTTCGCAACGTACTTCGGATAGTTCCTCCCGAGGAGTCCGCCGAAGATCGGCACGTCGAACATCGACTGGTGGTTCGACACGAAGATATACCCGCCGGTGGCTGCGAAACCGTCCCGACCCTGTGTGTCGACACGCACTCCGGAGATCCCGAAGACCGAGATGAGCGTGCGCTGGAGCGCCGCCATCACCTTCTCGAAGGGACGCTTCCCGAAAGGCAATGCCGCCAGAGCCACAAGGTGGAAGCCGCCCAGAGCGAGGCCGAATGCGACGACGGTCGGGATCGTTGTCAGCCAGTCGCGGATGCGGTTCACGGGTTGGTCGAGTCCCTTCCGAGGTATTCGAGGAGGATTGTATTGACGTGGTCCGGCTGTTCCTGCTGTGTCCAATGCCCGCTGTGCTCGATGCCGACGACCGTCAAATCTCCAACCCACCGATCCATGCCATCCGCCAACAAAGGAGGAAGGATCGGGTCCCGGTCGGCTGTGATCATCAACGTCGGCTGCGTGATCGGAGCGTTGGCGAGGTGTTCGGTGGCAGCGGCGTTTGCATCGATGTTCCGATACGGGCCGAGAGGTCCAAACAAGCCGCCTTCCACGAACGCGTCCCTGTAGACGGCGAACTCCTCGACGCTCATGAAGTCCTTGTCGGCGGCGAAGCCGACGAAAATCGTTCGCAGCCATTCATATGGATCCGCCTCGAATACTGCTTCGGTCACCCCCGGCTCCTGGAACGACAGGACGTACCCGAATCGATCGGCGAGGTGTTCCCGAATGAATTCGATCGTCGGGAAGCCGGCACACCAGCCCCTATATGGCACGTTCAGGCTGACCACGCGTTCGACTCGGTCCGGGTGCATGAGGGCTGCAGCCCACACGACGATGCTGCCCCAGTCATGTCCGACGAGAGTGGCCCGCTCCAAATCGAGCGTATCGAGCAGGCCGATCGCATCGCCGACCAGCTCGGTCAGTGCATATGCCCCGATGGTCTCAGGCTTTGATGATCCGCCGTACCCCCGCTGGTCGTATGCAATGGCCCTGAATCCGGCATCGGAGAGCGCCGGAATCTGATGACGCCAGGAGTGGGCGAGTTCGGGGAAACCGTGGATGAAGACGACCGGATCCCCCGCTCCCTCATCGACAACGGCCAGTTCGATGCCATTCACGACCCGGATGGTTGACTCCATACGCTGAGCCTAGAGGCTGATCGTCGACGAGGCTCGGGGGAATCCAATTGGATCATCTCCGGTTGTCGACTGGCATGGCACGAACATCGAACAAGCAGCAACGCGACCAACGCCGTCAAGAGTCCGAAGAGAAACGCAAGGCGGCGGCCAGGAAGACCACGATCCGGAACGTTGGAATCGCCGGCGCCATCGGCGTGGCTCTCGTCGGACTCCTGGTGGTCCTATGGCCGGCACCCGCAGTAGGTGACACGAGCGCCACAGCGTGGGATCTGCCGGAACTCGATGGCGACGGCCGAGTCACTCTCGCCGACTCGCTCGGCACTCCAACGGTCGCTGCGTTCTTTGCCTCCTGGTGCGAGGTCTGCGAGAACGAGATCCCTGAATACCTGGCGGTGTCACAGCAGGTCGGAGACCAGGTCCACTTCGTCGGTATCGACACACAGGACAACGGCTCGGGCCTTGGCGACGCTGAGCGATGGGGTATCGCTGGCGTATGGCCACTCGCCCGAGACATTGGCGGTACCAACGGCAGCGGCCTCAGCACCGGCACGTTCGGCGCCAGGGGTTCACCGATGACCGTCTTCTACGACGAGGCGGGAACCGTCGTCCACGTCCAGCAAGGTGGGCTGAGCGCCCAACAACTGCTTGCGGCCCTTGACGAGTTCTTCGGAGTGAAGGTCTAGACACCGCCCATTCCGTGGGCTGGAGACCGCAAATAGGACGCCGCGTACCCTGGGTATCGGAAAGGGCGATCGCCCCGTGCCGAAGGGGGGATACGGCACAGGGCGATCGGATCGGACGACCCGCGGTTGGGGCCGAAAGGTCGTCCGTGACCCACCGGCCCGGGCTGCGGGGAGGTAAGGAAGGATGCAATCCGACCCGGTGGAACATCTTCAGTTGTGGAGTTCGTCGGAGGCCGATTCAGCACACCGCCGTATGCCGGTTTCAGCAAACGTCCATACGCCGAATGCCTACCTTCGAAGAACCACAGGAATGGTATCGGTAGACCGAGATACCGGCACCAGTCCGACGCGGTCGAACGACCCGTCCCTAGCTTGGCTCAGGCCTTCGGATCGAAGAGGTGTTCGGGAATCTCGACGAGGACAGCGGACCCGTTTGCCGTCACGACTCCGTCGACCGCAAGTTCCGTTTCGACAACGACTTTGCGGCCCTTGATCTCGACAAGGCGCCCGACGAGGTGGAACTCAGCGAGGGGTGTCGGAAGCAGATAGTCGACCTCGAGATGTGCCGTCACGAACCGAGGCGACTGTTCGCTGCCGACAGCCTTGCCTGCATGTTGCATCTGGAAGATCGCCGCCGATCCCGTCGAGTGGCAATCGATGATCGACGCTACGAGACCACCGTATGCGAATCCCGGAATCGCCGTATGGAACGGATCGGGAGTGAACTCGGTGACCGTGCCCACTCCGATCGAACGGGTCTTGATCTGATGCCCAACGTCATTGAGTCGCCCGCAGCCGTAGCAATGGGCGACGTCTTCGGGGTAGGTGTCCTGGATGGCGGGGGAAGTGCCCACGAGATTCTCCTTCGACCGTCTTGTCTCAACCGGACGGGGTCGTCGACACGGTTCAATCGCGCCGGATGGTACCCGACGCCCTGAGCGTCTAGGACAAGTCCATCTGTGTTGATGGCACATCCCCGGCTGGCGTGAATCCGAAGACCTCGCCATAGAAAGCGAGTTCGGTCTCGAGGCTGTGGATGACGGTCTCCGACTTGCGGAATCCGTGACCCTCGCCCTCGTACTCGACGTGGACGTGCGGGATACCCCTGCTCGCCAGCGCTTTGGCGATCAGAACGGCCTGGTTCGGTGGGACGACCTTGTCTTCGAGGCCCTGGAACAGCGCCACGGGGACATCGATTTCATCGACCGAGTGGATCGGCGACCGAGCGCGCCAGACCTCTGGGTCCGTTCCGAGGAGCCTCGTCTCATATCGGGACTCGAACTTGTGGCTGTCCCCCATCAGCATCTCGATGTCGGCAATGCCGTAATACGACGCTCCGGCGCTGAAGCTATCGCGGAATGCGAGGGCGGCAAGCGTGGTGTAACCGCCGGCGCTGCCGCCGCTGATCGCAAGTCGGTCACCGTCGGCTTCGCCGGTCGAAGCCAGGTACTCGGCGGCAGCGACGGCGTCATCAACGTCGACAACGCCCCACTCGTGTTCGAGCTTCGTCCTGTACTCCCTGCCGAATCCGGTTGATCCCCGGTAGTTCACGTCGACGATGCCGATCCCTCGTGTCGTCCAATACGCCACCTGCGGGCTGAAAGCGGGATACACATTCGCCGTGGGTCCTCCGTGGATCTTCACGATGAGCGGAGCACGCTCCCCTTCCGGAGACTCGAATCGAGGGTTCGCCGGCGGATAGTGAACGGCGTGGGCGATCTCCCCGCCCGTCGTGGGAAATGAGATGAGCCGCGGTGCCGAGACGTGGTCCTCATCAAGGATGGTCGGATTCGCCCGCACGATCGATACGGCCCTGTCATCGATGTCGTACTCCACGAGGGCGGACGGCCGTTTCTGGTGGGCACCGACAAACCAGACAGTGTGTTCACCGTCGGTGGTGACACTCGCGTAGTTCGAGTAGCCGAGGCGGCGTCGGTCGAGTCGTCCGTCGGCGTCGATCACGCCGATGCGGTGCTCACCGCCCTCCCAGAATGCGGCGACGATGCGGCCGCCGGAAAGGAACCCGTACCAGGTGAAGCCGAAGAGCCAGGCGGGCCCCGTGAACTCGGCGCCCATCTCGAGGATCGGTGTCGTCGAGTCGCCGTCGTACCGATAGAGGTTCCACCATCCGGATCGATCGGAGGCGAACACGAGCGCGCCGTCGGGCGCCCACTCGGGTTGGACGATCGATTCGGCATCGCCCCCCGCGACAACCGTATGGCCGGACGGGTTCCGGGCGTCGGCGACTATGAGCCGGGTCCCGTCCCACGGCATGTTGGGGTGGCTCCATTCGATCCACGCGAGCCGCGTTCCGTCCGGTGAGAGCCGGGGCGACGAGTAGAAGTCGCTCCCGGATGCGATCACGCTGGTTACGCCATCCGCAGCGATCGCAACGAGTTCATTGACGGCCTCACTCTCCTCCGGATGTGTCTCGCGGACGCAGATGACTGACCCGTCCGGCCCGGAGATAGTGTCTGCGTAGCGCAGCGCCATCGGTCGTCGTGGATCCGGTGTAAGCGGAACAATCCCACCGTCCCCTTTGAGCCGGCTGAGACGCTGGTCGGAGAACTCGGAGTAGACAACGGCGCCGTCGGCGAGATACGCCCCTCCCCCGTACTCGTGCACCATCGTGCGGACGTTGACGGTCTTGGCCAAGACGTCTTCGATCGTGCCGTCGTGTCGGCGACGAACAAGCGCCGATCTACCGCCCTCCGAGGGGCGCGATTCGAGCCAATAGAGCGTGCCGTCGTCGTATTGGATGTCCGAGAACCTAACGATTCCCGCAACGGTGTCGGCAGCGGCGATGGGTGATTCCCAGGATCCAAACGGTGCGGTGGTGATCATCCTCCGATGCTAGGCAGTCGGCTTGGCGTGGCGGTCCGGGAATGCCCGTGGACCGCACGGGTTGCAACCGGCACTACTTCGCGACAACGAGGGCGCACCATGCAAGCCGCAGATCCCAGCCCACCCATCGGTGTGCTCTATGAACACCCCCAATGGTTCGAGCCGCTCTTCGCGGAGTTGAATCGCCGCGACCTGGCGTACGAGCGGATCGACGCGAACCGGCTGGCCTATGACCCCGGGGCGGATTCGGTCCCGTATTCGCTCGTCATCAATCGGATGAGTCCGTCGTCCTGGCTGCGCGGGGGCGAGGCCGCATTGTTCGCAACGTCCGACTATCTGCAGTACCTCGAGTCGCTTGGTGTGTCGGTGATCAATGGACACGAGTCCTTCGGGTACGAGACATCCAAGGCCCGCCAATTGGCGTTGATGGCCCGACTCGGTGTCCGTCATCCGAAGGGTCGTGTCATCACGAATCCGCTCGACGCCCTGGAAGCTGCAGACGGCCTCGAATTCCCGGTGCTCATCAAGCCCAACATCGGAGGGAGCGGAGGGGGAATCATCTCGTTCGACAGTCCTGCCGCACTCGGTTCGACGGCCTCGGCGGGTGAGATCGAGTTCGGACCCGACCACACGGCGATCGTGCAGGAGCATCTGCCCGCTGAGGGCGACGCGATCATTCGCGTCGAGTTCCTCGACGGCCGGTTCCTCTACGCGATCCGTCTGCTGCTCGTGCCGGGTTCATTCAATCTGTGCCCCGCCGACTACTGCGAGCTCCCGGGGATCAATGAGGCCGTTTCGGATCGAGGACAGGCGGTCGAAGCCTTCACCCCTCCCCCGGAGGTCATCGAGGACGCCGGTCGCATCCTCACCGCGACCGGAGCCGACCTAGGCGGCGTCGAGTACCTCGTCAACGCACGCGACGGCGAGGCATACTTCTACGACGTGAACGCCCTCTCGAACTTCGTGGCGGACGCGCCGAACGTGATCGGCTTCAACCCCTTTGTGGACCTCGTCGACTTCATCGCCGAGCGAGCCGGCGCTCGCGTGTCTGCTGGCGTCTAGGAGTACATCTCCTCGATCTCGTCGGCGAAGTGCTCCCGGACGACCTTGCGCTTCACCTTCAACGTCGGCGTCAACTCCCCGCCCTCGATCGACAGGGGATTATCCAGAATGGCGAACTTCTTCAGTTGACGCACCCGAGCACTCGCGGCGTTCACCTGGTCAACAGCACCTTGAACGGTGGCGCGGATTTCGTCGGAAGTCATCCCCTCCGCGGCCTCCGGATCGATGGAGACCAGCGCCGTCAAGAACGGTCGCTGGTCGCCAATGACGACGACGGTCGCGACTAGCGGGTTCGTCTGCAGCGCGGTCTCGATCAGCGACGGCGTCACGTTCTCCCCGCCCGCCGTGATGATGATGTCCTTCTTCCGGTCCGTGATGAACAAGAACCCATCATCATCGAGGCGACCAACGTCACCGGTCTTGAGCCATCCATCCTCGCCGAGTGCCTCAGCCGTTGCTTCTTCGTTGTGGAGGTATCCCAGGAACACGTTGGATCCACGGGTGAGGACTTCTCCATCTTCGGCGATGCTCAACTCGGCACATGGCAACGCGGGGCCGACCGATCCGATTCGATTCCCATCCGGCTCGTTGAACGCGCAGATGCCGGTGCACTCGGACTGCCCGTATAGCTGGAGAATCTGCATGCCGAGGCCAGAGAAGTACTCGGCGATTGATGGTGACAGCGGCGCCGCCGAGGAGAACATGAACCGACAGCGGTCGAGCCCCATCGCCTCCTTCGCCTTCGAGTAGACGAGCTTGTCGAAGAGCCCGAACTGGGCGCCGAGCAGTCCCCCGGGCTGTTCCCCCCGATCCAGTGCGGCGGTGTGCTCACGGCCGACGGTGAGCGCCCGGTTGGCGATCGCTGCCTTCACGCCGCTCGCTTCTCCCAGCTTCCCGGAGACGGCGGCGTAGAACTTCTCCCACACTCGCGGCACCGCGAAGAACGCCGTTGGACGCACCTCCTTGAGGCTGTCGGCGAGTCGGTAGATGTCGGGCTCGTAGTAGATCGTGTGGCCCATCACCGCCGGAGTGTGGATCGAGACGATCTGCTCCGCGATATGGGAGAGCGGGAGATACGAGAGAGCCGAGTCGGACATTCCGACGTCGATGAACGACTTGATCGCTTCAGCGGTCGAGACGAGTGCCTCGTGTGGGAGCACCACGGCCTTCGGGCGGCCGGTTGTCCCCGACGTGTAGATGAGCGTTGCCCCATCGCGAGGTCCGAGCGCGGCGAGCCTGCTCTCCAGCCCGTTCCCCTGCGCACCGACACCTCGTTCGATGAACTCGTCCCAGGTCAACACACCTTCGACGTCCGAAGAGGCGCCCCTCATGAGCACGATGTGCTTGAGGGTTGGAATGTCGCCCCGGATCCCAAGGATCTTGTCGAGCTGGTCCTCGTCTTGGACGAGTACGACCGGAGAGCTCGAATGCTTGAGGACATAGGCGCACTCATCGGGCGAGTTCGTGGGATAGATCCCGGCCGGCATCGCCCCGATGGCCATCGCTGCGACGTCGAAGATCACCCACTCCGGCGCGTTGGCACCAAGAATCGCGACCGGCGACCCTGGCTCCACACCGAGAGCGATGAGCCCACGACCGGCCGCCGCGACCTCCTCTGCGTAGGCGCGCCAACTCGTGGTCACCCATCGGTCATCGCGGCGAACGGCATACGCGTCCGCTTCACCGCGATCAACGCCGGCTTGCAGAATCTTGTGCGGAATGGTCTCGAACGACATGGCGGCTCCTCTCGACCAGGCGGGCTCCTGGGTCTAATCTACGCTCTCGACTCGCACGATGCCCGGGGATTCCGTTTGTGGTTTCACAGCGAGTCAACCGTATCCTGCAATCCATGAAGATTGCACTTGCCACTCTGAACGGGACGACTGTCACCGGACACTTCGGTCGTACCAAGGCCTTCGTTGTCGTCGACCTTGAAGACGATGTCGAGGTGACGCGGGAGGTCCGCGACGTCGGCTCCTGCACGCAGGGCGACCACCCGGACCCGGGGCACCGTCGTCGACATCACGATCTGGTCGACACGGTCCGCGACTGCGACGTCGTGATCGGCGGCGGGATGGGTCTGCCTGTCCGGGATCGGCTGCAGGAAGCCGGTATCGAAGTCGTGCTCACGGATACCCGTTCGATCGACGAAGCCGTTCAGCAGTACGCGGCCGGAACGATCACACACGATCCCTCCCGCGCCCATGCCCCAGGCGGCGACCACCACTGATCATTCGGTGGTTGACGTTTGCCGCTGCCGTGTGACGGTGAATGTCTTCTACCATTCCCGTCCCTGCCCTCGTAGCTCAGGGGATAGAGCACCGGTTTCCTAAACCTCCCGGCCCCAGCGCAGTGCCATAACGCCAGATCCCCGTTGTTGGAGCCTCCAGCCTGACCGTGAGCTGCGAGTTATGTGCTGAATCGGCTGTTGAGCGCCCAGGAATCGACGAGCGCGATCGCATTGTCCGTGAGGGATTGGACCTCATCGAGATCGGCGCCGCCCTTGATGGCGACGAAGCACCCCAGGATCATCATGGTGGACAGCTCGACTTGCTCGTCGACGCGGCCTTCGGCGATTTCTCCATTCTCGATGGCTGCGACGTAGGCAGACCGAAAGGCCAGACGGAGTCGGTTCCGGTACCGCCCACCGAGCTCGACAATCTCCGGGTCGATTCGACCGAGTTCCACGAGAGAATTCACCATGAGGCATCCCCATTGCGCACGATCGGGCCTCTGTTCGCGAAGTCGAGCGAACTGGCGGAACATGTGTTTGGCACCCTCGAGGCCACCGTTGTCGACCTCGCTCCATTGTCGCTCGACCTCGATGTCGAGGTATCGCTCGACAGCTCGATGCAGCATCGTCTGTTTCGACTCGAAAGCGGCGTAGAGGCTGGCGCGGCCGACACCAGTCGCCGCCACGAGCTCCGCAACGCCGGTGGCTTCGTAGCCGTCGGCCCAGAACTTCTGGGCCATGTCGGCGATCGCCTTGTCGGTATTGAACTCTCGTGTCCGTGCCATGAGTGAAGCCTACCTGTTCCCATATGTTTCTTGACTGTTTGTTCTAGAATTGGATATACTGAACCGAACAGTCAAGAAACAGGCAGCAACCGCTGCTACGCCTCCACGGAAGGGACGCCATGTCTCAGATCATCAATGTCACCGGATCCACCACGATCAACACACCCAAGTCGATCGTGTGGGCAATCCTCGCTGACTTCAGCAACATTGCCGACTGGACCGATCAGGTCAAGACGAGCGCGCCTCTCGACGAGTTGACGCAGGGCCTCGGCGCTGGCCGTGTGTGCCGACTGGCTCCCTTCGGAACCACGGACGAGAGAATCATCGAGTATGTGCCAGAAGACAAGATGGTCATCGAGCTGACGAACATCAAGAAGCTGCCGCTCAAGCGGTCTGTCACGACCTTCTCGTTGCGTGCAATTGATGAGAGCACCACTGAAGCGACGATGTCTTCGGTTCCGGAGCCAAAGGGCGGACCGCTCTCCCGGCTCGTAGACAAGCGACTCGAGAAGGGCCTGCCAAAAGCGGTCGACGGTCTTCTTGCAGACCTCAAGGTCGCAGCCGAGAGCAAGGTCGAAGCGGCCGCCTAGCGGAACGAGAACCCTGCGGCTACACGGACGCCGGCCGATCGCCACAAAACGCTTGGAGTTAGCTCCCGTCGAGCCCTCGTGGCTCTAGGGATAGAGCACCGGTTTCCTAAACCGATTTGGGGGGCCTTACGCACCAAGGCGAAACGGCTGAAAACCTTACAGGGCTTGCGTTTTGACCTCTCATCGTCTCGCATCATTTCTCACGTTTTCACTCCCGTTGCGGCCCAGGTGCGGCCCAAGCACGACCCAGAGCTTCCGCAATCAAGGCGAGCGGCGACGACTTTGCGTCATGGCAACCTCTACATCGCGAGAGTCGAGTATCTCGGCAGCGAAACCGTCCATCAACGTGGTGCCGACCTCATCCACCGCAAGGGTGGGAGATGCCGCCAAGATGGACCTCGCGCTGTACATGCTCAAACGGAGCCAGTTCAAGCGGGAGCGCGAGATCCGCTTGCTGTTCGTCCCCGACGATCCGGACGTCGCCATAGACAGGCGCCCGCCGCTCAAGTTGGATTGGTCAAGAGTTGTCCACTAGGTCGTGCTCGATCCGCGTTGCGTCACCGGTCGGCCGGGCAGATGGAGCGGGAGCTGACTGGCCTGGGATTCACCTGCACAGTTGAGGAGTCGGATCTCTGCGGGAGGATCTTGGTGCAACTGTGGCTCCCGGGTTTGCCATAGGAGTCCGGCCTGGTTCACGCTACCGAAAGGCACCGCGGACTCGAACGCGTGCACCCCTGAGCCGATTCGCAATCCAACCAGCCCGGGATCGCGGCAGGCTGAGCACCGTTGCAGCTGTGTGCGGTAGAAACGCCGTCAAGACGCGATCCGCCTGCGCCTCAGATGCCCTCTGGCGTTTCGACGGGGGGCTCCTGCCGGTGCTGGTCCAAGAACTCGTCGACCGCCCACTGCGCCTCGGCCTTAGTCTCCCGATACCAGAACTCCTCATCCCACGAATCCTCCAACGACGCGTCGAACAGATTGTCGTCGTAGGTGGTGTACCGGTGACGGATCAACGCCCGAGCTGCCAACCCGGCGCGTTCATCCAGAGAGAGCGTCCGGGTGCGGCCAACTCGTCCGCTCCCGACTTCGGCAGCCCTGGTGGCGGCCTCAGTGGCGATCTCATCGGCTAGACCGGCATGTTCGGGTGTGAAGGCAAGGAACCGGCGGATCGCGTCAGCGAACTCGACCCGATAGGTGGCTTCCTGCTTCTCCCGACCCTTTGCACCCTGCCCTCGCCGCTTCGCCCGCGTCTCCTCGGTCGATGCCGCCTCAGTTGCGGCGGCATCAATCGCATCCTTCGGTGCCCACAGGCCGAGCTTGCGTCGATGCGGCCGATTCCGACCACGCGGACGCCACGCCACCCAGAAGATCCCTGCCGCCTTCACCCTCCGTGTCACGAACGCATCACCTGACGGCAAGAACTCCCAACCCCCAGGAATCTCAAGGCCGCCGTGATCCGGATTCCACGGACCATCCCGCGTCATATAGACATCGAGATGCCAGATCAGACTCACCCACACCCCAACTCTCGCACACAGCGGCCCATCCTGTCGAACCCGCACAGCCAACCGCGACCGTGCATAGTGCCGATATGGGCGGGTGGGTATGGTCCTGTCATGGTGAATCGAACGTCCGTGTTGTGGGAGAAGCAGGACTCGCACAAGGGTGATCGCAAGAGGCTCTTCACAGCGATTCGTGACCATCTCGGTGAGTGCGGTGTCCTGTATCCCGGTTCATACGTCGATGTCGCTCCGTCGTTTGTGTTCTCGTCGGTGACCTATGTCGACATGGACCGGAGAGCGGCCCGGTTCTTTTCCGACGGTGACGGCGTTACCGACATCATCACCAGTGAAGGAGGCCCAGTCACAGGTGAGACTCGGTTCGTGCACGGCGACTACACGACGGACCTGGGATTCGAGGCCGAATCGTTCGACCTCCTCGTGTCGCTGTATGCCGGGTTCGTTTCCGAAGCGTGCACCGAGAGCTTGAAGGTCGGTGGAGTGCTTCTTGTTGCGCCGAGCCACGGCGATGCGGCGATGGCGTCAATCGACCCTCGGTACGTGCTGACGGGTGTCGTGACCTCTCGATCCGGCACATATCGGGTCAGTACCCACAACCTCAGCGGGTACCTCGTTCCCAAGACAGAGGTGACCATCACCCCGACGCTGCTCCACAACAGACGCCGAGGCATTCCCTACACGAAGTCGCCGTTCGCCTACCTATTCACCCGCACGAACTGACCACCCACATGTGCCGTTATGGGCGGGTGCTGGATGGGAGTGGCGTTCCGATCGTAGCGAGGAGGTTTCCGACTTGTTGTCGGTATTCCTGGATTGCCGTGCGGCCCTCTTCTGTGAGTCGGTAGATGGTGCGGGGCCTATTGGCGGCGAACGTCTTTTCGACGGCCACGTATTCGCCGTCCACTAGGCGGGCCATATGTGAGTTCATGTTCCCGGCTGTGAGTCCGGTCTGTTGCGCGAGGTACACGAAGTCGGCTTCATCAACCACGTACAGGGTTGCCATGATGATCAGGCGGGCGGGTTCGTGAATGAGCCGGTCGATCTCAGCCGGAGACTGCGCCGTCTGTGGGTGGCGCCTATTCACAGAGTCCCGATTCGTGGGTGGCGGATCACGAATCGTCTTATCAATGCTGACCCAACCGCGACGATCACGGCACCGGAGATGAGCAGCGGCCAGCCGAACGATTCCGTTGAGATCACGAACGGGATTGTTCCCGCGGCAGTCAAAACCAGCGAGTACACGAGTAGTCGGGTCAGCTTCGTCTGGACACCTAGCAGCAGCAGAACCGCAGCGACCAGCCAAACAACCAAGCTATCGGGGCCCACCATCCAATCGATATCTTCCGGTTGGAGAGACCCGAGAGGTCGAGCAAGCAACATGAACCCACCGAAAAGGACCGCTGCTGTCGTGTAGATTCGCCGCTCCCACAGACGGCGCGGTTCGGTGAACATGACATACCCCGTCCGGTCTTCTATGAAGCGTCGCCGCCACGCCAACATCGGCGAAATAGAGATCGCAACTCCCGCCGTCACAACAGACAACACGTTTGGGATCACGATCCAGGTCACTCCAATGACGACCATTGACATTCCAACAAAGACGTCGATGACACCGTCGGAGTGTGTCGCTTTGTAGTTCCGTTGCTCCAGTTCTTTGAGTTCCGGTGGGTTTGTCACCACGTCACTTCCCTTCACAGACTATTCTGTACTACAGACCATATCGGAAGCGTGGAGACGTGTCTAGGGGATATCGACTCACGGCCCAGACGAGGACACAGGCAGCTGCCAAGCGAGGGTCCCGTCAAGCGATGGGCAAGGAAGACGGCGTACTGCCTGACGGCATCCCGGAAGCTGTCAACCTTCTTGAAGCGGCTGGTTCGTGGTTTCATTGGGCCGGGGTGTCCTCCTCTGGTTTGTTGATCCACGCGGTCTGTGGGAGCGGTGGTGGTGTCGGCGGTTTGCGGACGAACCGCTCGGGATGTGTCTGGTAGGCGGAGTCAAGGACTGCTGCTCGTTGTTGCTGGATCGCTTTGGCTCGGCCGTAGTGGACGTCTGCGGGGTGTGGTTGCCCCAATTGGAAGAAACCGACCGCCATGGTTGGCCCGACTGGTACTCCACCACCGGTATCGAGGCAACGACCGGAAGGTCGACTTGGGTTGAGTCACAGTGCTTTTCTCCGACGGCGGCGGATGGCGTCGACCCATGTACGCCGTGATCCATCAAGGATTCAGGAGCGAGCGAGTCCGGTTCCGTCGAGCGCCGAAGTGGCGAGCAGGTACATGGCGTGGGACCACAGGAGCGGCTTGGCGGGTTGGCCCCATCGTTCGATCCACGGGTCGAGACTTTCTGGGTGCCTGAGGCTCGATGGGGTCTGTTCGCCCAGGTGTCCTTTGATGTCTGTTTCCGCTTCGATCCATGACAGGACTTCGTCCGCACGGATCGGGTCAGTGTGCGCCTGTGCGCACGCGAGGGCGCCTGCGAGCACCGTCCAAAGCCCGCCGCCGTAGTACTCGTCTTCGAGGTATCGATGGACGCCGCCGCCGACCACGAGCGAGTGTTCGATGGCGTTCAGTGTTTGCGAGACGATGTGGTCCGTGGGTTCGAATGGTCCGAATGAGTCGATCACGAGAAGGGCGCTCCCGTCGATCGTATCCGGATCGAGATTGCGGCCGAGGCGTTCGTGACCCGCTACGGCGAGTCCGGATAGGGTCCGCTCCCCCGAGCACGGGTTCGGAACTGGCGCGTCCGCGTCCGGTACGAACTTCGGTAGCTTGCCGCTTGGACCGGCGATGTCGACGAGATTCGCTGTGATTGATCGACCGAGGTCAACGGAGTCTTCTTCTCCGATGATGTTCCCGGAGTCGACGAGTCCCTTCGCTATGGCGGCCCAACTCGTTGTGTGTCGTCGGGTTGGGTATTCCTCCCAGGAGTCGAAGCAAGGGCGTTCCCAGGTGAAGTCGACACGCCACAGATCCAGTGCCCACACCAAGATCCGCTGGTTCAGCCGGATCGAGTTCGGGTACCACGGCCCCGAACCCGTCATCGCCCTCGCATCACCCACCCCGGCAGCCACCCAC
>RCNG010000712.1_pt1 | contig 15692 bp, 3 predicted proteins | sample 2041371 | NCBI WGS metagenome assembly RCNG01 (sample SAMN09708227, study PRJNA481090) | Marine sediment metagenome, whole genome shotgun sequencing project. | biome: marine sediment; feature: ocean; material: sediment; isolation source: Sewage treatment plant 1 marine sediment (STP1) ... | reverse complement strand
GGTGAGTTTCGAGGAAGCTTACCAGCTCGGAAACGCGGAGATCGTCGACATATCGACCATCGATCATCAGCAGCTCATCGAAAGGCAGACCGGTCTTCTTGAATCGCTCTTCGATCGCGACGATGAGCATGACGACGTCGATGGATTCGAAGGTGAGGTCGGTCATCAGCGACGTGTCGGCGGCGATCTTGCCCGATAGCTCGGTGTCCCAATCTTGAGTGATGCCCTCCAGAATCTCGATTAGGTTGGCGAGAATCTGTCCGGAATCCAGTTTGTTCTCCATCTGTTGCTCCCCCATCATGCGCTCCCTTCCCACTTGGCGATCGCCAAGACGATGTCCTCGTCACGGGTCGTTGCGACGTCGATGTGAACGCCCTCGACCGATAGTTGAACTGTCTCCTTGTCCTCGTCGATTCCTGATACCTCGAAGGTGTATTCGGGACCGTCACCCGTCGATGCGAGCGCCTGCGCCGCCGCGCGTTTGGCGCAGACCACCCTCGCCGTCCACTCCGGCTGGAGCGTCTCGGAAAGGCCTTCAAGGTGGCGGCTTTCCACGGCGGTTGTTGCAGAGCTCGCGAGCGGCTCACCTAGCTGGTGGAAGTCGATGCCCAGGGCGCCGCCCGGGCCGACTTCACCCGCGGCCGCGACGGTGATCCCGGCCCTCTGTGCGACGGCATGCGCCGGCCAGTCTCCGCCCCCGACGAGCTCGATGTCCGCGGGGTAGGTGCTGACGCCCTGCTTCTGGTGCAGGAAGAGGCGAATCGCGTCCTTGGCCGCCATTTGGCGGAGAAACCAGTTTCGCCGTTCGGCCTCCTTGCCGTCGAGCTCGAGCCATCTCCGTCGCTCGAAAGGTCCCAGGGCCAGAAAAGCCAGGCTGCTCAGCCAGATGCCCTCCTCCATCACCAGGAAGCTCTCCGGTAGCTCGATTCGACAACCGGCCAATCCGTGGCGCGCGAGCGGGCTCGACGGCAACGGATCGCTCATCATCACCTCGCTCGGAGCCAGGCGGAAGGCGTAGACCCGCTCCGGCAGCGGAGCGCGCGTGACCTCCCAGCCCGAGATGGCCGCCAGCAGCGCTCCGTCCTCACCGACCACTTCAAGCTCGGCCCGAATTCGTTGGTCGCCAAGGCTCTCGCAGCGCGCACGGCCCCGGGCTCGTAGCGGGGAAGTGTTCGCGGCCGCCGGCGCATACAGGTGCAGGCGTTCGAAGCCCATCGGAAAGACTACGAAGTCGCGATCGAACGTCTCGGCGGTCCAATAGCCGACGAGCTGGCTCACGGCATCGATCAGCAGCGGGTAAACGAGGTTTTCGAATCGTTCCGGCCCACGAACGAGCGCGTCGGAATCGGCGACGCTCAAAGTCGCCTCGATGCCGTCGTCGCCGACGCGATCCAGCGAAGCGACGCCGCGCAGGGTCGGCCCGTGGAACATGCCGTGGGAGAGACCCTCGGAGTAGAGCTCCGCGGGCGACCAGCGGCTCGGGCGAGATCTCGTCAGGTCAAAGGGTGTTGCCGGCGGCGGCATGATCGACTCGCTCGCCAGAACGAAGATTCCTGAAGCGGTGGGTGGCCCACCAGGGGCACTGCCGGAATTGGAGACGGACAGTCGCACCTTGATTTCGCCCTCGAGGGCCGTCGGCGCGGCCGTGAGAACAACATCCACCGACGACCGTTCGAAGGGCAGCCAGCGCTGGACTCTGAGGTCGCGGATCTCGACGAGGCGAAGCTCGGGCCGCACCAGGCGGGCGGCCTGCGCCATCATCTCGAGACTCATGGCCAGAGGAAAGACCGGTAGCGCTCGCAGCCGGGGGTCTACCGATACCGTTCCGCCCAGGGTGTGGTCCAGGAGAAAGGCCTCTTTGTCGACGTCGAGTCGACAGCCGACCGTGACTCGACCGTTGGCATCGGTCTCGATATGCGCACCAGCGAGCGGCCACGACGCGTTCGCCGCCGGCTCCACCGCGGGTCGAGGGGCCGCCAGAACACTAGTCAGAGTCTTCTCCTGGATGTCGAGGAAGCGCTCCATCACCCCCAGATACTCCGACATGACCTGCGTCCTGGCGGAGTCAGGGTTTGTAGCTAACGACTGCGCAACCGCGACCGGCGCGGCTTCGAGTACGCTGCCGATGCCAACCGGCGGAGCCGCAACCGCCGCTACGGAAGCTGCGGGCGTGGCTGTCTGGGCGGCGGCGGCAGCAGGCTGCGTCGTCCACGGTGCCATGTCCGCCGGCAGCTTCATCTCAGGCAGCGCCAGCGACAGCTTCAGCCGGCCGGTGTCTTTCTTCGAGGCCTGACGACCCGCAAAGATCGCCTCCGGATCGAGTTGCTCGGCGCCGCGCCGCTCGTACAGCGATGCCAGCTCGAGGCTCACGCCATGTGCCGCCAGCAAACCGATCAGGTGATTGAGGTGCTCGAGGCCGGAGCGGCGACGATTGTCCGACGAGACCGCGAGGTGGTCCTTCTTGCACAAAATGTCGGTCACGAAAGAGGTCAGATTCGCGGCCGGCCCGACCTCGACGAAAATCCTCGCACCGTCGGCGTACAGGGTTTCCACCGTCTCCCGAAAGCGAACGGGACTGGCCCAGTGCTTGTGGGCCAGCTGTCGAATGGCATCGGGATCGTCCGGAATCCGGGCGGCGGTCACGCAGGAGTAGAGCGGAATCTCCGGCGTCGAGAAATTGGCGTTGGCGTAGAACTCCTCGAGCTCGTCACAGACCGGCGCGAAGAGCGGTGTGTGGTACGCCCGACTGAAGGGCAGCTTCTGACAGATGGCGCCCTGTTTCCGAAGCTGCTGCTCGGTCTTGGCAATCGCTTCGGGAGTGCCCCAGAGCACGGCCTGGTGCGGACAATTGTCCATTGCCAGATAGATGTCGCTCTCGGCCTGGGCCGACAGGGCGGCAATCACCTCCGGATCGGCCGGTCCTACCGCCAGCAGCACGCCGTCCGCCACGAGCGCGCGGGCCTGGGCTCTCTCGGTCGCCTGATTGCCCTCGCGGATGTGGAGAACCATTTGATCCGGGTCTTCGACTCTTGCCGCCCCGGAGGCCAGGAGCGCGGAGTATTCGCCGGTGCTGTGACCGACAATCATGTCCGGCCGCAAGCCGATCGACGCCAGCACCGAGTGCATGGCCTGGTCGGCGGTAAACACCGCCTCGACGGCGCCATCCATCTGCCAGAGACGCTGCTGTTCCGACTCCGGGCTGCCCGGGATGGGGAAGATCGAGTGGCTGGGCAGGACACCGCGCTCATGGTCCTGGAAGGCACGATCCATCAGATCGAACCATTCCCGTGCTTCGGGAAAATGAATGCAGAGGTCGGACAGCATGCCCGGATACTGCGATCCTTCGCCCGGAAACAGCAGGGCCAGCTTGCCTTCTCGCCCGAGAGGCTCGGAGAAGAAATAGACCCCGGAGCGCTCGCGAATGCGCCGGACCTCGGGGTTCGCGAACTTTGCTTCGGCAAACTCGAGCTTGGTGCGGAGGTCGGCCGGGTCCTTGGCGACGACGGCCAGAGAGGTGGCCGCGTCCCGCTGCCGCACGGTGTTTACGGTATAGGCGAGATCCCTGAGCTCGAGCTCCGGGTTGCCGTCGAGAAAACCGAGCACGCCGCGGCATCGGTCGGCGACCTCTGCCGGACTGTCACCGTCGATCACGACGACTTCCGAGTCCCAGCGCCCGGCCAGACTGCGGCGGCGCCAGTCGGTCGGGGCCACTTCCTCGGCAGGTCGATGCTCTTCGAGGATCGCGTGGCCGTTGATGCCCCCGAATCCGAAGGCACTGACGGCGGCACGGCGCCGATGATCGGCCCCGTGGATCCACGGCCTGGCCTCCGGCGGCAGGTAGAAGGGAGTGGAGTCGAGGGCAGGATTCGGGCTCTCGGCGTGAAGGGTCGGAGGGATGACGCGGTGGTAGACGGCGAGCGCGGTCTTGATGAGCCCGGCGGCGCCGGCGGCGGGTATCGCGTGCCCGATCATCGACTTGACCGCACCGAGCGGTCGCCGAGGCCGGCCGTTGGTTCCGTCACCGAAGACGAGCTGCAGCGCGGTGAGCTCGGTCTGGTCCCCGACCGGTGTCGCCGTGCCGTGCCCCTCGACGAGCCCGATCGAGTCGGGAGCGATTCCGGAATTGGCGTAGGCGCGCCGCATGGCGAGCTCTTCGCCCTCGACTCGGGGGGCCAGCAGACCCATGGCGCGGCCATCGCTCGACGTGCCGATTCCCTTGAGGACTGCGTAGACCCGGTCGCCGTCGGCCTCGGCGTCGGCCAGGCGCTTGAGAACGAGAACACCGGCGCCTTCGCCGAGCAATGTGCCATCCGAGTCGGAGTGGAAGGGACGGATTCGCCCGCTCGGCGAAAGGGCCCCGAGTTGCGCGAAGAGCAGCGCGATGGGGTAGGTCGTGGAGACCTGGACCGCCCCGACCAGCGCCAGATCACAGGCGCCGGACGAGAGATCCTTCATTCCCAGGTCGGCGGCGATCAGTGCCGAGGCGCACGCCGCATCGACGGAATAGGCGGGACCCATGAGATCCAGCCGATTGGCGATGCGCCCGCACATGACCGAGTGCGGCAGGCTGGCGGCCGTCTCCGGGTTGAACGGCGGCAGGCTCTCCTTGAGTCTGGCCTTGATCTCGGCCAGATCGGCCGGAGAATGCTCGGGATGGAGCTGCGACAGGATGTGGATCAGCTGGTCTAGAGCGAAGGTGTGTTGCAGGACCGTCACGAAGCCGCGATTGGCGTAGGTACCGCGACCCAGGATGATTTCGGTGCGCTCCTTGTCGAACGAGCGCTGCATATAGCCGGCATCTTCGAGCGCGTCATGCGCCAGCTGCAGGGCGACGAAATGCTCCGGCTCGCCTCCGTCGATCGAGCGCGGAACGACCCCGAACTTCATCGGATCGAAAGTGATCTGATCGCCGACGTAGCCACCCTTGACGGTGTACAGGCGGTCGTTGGAGTCGGATTCGGGATCGTAGATCTCTTCCCCCACCGCTCCCTCCGGCGGATCGCCGATCGCATCGACTCCCGCCAGGATGTTTTGCCAGAACGCAGCCAGATTCGGGGCCTTCGGATAGAGGCATGACATGCCGATGATGGCGACGTCTTTCTGCTGCGTGCTCATACCGGGCGAGATTCCCGCCATTGGCCTCCGAGTCGATTGAGCGCCGGGCTCGAGATGAACTCGGCATCTTCGAGAACGCCGACCACATCGCCGCTGGGGCTGAGGAACGTGGTGTGGGTCTCGAGCTGCTGACCACCGGCGCTGAACCGGGCACGGATCACGCAGCGCACGTCGGAGCCGTTGAGCTCGGAGTACAGCCGCAGGGTGCCGAAGCGGGCCGGAAGAGGCGTCATGTCGGTCTGCAGCCGCGCAAACAGCAGCGTGAGCTGGAAGGCACCATCGATGATCACCGGATCGACCAGCCATTTGCCGGACGTCGCGCGTGCGAGGCACGACTGGGGCGACGAAGGCTTGAGAACACCGACGATCACGTTCTCGGTAACGCCCTGGATCTCTTCGATGGTCTGGAAGACCGGACCGTGGAACAGCCAGCGATCGTAAGCGTTCCCCACCGACATTGGAAACGCCTGGAGGTTCGTCAGCGGCTCGGTGGCGGCATTGGGTATCGCGGTCCGGCTGGTCGAGAGATCCACCCGTGCGCCGTAGCACTGCCGTCCGGTGTCGCCGTCGAGCAGCTTGACACTGACCTCCACCTGGCTAGCGTTCTGCGACACGACGTCGACGGTCTGGGCCTCCAAGCGGATCTGTTTGGACCCATTCTCCAGGACCACACCGCTGAGGACCTGAAAGTCGCGGACGGCGACGATGTGCCAGCCGGGCCGCTCCTTCTGCACTACTTCCACGATGTATTCGAGCGCCATGGCCGCCGGCAGCACGGGATTGCCATCCAGGCGGTGGTCGTCCAGGTAGAGATCCTGCGACGGATCGAGGATGCAGGTCCACTCGGTGTGCCCGTTATTGGACACCCCGGGCTGAGTCACTAGAGGCTGTTTGGCCTCGCGGCTCCGGTCGTCGACCGCCACGGCTCCGCGCCACGGCCCGTCGCCGAGAATGACCTCCACCTCCTCGCGGGCGCCGGTCTCGAGCATCTCGGCGAAGGCGGCGCGACCGCCCTCGGGGCCGATCAGCTGGACGCCACGTTCCGCGAAGCGGCGCTGCACCTCGCTCGAGGCCATACCGGTCTGTCCCCAGGGCCCCCAGTTGATGGAGATCACTCGCGCCGCCCACTCGCGATCAAGCTGAGCGGCGAGGCGGTTCATCACCTCGTTGGCGGCGGCGTAGTCGCACTGGCCGCGGTTGCCGAATCGGCCGGCTACCGAAGCGAACAGGACGACCAGCTCGAGCGGATCCGAGCGGAGAGCATGGTGGAGATGCAGCAGACCGGTCACCTTGGTGTCGAAAACGCGGTCGAATGATTCCGGGTCCTTGTCGACGAGCAGCCTGTCCTCGATGATTCCGGCACCGTGAATTACCGCATCGATCCGCCCGAAGCGGTCCCTCAGGGTCGCGCAGGCGTTGGAAACAGAGTCTTTGTCGAGGACATCGGCCTCGAGATAGACCACCTCGGCAGCGAGAGCTCGGAGGTCGACCAGGTTGCGACGAATCTCACGCTCAGCGACGAGTCGGCCGAAAGCGCGTTCGAGATCGACCGGCGAAACCTCACCTCCCGCCTGCTGCAAGCGCGCGAAGAGGATCTGCTTGAGCTCGCCCTCGGCCTCGATGCCTGCGGTTTCGGGGCTCTCGGTCTCCGGCGGCTCCGGAGAGCGTCCCAGGAGCGCCAGCATGGGCCGGTACCGCTCCGCCAGCTCGAGGGCAACCTGGGCCGTGATGCCGCGTGCTCCGCCGGTGACCAGTACAACCGACTCCGCAGAGAGCGGCGCTTTGGGCGTGGCTTCCGGAGGCGAGATGCTCAGCAGAGGTCTCAGGACCCAGCGCCGATTCGCCGCATAACCAACCTCGATCTCAGAATCGGAGCCGTCCAGCTCGGCGAGGACTGCGAGCGCCCGCTCTTCGACCGGTTGAGTGAGGGCCAGATCGATTGCCTTGCAGCGCACCTCCGGCCATTCCAGGGCCAGCGTCTTGACCAGACCTGCGATCCCGGCCTGGCCGGGGAAAACAGATCCCGCAGATTCAGGATCGATGCCGAATCGGCCGCCCATTGCGGTCGCGGCGAGCAGGCAGGCCTTTTCTCCCTCACCAACCTCGGCGAGGTCCGGCGCCACGGCCTGGGCGACCCGGAAGAGTGCTTTCACTTCACGGTCGATTCGACGCTTCCAGGCGGCCGTATCCAGCTCGTTCTCCGCCGCTGTTGCCGCCTCCAGGGGCGACAAGAAGAGGACTCCTGCCAGCGGACCGTACTCGGCCCGGATCGACTCGACGAGCTCGTGGATCTGACCACCATCTGCCAGATCGACTCCCCAGAGGCGGTCCTCGAGTCGCTTGACGCTCTCGTGCCGACGCACCCTGACCCACTGCTGGCCCCGCTCTTCGAGGTGGTCACAAAGGCTGTTCCCGAGCCCGCCTTCGTCCTCGAAAACCAGCAGGACCTTCGAGCTGCGGAAGAGCTCGGTCGCAGGCTCGTCCAGTGGTGTCGCGGTCGCGTTGACGACAAAGCGAGGCACGTCCTCCGTCTGGCCTTTCGACTCTTCGGCCGGGCCCGCGTCCGCCTCGGGTCGCGGCTTCACGTCTACCGGTGCCGCACTCGCCGTCGGCTCGAGCCCGGCGGCAATCTCGGCCGTCAGGCGGCTGATCTCGGCCAGCGTCTTGGCGCTCACCAGCGCCTCCATACTCGTCTGCAGGCCCTCGCCGAGGGCCGCGGGCAAGGCCGCCTGATAGGCCCCGAGGATCTCGACCCACTTGATCGAGTCGATACCGAGATCGGAGGTGATGTTGGCGTCAAGCGTCAGCATCTGGGCCGGGTAGCCGGTCCGCTCGCTGACCACCGACACCAGCACCTCGGTGATCTCCTCGGGCGAAAGGCTCGGAAGAGCCGGCACCGCGGTTGCCGCAGCGGGCACCTCCGTCGCTGCCTTGGACATCGAGGGCGCAGATGCGGGGGCCTCGCTCGATCGCGGCTCGAGATCGGTCGCGCCGAGGTCTGTCGGCAGCCCCTGCTGCAACGTCTGATGGATTGCGCTGGCAGCGGCATGCGGTAGGGCTCGAGCGTCTTCCGGGCTGCCCTCGAGGTAGGCCTTCATGATCGTCTGTTGCGTTTCGAGGAACCGCGCCATCAAGCGCTGATGCTGCAGCACGATGCTCGACAGATCACCGGACGCAACGGCGCCGCTGGCGGCGGCTCCGCTCGTCGCCGGTGTCACCGAGCTTCCCATCGTGGCTCGCTGTGTCTCGGCACCCTCGGCGGCCTGTGGTCCTGGATTCGGGGTCTGGCCCGCTACGGGTCGCGGTTGACTGAGGGATGACAAGGTCGGGGCGGGCGATGCCGCGATCGCGACGGGTGCCTCCGGTTCAGCGGCCGGTCGGGCGCGACCGCCATTCACCAGCCAGGCCGCCAGCGGCAGCTCGGTCACGTGTTGACTGCGAGAGATCTCGACGAGGTCTCTGGTCTCCAGCGCCCTGCCCTCGTACAGCCGATCGAGGTCGAGATCGTGCCCATGCGCTGCCAGTGCACCGATGAGCTGCAGGAAAGCCTTCATTCCGGAGTCTGGGGAGGGATCGACGGCGAGCACGGCGACCGGATGGTCGGCGAGGATCTTATGAGCCAGACCACTCAGCACGCTCTTCGGGCCGACCTCGATGAACACCCGCACGCCGGCGTCGTACATCGCGGTGATCTCGTCGGAGAAGCGGACCGGCGACACAAGGTGCTGCGCCAACTGCTCGGCAATCCGAGCGGCTGTCTTCGGGTATGGCCTGGCCGACGTATTGGAATAGACCTCGCACTGCGGCTCCTTGAACCCCACCTCCTCCGCGAGACCCGCCGCCAGGCGTTCCGCGGCCGGAGCGATCAGGGGCGAGTGGAAGGCGCAAGCGACGTTGAACCGACTGGCGTTCAGGCCCGCTTGTTGCAGACGGGCTACGGCCTCGTCCACGGCCTCCTCGGTCCCCGAGATCACGGTCTGTTGGGGAGAGTTCAGGTTGGCGATCCAGACGTCGCTCATCCCGCCCAGCACCTCCTCCAACCGCGCTGGGTCGGCGGTCACCGCGGCCATGGTGCCCAAGCCCCGTTCGCCTTCTTCTTCGATGACGCGTCCGCGCATCTCGGACACGCGCAGGAGAGTCTCGGCGTCGAAGACTCCGGCGGCGAAGAGAGCCATGTACTCACCGTAGCTGTGTCCCGCCGTGACCTCGGGAGACACCCCGAGGCGGTCAAGGAGACGGGTCAGACCGATCTCGGTCGCACCCAGAGCCGGTTGCGCGATCCGGGTCGCCGTCAGCTCGACCATCTGCCGCTTGCGATCTTCCGGAGTGAACGCGATGGGCGGAAAGATGTAGCGACTCAAGGGTTGCGGAAAACGCTCCTCGAGCACCCGGTCGGCGAGCTCGAAGCTCTCCCTGAGCTCCACGAAATAGGAGGCCAGCTCCGAGAACATGTTGGGGTACTGCGATCCTTGCCCGGAATAGAGGAAGGCAAGACCACCGGTCGCGGCCAGGGGCTCGTCGAAGAAGAAGATCTCGGAAGATCCCTCGCCATCCGCATCGCCGACGACCGTGGATCGACTCGACTCCAGCTTGGTGCGCAGATCGTCCAGCGAGATCGCTACGATCGCCAGCGAGCGCTCGGCATGACGGCGCTCCCGCGCACGGCGCCAGACCGACGCGCTGAGGTCGGCCAGGCTCGATGCGGTACCCGACGCCAGCGCGGCGCTGCAGATCTCGATCTCCTCGAGCAGCCCGGATGGGCTATCGGCCCGCAACAGAAAGAGCTCGGCGGGCCAGTCGTCCGCCACGGCTTGCACGTCCACACCCGGGATCGCCTCCGTGTACTCCTCCACCGCGACGTGGAAGTTGGTGCCACCGAAGCCGAACGCGCTGACCCCCGCCCGGCGCGGTCCGGAATGAGAGGGTTGGGTCCAGGGCCGTACCTCGGTGTTGACGTAGAACGGACTCTCGTGGAATTTGGCCTCGCGGTTCGGTTCGGTCACGTGCAGGGTGGGCGGCAGCACCTTGTGGTGCAATGCCAGCGCGACCTTGATCAGCCCCGCAACACCGGCGGTGCACTTGGTGTGGCCGATCATCGACTTGACCGACCCGAGGGCGCAGGTCTGGAGCGCGGCGCCCTCCTCCTCGAACACGGTCTTCAGGGTCTCGACTTCCGCCATGTCCCCGGCCACGGTGCCGGTGCCGTGAGCTTCGATCAATCCGACCGTGGCGGGTGAAAATCCGGCCTTGGCGTAGGCTCGCCGCAGGGCCTTCGCCTGGCCGGCGGGCCGCGGTGCCGTCAGACCCTTCTCGCGTCCGTCACTGGAGCCACCGACACCCTTGATCACGGCATAGATCCGGTCGCCGTCGCGCTCGGCGTCGGCGAGCCGCTTCAACACCAGTGCGGCGATGCCTTCACCGATTGCGATGCCGTCGGCGCTCTGGTCGAAGGTGCGACACCTGCCAGAAGGGGAGAGGGCCTGGGTCTTGGAGAAACAGAGATACATGAAGGGGTTCTGAGCGGTGTCGGCACCGCCGGTGATCACGAGATCACTGGCTCCGCTCTCCAGTTCCTGAACCGCGAGGTAAAGTGCCGCGAACGAGGCCGCGCAGGCGGCGTCCATGGTGCAGTTGACGCCGCCGAAATCGAGCCGATTCGCGACTCGCCCGGCAGCGACGTTCATCAGGATGCCCGGGAACGAGTCCTCGGTCCACTCGGGAAGGCTCGCCATCAGTCCGGCGGGCGAGTCGCCAGCCAGCAGCGGCAGGGAGGAGCGAAACGAGTAGGCAACACCCAAGTCGCTGACGCCACCGCCGGCGCCGAGGATCACGGACGCACGATCGCGATCGAAGGGTCGGTCGAGGTAGCCCGAGTCCTTCATCGCCGCCGTCGCGACTTCCAGGGTGAGCAGCTGGAGCGGCTCGATCGACGACAGCGAGTTGGGAGGCATGCCGTACTCGAGTGGATCGAAGACGATGTCGTCCAGAAAACCGCCCCACTTCGAGTAGACCTTGTCGGGGGTCTTTCGGTCCGAGTCGTAGTAGTCGCGCCAGTCCCACCGGTCTCGGGGAACCTCGGTCACCGCATCGACCTTGTGCAGAATGTTCGACCAGTAGGCGCGGATGCTTTGTGCCTTCGGGAAGAGACAGGACATGCCGACGATGGCAACATCGCAGGGGCGCTCGGAGCGGTTCCGAGGTCTCGAGACCTCCGGCGCGGCGGTCGCTGGGTCGAGCAGCTCGGAGCCGCGTTCCGAGACATCGCGATGCAGCTCCTCCATCGTGCAGGGCTCGTGGCGCAGAGCGGCAATTTGGCCGATCATGTAAAGGCCCTTGGCATTCTGCTCCTGCTCGTTGACTGTGAGAATCAGTTGCTGCCCATCGCTCTCGGCATCGGCGTCGACGCGCTCGATGCCCTTCGATGCGATGCGAAGGCGTCCGAGGTTGAGCTCCTCGAGGGTCCGCTGAATCTCGTCTCCGGCGACACCGCGGCTCAACAGCTCTTTGCGCGTCATCATGAAGGTGTGCGAGAAAGGCGAATCGGTCGCGCGGGTGGCATGGCCCGGAGCCGACTCGAGGGTCACAGTTCGTTGGCAAGAAAGAGCGGCCTTCTGGAACCCGGGCACGATGGCGCCGGTCTCGACGGCCTCCCGCGTGAAGAGGTAGGCGGTTCCCATCAAAGCACCGATTCCGACGCCGCGCTTCGCCAGAGGGGCGGCAAGGGTGGCGACGATGGCCGACGAGCGCGCATCGTGGATGCCGCCGGCAAAGAGCACCTGGCATTCGGCCAACTCGGTATCCGAGAGACGGCTGAGCAGAAGATCGACCATCGAGCTCCAGAGCACGAAGCTGGTTCGCGGTCCGACATGACCTCCACACTCCCGACCCTCGAAGACGAACTTCCTGCTGCCCTGGTTCAGAAACAGCTCCAAGAGACCTGGAGACGGTACGTGAAGGTAGGTCGAGATGCCGTCCTCTTCGAGCTCCAGGGCCTGATCGGGCCGTCCCCCGGCAATCAGTGCATAGCGCGGTCGGATCTCGCGCACGACCTTCAGCTGCTCGACCCGTAACTCGAGCGGCACGAAACCGAGGATGCCGACACCCCAGGAATAGTCTCCGAGAAGGTGCTGGGTCTCTTCGAGCAGCCTCCGCACGGTGTTCTCGCGCAGAACGCTCAGAGCCAGAAAGGGCAGACCCCCGGCCTTGGCCACCTCCAAGGCAAAGGCTGGATTGTCGCTGACCCGGGTCATCGGCCCCTGAGCGATCGGGAATCGGGTTCCTTGCGATCGGGCCAGCCGTGAATGAGTCGCGAGGGGCCGCAGCGCAGCGGCGTCGCGGCGGTGGCTGACGACCGCTTCGCCCACCGCCTTCAGAATGCCGCCGACCGTACGGTAGCGCTCGGCGAGACCGACCGCCATCGAAGCCTCCTGGCCGAGGAGCACCAGTCTTTCGTCTGCCCTGTCGGCTTGCGCCCGATCCCGCAGGGAATCCCGCCACCGGCCAATGCGCTTGTCGGCAGGCATGTTCTCGTCGGCCAAGCTGGCTTCCAGGGCCCTGACCTCGGACAGCACTGCAGACCCCGGCAGCGCCACCACACGGAAGAGATCTCCCAGGTCGCCGCCCACCGCGATCGTTTCGCCGCCATCGAACCGAGCAATCTGCTGGCGCCAGGCCTCTGGCAGCTCGGCCTCGCGAGCGAGAGCCAGCTGCCAGTCCAGAACGACACCCGCTCCCCCGCCGACCGAACAAGCAGCCGCCGTATGCGGCGAGATCCCCCCCTGAATGTAGAACGGGATCTCGAGGTTAGCTGCCAGCCGCTGGAGCAGGACCAGTGCGGTCTCTTCGCCGATCTTGCCGCCGGCCTCATGGCCCTTGACGATAACTCCGGCCGCACCTGCCTGTGCGGCCCTCATTGCGCTGTCGAGATCGACCGTTTCGACCAGGAGCTCGAGACCTTTCTGCGCCGAGAGCTCGACAAGCCGGCGCACAGTCTCCTCGGACTCGGTCTCGACGATCAGCGTGCCCAGCCAGTCGGGCAGGGACTCGAGGAAGTCCCCATCGAGGTCGTCGAAAAGGGTCGAGATTCGGATCCCACATTGCTCCCGACCGTAACGATGCAGATCGAGCAGCGCCTGGCCGACTCTTTCTGGAGCCGGAGTCAGGGTGAGATCGAGGACCCCCAGGGCTCCGGCACGGCTGGCAGCGATGGCGATTCCGGGATGAAGGAAGCCGGGTGGGTTCTTGGCGATCAGGCGAAAATCGGACATCGCACCCCCCCAGGACCGTTATCTGAGCATCCGCATGCCGAAAAGGGAGTCACGGAAGAGTCGCAGAGGCGTGACAAGGACATCGAAGAAGCTCTCCATGACCGACCACCGGGCGCTCGACTCGAGCCTCGACTGACCGTCGAGACCTTGAGCTGAAATCCGGTTCTCATCTGCTGTTCCCCCAGGGTGTCCAACTCGCGATACATCACGACGATCCCGCCACCTCGCTGGCCGGCGATCTCCTGAGCGACCTCTCCAACCCTCGGCGTCGGATGATCGAAAACCCGCCGTTCGCCTTTTAACCAGAGTCTCAGTATCGCCTGGCGACTCCAAATGAAACCGAACGGTAACGTCATTGTTGAGATCAAGTACAGCTCCTTCCGAAATGAGCGTGAATTCCTTTCAAGTTTAAGACAAACCATCGTTTATTGTCAATTTTGAACATTGCTCAGTCGTGACAACCTTGATCAGTCAACCTGAGAGAAATCCAACCTGCCGAGCGTACTGTTTGCGACGAAGATGATCTGGAGACGTGAAGTCATTTTTGCCGCGGGTGCGATTCCTCGGGGTGGTAGTTCTCACCCTGTATAGTTGGTCATTCCCGGCGCAGGTCAATTTATGGGAGAGGAGACAGGATGAGCGCAGAGAACGGGGCCCGATCCAACACCGAGGCTGGTCGACCGATCATCGTCGTTTCGGGGCTCCCTCGCTCCGGAACCTCGATGGCGATGGCGATGTTGACCGAGGGTGGTTTGCAGTGTCTTGATGATGGGGTCAGAAAGGCGGACGAACACAACCCGAATGGCTATTTCGAAGACGAGCGCGTCAAGACTCTCGAGTCAGCGGATGATGCCGGATGGATTGGCGAAGCTCGAGGAAGGGTCGTAAAGGTTGTTTCCCCTCTTCTAAAAAACCTTCCTTCGGGCGAATCCTACAGAGTCCTGTTCATGCTCAGAGATCTCGATGAAGTGCTGGCGTCGCAGAAGAAGATGATGGATCGCCGCGGAGAGCAGCATGACGTCCCAGATGACCAGATGAAACGCATTTATCGTGACCATTTGACGACGGTGAACACGCTCTTGAAGAGCCGGCCGGACACAACCGTCAAGTATCTCGAGTTTCGGAGCGTGATTGACCGCACCCGGGAAATAACCGATCAGATCAACGCGTTCCTCGACCTCGACCTCAACCTCGACCTCGATCGGATGGCGGCTGTGGTGGATAAAAAGCTGTATCGAAACCGGAGCGCTTGACCTCGATTCAGCGAATCGTCACCCGGGCAGCGGTTGTGTTGGTTTCGCCATTGTCGTGAATCCAGTAGGGCATCTCAGCCTCCCGACCCAACCTATCGCAATGCCGGTGCCCGGATTTTCGCCCAAGATTCGTTCACGGGCCGGCCGAAGTGTTCAATTTCGAGACACCACCAGGTATCCGGTTCGCGCCCCAATGACTCAGCGTTTCGTTGCGTTTTCGAGCGCGTCGAGTTCGGTGGCCGCCTCCTGGTAGTCGGGATCGTCGATGCCCCAGCTTGCCTCCATCAGATCGAGAGCATGGCGGAAGGTGGTGTCGGCAGCATCGAGCCGTCCGGTGTCGCGGTACACCCGGGCGAGATCGGCCGCCAGGAAACCGAGGTAGGGATCGTCCGGCAACCTCGTCTCGAGGGTCGTGATGGCTTCGAGGTAGTGCCGTTCGGCCACGTCATAGCGATGCTGGCGGGTGTAGAGCTCACCCAGCGTCAAGAGAACCGGCGGAATGTCATCGTCCGCACCGGCCGCATCGATGGTCGCCAGCTGATCCCTGAGCTCCGCCTCGGCTGCCTCGAAGTCTGAGTTTGCGATCAAGGTCTGTGCGAGGCTGCGCCGCATCCAGAAAACCTCGCCGTGGTTGGGCCCCCATTTGTTTTCGGCAATCGTGATGGCCCGGCGGATAAGCGCCTCGGCGTCGTCCGCCTGACCCATTTCCCGGTAAATGTTGCCGAGGGTCGTCAGGCTGAGCGCGACGTGAGGGTGGTCGGGACCGAGCACATCCTCCCGGATCGCGAGCGATCGCTGCTCGAGGGCGAGGGCCTCGTCAAGACGATTCTGGTCGCTGCACACGATCGCCAGGGTGTGAAGGCTAGTGGCGAGGTTCCAGTCGTTGGGCCCGTGGTTCGCCTCTTCGATCTCGGCCGACCGCCGCCACAGCCGTTCCGCTTCCGCCAGGTCCCCGGCGAAGTAGCGCAGCGCCCCGAGGTTGTGCAGGCTCTGACCGATGTCGGTGTGGTCGGGGGGAAGGGTGCGCTCGCGGAGGTCGAGGGCCCGGCGGTGCACG
>RCNG010000711.1_pt1 | contig 15704 bp, 14 predicted proteins | sample 2041371 | NCBI WGS metagenome assembly RCNG01 (sample SAMN09708227, study PRJNA481090) | Marine sediment metagenome, whole genome shotgun sequencing project. | biome: marine sediment; feature: ocean; material: sediment; isolation source: Sewage treatment plant 1 marine sediment (STP1) ... | reverse complement strand
GGCGCGGTAAGCTCGAAATCCATGGGCAATAGATTCCCCTCCCAGCAGTGGTGGACCCCAGGAAAAAGGAGGGCGAACCTAGTCGAAACCTCGTACTGATTGCAATCGCAAATTTTGCGCTATTGCGAGGAGCGGCCAGGTTTTCGAGGTTCGTCAGTTGATGGTGCTGATGGGTTCCTGATCGAGCCGCTCGCGGAAGGCGGCGAGATAGGTCTGGAACCCTTCGGCCTCGCTGACCTTGTTGGCGACGGTCCGGAACTGGGAAGGGGAGGCCGTTCCGGGACTGGCGATCAGGCGGAAGGCTTCGCCGTGGGGCGTGGCGTCCATCGCGTTGCCGTAGCCGCGGCGGACCTTGGCGACGCCACGTTCGTTGCCGGCCAAGGTGAGAGCCACCGCCAGATTGAGCACTTGCGCGGCTTGCTCTTCGGTCAGCGCTTTTCCAGGCCGGATATCGCTTGCGGCGATGATGCGACGCATCACGATGCCAGTGCGGATCCAATCCTCGTCGTTCCAGAAGATGTTGACGCGAATGAGGTCGGCGTCCTTGCCGTCGTCGCCTTCCAGCGCTGCCAACGCGAGGTCGCTGCGGCCCAATTCGGCGAGCGCCTGTGCCCGCAGGTGACGCCGCTGCGCTTCCAGGTTTTCCGGGGGATCGCTCTCCTCCGAGTTTTGCAGCGCCGCGAGCGCTTGGTCCGGCTTGCGGTCGAGCATGTGGACGAGGGCCAGCCGGGCGCCGACCCGGGCTTTCTCGACGCCGCCGAGACGGAACCGCACCTGGTCTTCGAGCAGCGCCGCGGCGCGCGGCAGAAGGTCCACTTGTACAAGCCGGTCAGCAAGCTTGCGGATCATCTCGTTGCCCTTGTCGCCGGCGGGCGTCAGCTCGCGAAACTCATCGTAAAGCGCGATCGCGGTCATCGGCGGCAGGGATTTGCCCGGATCGCCGAGGTAGAGGTCCTCGAACGTGCGCGCCATCTCCCGGGTGACTTCGGAGGAATTGTGGAGCTCCGGAAAATGCGTCGCCGCTTGTTGCAGCGATCGAAGTCCGTCGGGATACTTTTGTTCTTCAATATAGAGCCGGCCGAGGCGCCTTAGCAGGCCGAACTCGAACGGATCACCACGCCACGCAAACCGCAATTGCTCCAGTGCCTCGATCGCCTCGGCCCGGGATATCCTGTCCGATTTCAGCAGAAGCTCGCTGCGGGCGAGAAGCGCCCTGGCGCGGGCCTGCCGATGCGTGGCGTTCTCCAACTCCGTCCACTTGGCGACAGCACCGTCGACGTCACCGTTGGCCTCCAGAAGCCGGCCTTGGAGATAGCCGAGATTCGCCGTCTCCATCGGACTGAGCGCCTCGGCGCCCAACATTTCCAGAAGCCGCGCCGCTTGGTTCACGTGACCGTGGACAATGGCCGCTTCGACCAGCAACGGGCCTACTGCCTCCCGCAAAGGCTTGGGATAGGTCGGGACGATCGACACGATGCGCTCGATGTTGCTGGCTTCACCCACAACATCACCTTCGGCGGCGCTCGTGGCGATCCGCCACAGTGCGCCCTCGTCGATTCCGTCGACGCTCTCGTGATCGAGATCCTCCCGCGCTTCCGCGAAACGGCCCATCAACAGGTTGCCGCTGCCCCGCATCACCCGGAATTCCGCCTCGGCCTCGATGCCGGGGCGGTCCTCGGCGATCAGCTCCAGTACGCCGAGGGTTTCGGCGCCGAATGCATGGGCCAGATAGAAGCGCGCCAATTCAAGACGCGCCCCTTCGCGTGCCGGTGCGCCTGCCTCGGCGGTGGCGAGAACGAGCCGGCGTTTACGGTCAGCAAAAGCGGATAGATTCCCGTCCGCCCATTTGGTTAGATCCATCGCCCGGGCGAGGTCGTCGGTGGTGCCGACTTGTGCCCCGGCCTGTGTCGCCTTGGGCACGGGCGAAATGCTGAGTTTGCCTTCGCCGGTGAGTTCGATCCCTTCCCTTGAGGAGCGGACCTGCAGGCCGTCGACCAGCGGTTGGATAGCAACCCCCTGGGCGGTCGCCAGCAACCGGAGTTGCGGATACGCGTGAGCCCGCCGGACGCCGTGGGCGAGCGGGACCACCGGTACGATCACCAGGCTGTCGCCAACCTCGGGATCGGTGAACACGATGGGTTCGCCAGGCTCGGGTACCGGCAGAAACAGCCGAGCGTCCGTCGGCGAGGTCACCTGGGCCTTTGACTCGATGCCTTCGCGGGCTGCGAGCGGCTGGCGACCGAAATCGAAAATCCAGGCGAGACCGTCGCGTCGCAGTCGGGGATTTACACCCTCGGCCGTCGTTATCCGCAGCACCGTGGCCCGCTCGGCCGGGATCCGTTCGATGGTGTGGATCAAACCACTGCCGGCGGCGCGGAGGGCGTCCATATCCTGCGTGGCGTCGGCGTCGAAGATTGCCCACAGGTTACCGGCGCGGCGGAAAACCGCTGCGGCCACCGGTTGATCCCAGTCGAAGCGAAGGCTGGCCGTCTCCGCGGCGGGGGCGGACTTTAGGGAACCCTCTTCATGCGGCGCGGCCGGGAGGCTTGCTTTGGTCTCTTGCGGTTTTGCGGCCAATACCGGCGGTTCGATGTTCTCGGTGGTCTCGGTGGTCGCCGTGGTGTTTTTCGGAGCCGGCGCTACCGCCGGTACAGCCGTTTTCTCGGGCATCGCGGCGATCGATTGGGTCGGCGGGTCGGCGGCTTGCTTGTCCGGTGGGGGCGCGGCGATTGCTGGCGCGTCGGCTACCGGTTCCGGCATCTGTTCTGACGCGGGTGCGAGCGCCACGAGGTCTTGGCCCTCGTCGGGAGCCACGGCCGCAAGCACGTCGATGACGACCTTCGCGCCGTGTCGGAAATGTTTGATCCGGGCCGCATCAGGCAGGGTCAACGTCACTGCGGGCCCGCCTTTCCCGGCCTTTGCCTCGGCACCAAGCACGTACTGGAGCCGTTGCCGTCCGAAGCGTCCGAGGTCGATTCGCGCCGGCTTGTCGAAGGTAACGGTCGCGGTTTTGCCGGTTTTTTCGAGGCGATATCCGACCCGTTCCGGCCAGTCGAAAACGACGCGACTGTAGCCGTCGTGCTCGCCGATACGGACTCGGATCTTAGGCGAATCCGAAGCTGCCGAGGCGGCCGTGGCTTTACCGCTCTCGGGGGCGTCGGAGGTCGCGTCCTGGTCCATCAGGTCGACGATCACCGTGTTGCCGACCCCGTAGCTCATGACAGTCACCGGCCGCTGCAGCGCGAAGCCGATCGAACGGCCATCGGCGCCGGGATCGGCGGCGTTCACGTAACCGGCGAGACGCTGCAGGGCGGTATCGAAATCGGCTTCGATCGGCCGGTCAAACCGGACCACCAAGCGCCCGTCGGCGGTGATAACCTCGAACCCGACCGGAGATTCCCAAGCGAAGACGAGACGTCCGTATTTTTCGGACACGGCTGCCTCGACCCGAACGGGTTCGGCCCTTGCCGTGGACGCAAACGCCATGAACATTGCGGTCGCCAACGACGCCAACACCAAACCAACGACGAAAAGACCGGCCAATCTATGCGGCATCAGTTGCGAGTCTCCGTGGGTAGAATGACGATATCCACACGCCGGGCCAGGGCCCGACGCTTCTCCTCCTCAATGTTCGGCAGTTGCTGATAGCGGCTGTCGGCAAAACCGTATGCGACAATCTCTCGACCGTATCCGGAGTGGCGGAGCGCGTCGGCGACGGCGGCGGCGCGGGCGAGTGACAGTTCCCAGTTGGATTTGTGCGCGCTACCGCTCAGCGGTTCTGGATCACTGTGCCCGTTGACGCCGATCTGGTTGCCGATGTTGCGCAGCACGCCGCCCAGGATCTGCAAAGACTTGCCCGCCCGTTCCGAGAGTGCCGCGCGGCCCTTCTCGAACAAGAGGTCTCCCGGCAATTCGACAATCAGCCGGTCGGCCGAACGTATGATCCGGGTGCTTGACAATAAGGTGTCCTCACGCATCGCTTCGTTCAGCACGGTCGCCAAGTAGTCCAGGTTGCTACCCCGTTTGGGGAGGACGGTGCCAATGTTGAAGGGAACAGCCGAGGGAACGACCTTGTCAACCCTTGTTGGATTGAGAGTCCGAGAAAGCGAGTCGACGGCGACCTGCCACGAGTCCAGCCGGACGTTCGACATGGAAAACAGCAGGACGAAAAACGCCAACAGCAATGAAGCCAGATCGGTGAAGGTGATCATCCATGCCCGACCGGTAATCGCGGGGTCGCGCGAATGGTGTGCTTGCTCAGGTGTCATCGTGTTCGTGGGGGCGTCCACATGCGGTCGGGCTTATCTGGGCGGGTTTCATGGTCATTGGTTATTTTTCCACGGTTTCACCGAAGGGGACTCCGGCATCGTCGAGGGACCGGACATAGAAGTTGATCAACGCTTGCCTCGGATCGCCGGTGCCGACGCCGACGGAGATGCTATTTGGCGGTGCTCCGCGGGCAAGCATCTCGCGGGCGAACGCGCCGGCCCGGTCGATCTCCGCCGTTGGGCTTGCGGGCGAGGGGGCGTCGGTCGCCCCGGCGCGGCCGACGACGAACTCCATGTCGAAACGCAGCCCCGGTGGGCGAGCGCTGATTGCGGCGACGATGCGATCGAGCAGCGAGAACCGGTTCTCGCGAAGGATCGCCTGTCCGCTTTGGAACATCGCCTCGACCGGCAACGAGACGCGCATCAAACGACCTGGCTGCACTTCCTCGACCCTGGCTACCCTGAGTTGGGTCGCGAACATGTTGGAAATGCTTCGTTGAAACTCCCGGACAGCGATCACGTTCCCTTCATCGGCGGCGAAAGCCGTCGGCGATGTCGTCGGTGGCAGAACCGACGAGAATACCGTGGTAAGGCTGTCCATCACCGCCTTGGACTTGACCTTTTCCGGCGAGGAGATGCTCACCAACACGATGAAAAAGGCGAGGACAACCAGGTAGAGGGCGAGGAACAGGGTCACGGTACTGCCGCCTCCCGGCTGTTCGCTCCGCTGCGGTCCGGCCCATCCGGCGACAGCGGAATCGCCTGATTCCGGTGGCGTGCGCACTCAGGCCGGAGTCCGGTCGACGTGGACAGGACGTGACGAGAGAAACACCGGCCCAGCAGTCATTCAACCGCGTCCCGATTGACCGGCAGGTGTCCCCGACGCGGGCAGGACCTGCCGCAGTCGAGCGAGTTCCTCGGTTATGTCCTTGGCTTTGGTCGGATTCAACTTGGCCATGATCGGGGCCAGCTTCCGCTCCTTCATGCGCTCGGCGACGAGCAGCAGGGTCTCCATGTCGAGTTCCTCGAAAATTCGGGCGGCGTCCTTGGGTTTCATGTTTTCGTAAATTTTGACCAGGGAGCGGATCTTGGCTTCCTGCTGTTCATCGTAGGTTTTGATCAATTGCTCGATGGTCGCCTTCATCGATTTCAGTTCTCTTACCTTTTGATCGATCCTGGCCTCCGCCGCCTTGAGCAACGCACGCTGTTTCTCCGTCGCGCGGGTACGCACGTCCAGCGTTTCGCGGCGCTCGGCCAGCTGCTGCAGCAGTTCGATCTCGAAGTCGCTCAGCTTGTTTTTCACCGAATCTTGGGTAGGAGAGGTTTCGGCAGCCGAGTCCTCACCGGCATTTTGTTCGTCGGCAACGACCTCGTCCGTGGCCGGCTTCGGTTGCGTAGTCGTCTCGCCCTTCGGGTCGGCGGCCATCACCGAGCCGTCGAACAGACCGTCCACGCCTTGCCAGATGCTGCCGATCTTCACCGTCAGCATCAGCGAGGCGGCGAATAGGGTTACCGGCAGGAAGCGAAACCGAAAAATTGACATCAGCAATACCGTCGCACCAGGTTTGTGGGCAGGCTGTTAGCTTCCTATCGCTCCGACCGCAGCGCGTTGAGCAGGTCGCGCTCGGCTTCGGATTTGAGCACCCTGTCGGCCCCATTTCCATTGGCACGCGGCTTTACGGCGGGGGAGAAAGGCTTCGCACCGGGCGTATCGCGATGCTTGCGGGTGGTGCGAACCTCGCTTTCGATCCGGTCGGCGGCGGCTCCACCACGGTCGATGAGAAAGACAAGGTCCTCACAGAGGCTTTGCGCCTTGTCGATTTTCTCCTGTAGCGTGTCGGTCGATACTTTCAGCTTGCTGACGCTGTCCTCAACGTGTGCCGTTGCCTGTCCGAAACCGGCGGCCGCTTTCTCCAGTTCATGCCGATCGCCGCGCAGCTTGCCGAGCCTGTGGTTAAGCACCGCGGCGAATCCAATGGTGACCACCAACAGCGCGGCGATGAGAACGTCGAGGGCAAAAGATAAATCCACGGCTATTTTCCCGTTCCCTGTTTCTCGATCTGCCGTTCGACCTGAACCGCAATGCGGTCGCTCTGGCGGCCCATCCTCGCGGCGTAAAGCGGAATGTTGCCGCATCGAATTTCGATCGATGACTGTGGTGTCGCGTCGAACATGATCCTGGTGCCGACGCTCAGGTCGAAAACGTCCTGCAGTTTCATGGTGCGCTCGTCCATGACCGCTTCGAGTTCGATCTCGGTCGACCACATCGCCTCGGCGAGATGGTTCTCCCAGATGGTATCCCGCCCGAACTTCTCTCCCATGAACATCTGCAACAACAACTCGCGGACAGGCTCGAGGGTGGCATAGGGCAACACCAGCTCGATCTCACCGCCGCGATCGTCCATGTCGACCCGTAGGCGGGCAACGATGGCGGCATTGGGCGGGCGGGTGATCGTCGCGAAGCGGGGATTGGTTTCGAGACGTTCGAAGCGGAACGTCACCGGACTTAGCGGCTCGAACGCGGCGCTGAGATCGCCCAGCATGACATGCACCAGGCGCTCTACCAGATTGCGCTCGATCGTCGTGTATGGGCGTCCTTCGATACGCATGGCGGCGGTGCCGCGTCGTCCGCCCAACAGCACGTCGACGATCGAGTAGATCAACGCCGAATCAATGGTGACCAGCCCGTAGTTGTCCCATTCGTCGGCCTTGATCACGCTGAGCATCGCCGGGAGCGGGATGCTATTCAGATAGTCGCCGAACCGGGTCGAGGTGACGTTGTCTATCGAAACTTCGACATTGTCGGACGTGAAGTTGCGCAAACTGGTCGACATCAGGCGAACCAGCCGGTCGAAGACGACTTCGAGCATCGGCAGGCGCTCGTAGGAGACCAGCGCGCTGTTGAGGATCGCATGAATCCCCTCGCTATCCCCGCCCATGTCCTCGGAGTCGTCGAAGCCGAGCAGGCTATCGATCTCGTCCTGATTGAGCACTCGGGTGGCCTCGCGTTGCGACTCGCTATCGGCCCCGTCGTCATCGGCCGTTGTTTCCCACTCGGAGTGATCATCGGGGGGAGTGGTCGGCTGCTCTCCAGTTTCGGAAATCTCCTGGTCGATATCCTCTGACTCCGTTGATGTCATTGTCGAGTGTTCCTCGTTGGGTCGGAGGGGCTACTGCAGGAGAATTTCGAGGAGCAGCACGTTGTCGATGCGTATCGGCGCCACCGACGCATTGATCCGTTTCAACAGCTCCTCCCGCAACCGGTGAGTCCCCACGGATCCCTTGAGATCCTGGGCGCGCAGCTCTCGTAGGTAGACCTGGACGTTGTCGACGATCCGCGGCATCAACCGCTCGACGACAGGAATGCTGCCCTCGTCGCCCAGTTCAAGGCTCACGCGGATTTTCACGAACCGGGATTTGCGATCGCCGTTGTTCAGGCTGATGACGAAATCGGGCATCTCGTAGAAAACCGGTTCTCCCGGTTCTCCCGCAAACTCTTCTGGCTGCGGCTCCTCGTCGCCGAGGATCATCGCCATCACCGGGTCGAGCATGCCGGTAAAGTACGCACCGGCGAGGCCGCCGCAGGTGAGCAAGATCACCGCACCGGCAATGATCAGGAGCTTATTGATGCCGCCCGCCTTCCCCGGCGAAGCGTCCTTGGCGTTTGGATCGGATCCTTTGCCAGCCTGAGTCATTTCTTCAAGGCTTTCGGCCGTAGTCTGTTCCCGAACGGTTGCCGGTTTTCCGGCACCGGGTCGTGCCTCCACATCATCAGCACTGTAGATCCACCTGGTTAACAACTGATTGAGGTTGCAGGGCTTTGTGCCCCTCGGCCGGTCACGGCGAGGTTGGCGAGCCCCGCTCGAGCCGTCCCACTCGCTGGCCCGGTGTGCAGTTCCTGCCGGGCAAAGGGTTCCGCCGGGTCGGTACGGTCACCGGGTTCAAGTCCTCTTCTCTTAGGTAACTATTTGAATTATCGAGATTTCTGCTCTTGGCACGGGCGATGCATAAGATTGGCCGGTAACCCCGAGCCGGAACAGTTTGGAAACGGCAGAAATGGAAAACACGGCACTTATCGCCCTTTCACACCAAGCCGCGCTGCGGCGGCAGATGGATGTTGTCGCCAACAACTTCGCCAATATGAACACCACCGGGTACAAGGGCGAACGCATGATGTTCGTCGAGCACCTGGTTCCCAACCGCGACGACAACGGGCTTAAGGGCGATGCGCTGGCTTTCGTTCGCGACGTCGCCACCGCGCGCGATTTCTCACAAGGCCGCGAAAGCGAGACCGGCAACCCGCTGGACCTAGCCATCGAAGGCGAAGGTTTCTTCGTGGTCGAAAGCCCGAGCGGCGAACGCTACACCCGCAACGGGCGGTTCCGCGTCGACGAGGGCGGCCAGCTGATCACCGAACACGGGATGCCGGTCCAGACGTCGAGCGGTGGACCGATCTTCTTCAGCCCCACCGATACCGACATCACCGTCTCCCAGGACGGCGTCGTGTCCAGCCAGAACGGTGAAATCGGCCGGCTTCGCATCGTACGGTTTGAAAACCCGCACAATCTGCAGGTGGTTTCCGGCGGGCTGATGTCATCTCCGGATCGGCCCGAGGACGTGGAATCGGTCAACATTATGCAGGGCGTGCTGGAGGGATCCAATGTCGAGCCGATCATCGAGATGACGCGGATGATGCGCGTACAGCGCGCCTACGACAGTGCTCGCAAGCTGATCGACAAAGAGGACGAGCGGATCAAGAAAATGGTCCAGGTGTACTCGGGATGAACGGGATTCGTACGTCCCAGGGCGCGCGGCTGGCGGCTGGCGCCCAAGCATTCGAAAGGACGGGAAAATGAGATCGCTCAACATCGCGGCGACCGGAATGCTCGCCCAGCAACGCAACGTCGAGGTGGTGTCCAACAACCTCGCCAACATGAACACCACCGGCTTCATGCGCCGGCGGACCGAGTTCCACGACCTTTTGTACCAGAACGTGCGGCGGGTCGGCTCGACGTCCTCGGACGACGGTTCGGTGGTGCCGTCAGGGGTACAGATCGGTCTCGGGGTGAAGCTGGCCGCGGTCTACCGGATCCACGAGCAGGGCAACCTGACCGCCACCGACAACACGCTGGATATGGCGATTCAGGGGAAAGGCTTTTTCCAGATCGAACTGCCCAGCGGCGATACCGCCTACACCCGCGACGGCACCTTCCAACTCAACGCCGACGGCGAGATCGTCACCCACGACGGCTATTCCGTGTTGCCGGGTATCACAGTGCCGGACGATGCGATCGACGTGACCATCAACCAGAGCGGCGAGATCCTGGTCAAGGTGGAGGGGCAGGTCGATCTTCAGAACGTCGGCCAGCTGCAGCTCGCGACCTTTGCCAACGAGACCGGGCTGGAGGCGGTCGGAAGCAACCTGTTGATCGAGACTCCGGCATCGGGGGCGCCGTCGGAAAGCGTGCCGCAAGAGCCCGGATACGGGAGCATCCTGCAAGGCTTTCTGGAAACCTCCAACGTCAACGCGGTCGAGGAGATCACCAACCTGATCTCGGCACAGCGAGCCTACGAGATGAATTCCAAGGTCATCCAAACCGCGGACGAGATGATGGCCACGCTCAACAACACCCGATAAAGGCTCGAGGAGACTCCGGTGAAAATCCTGTTTATTGCGCTAGCGATGTTCGTGGTCCTGACGCTTTCGCCAGAGGCGGTCCGGGCGGACGGCTCTCCCGCAGGCGACCGCTCGCTGATCCTCCGCGCGGCGGTGACGGTCGGCGACGATCTGGTGCGTCTTGGCGATCTTTTCGCCGGTGCCGGTGACAAGGCGGCGGTCGGTGTAGGCCGTGCGCCGGCCCCGGGCAGGCGGGTCGTTTTCAACGCCCACTTGCTTTACCGGATCGCCCAGGCCCATGGGCTCGATTGGCGGCCGCTGTCCATCAATGACCATGTCGTCGTCGAGCGCGAAAGCATTGTCATCGATGGCGAGGAAATCGAACGGCACATCCTTGAGGCGCTAGTCGACAAGGGCGTCGACCCGGAGCGGGTGGCGATCGAACTCAACAATCCCGGCCTCCGCCTCCACCTGGCCGTTGGCGCCAATCCGAAGGTTGCGGTGGACGTGGTGGCCCACGACTCGCGGAGTGGCCGATTCACCGCCGTTGTGGTCGCGCCGTCCGATGATCCGGCGGCGCCGCCGGTCCGTGTTTCGGGCCGTCTCCACGACGTGACCGAGGTTCCGGTCCTTGCTGATCGGGTGATGCGCGGCGCGGTTATCGGTGCAGATGACGTCCTGTGGCTTCGCCTTCGAACCGATAGATTGCCGGCGAACACGGTGCTGGATGCCGACGGCCTGATCGGGCAGACGCCGAAACGGACTCTACGTGCGGGCCAACCGGTGCGTGTCTCGGAGGTCCGGCGCCCGATCGTCGTGCCCAAGGGCGGGCTGGTGACTCTGATCCTGACCTCCTCGGGGATGCAATTGACCGCTCGTGGCCGGGCGCTCGAGGACGGCGGCGAGGGAGATGCGATCCGCGTCGCCAACGTTCAAAGCCATACGCTCGTCGAAGGCGTTGTCACCGGCGTTGGCCGGGTGACCATCCCGCTTTTCGGCGCGCACGCGACAAACTAGGAGTGAGAACATGACATCTGGGATAGTCCGCGCAACCGCCGGTTCGGCGATGGCCGCCATGATCGTCATCACCGTCAGTGGCTGCAACGTGATCACTCGGCTTACCGAAGTCGGCGACGGGCCGGAACTGACTGAGATCACCAACCCGGTCGCTCAGCCGGGATATCGGCCAGTGAGTCTGCCGATGCCCGCGCCGCAGATCCCCGAGGACAACCCCAACTCGCTGTGGAGGACGGGGGCCAAGGCCTTTTTCAAGGATATTCGCGCCAAGGAGGTCGGCGATATCCTCACCGTCCGGCTGCTGCTCGACGACAGCGCGAAGATGGAAAACAAGACCAACCGTGGGCGCAACGACTCCGAGACCCAGGGTGTCCCCGCCATCCTCGGCTACGAGACCAAACTGTCCAAGATCTTCCCCAGCGCGGTCAATCCGGACGAACTGCTGGCTTTCAAGACCCAGCACAGTACCGAAGGCGACGGCGGGATCGACCGCAGCGAGGAGATCGAGCTCACCTTTGCCGCCATCGTCACCCAGGTGTTGCCCAACGGTGCGCTGGCGATCATGGGACGGCAGGAACTGCGGGTGAACTTCGAGCTGCGCGAGTTGCTGCTGACCGGCGTCGTCCGTCCCCAGGACATCGACGCCGACAACTCGATCTCGGACGAGAGGATCGCCGAGATGCGTGTCGCCTATGGCGGTCGCGGCACTCTCAGCGATCTGCAACAGCCGCGTTACGGCACCCAGATATGGGACATCCTGTTCCCGTTCTAGGGAACCCCGTGCCCCCGGGACGAAGGCCGGCGCTCGGGTGCCGGCTTCGTTCCTGTCTTCCGGGCAAAAGAAGGAAACATACCAAAGGTCCGCGGTTTGCGCCGCGGGCCTTCACTTTATGGGAGGATAAATCGTTTGGAGGCAGTCCCGACCCGAGATCGCTATTCGTCGCGGTGGGTCTTCTCCATGCGTTCGTGGCGCTCCTGGGCCTCGACGCTGAGGGTGGCGATCGGCCGCGCCTCGAGCCGCGACAGGCTGATCGGCTCGTGGGTCTCTTCACAATAGCCGTAGGATCCGTCCTCGATCCGCTCCAGCGCTTCATCGATTTTGAGGATTAGCTTGCGGGCACGATCACGGGTTCGGAGTTCCAGCGACCGGTTGGTCTCTACCGAAGCCCGGTCGGCGATGTCGGCCTCGATGACGCCGCCGTTCTGGAGACTGTGTAGGGTTTCCGTCGACTCGGTCATCAACTCGGCGCGCCAGTGCAGCAGGTTTTGCCGAAAGTACTCCAGCATGGCGGCGTTCATGAACGACTCGCCTTCGGAGGGGCGGTATTCAGGCGACAGGCTGACGGTCATGTTCGATTACGCTTTCTCAGAATTCCGCAATGATGGCCGAACGCGGCGGACTATAGGTGCGGCGGCCTAGCGCCGCAAGCGCATTTTTGTGTTGCAGTGCGTATACAACTCTTTGAAAACGCGCGGTAAAGCTCTTCACGTGACGAATTATTCGCCCGGCAATGATGCTCTCTAACCGGTGCGTGTCAGTTTGGCAATTTCAACTTCCGCGCGGAGTTCGATTTCTTCGATGATCGACCGCAGTTGCGGGTCGTCGACCAATCCGTGTTTCGCTCTCAGCATTTGGGCGAGGCGAACGAGCCGTTCCGCCGGCACGGTGCCGGTCAGGATGGCGACGTGCAGTTCGTCCAATCGGTCGAGGATATCTTCTCCATACCGCTGCGCGCGTGCGCGTCCGGACTCCTCGGTGGCACTTGATGATTCCTGGACGGGGAGAACCGACCCGACGGCAAAAACCATCGTCCGGTCGACGCCGACTTCAGCCTCGGATGCGGAGCCCTGCAGGTGGTCGGCGAAACGGCTGTCCCGTCCCACCCCGCCTATCGGACGGCGGCTCGAATCCGTCCTCCGGCCTGTGTCAACGTTAGAAACTCTCATCGACCCTCTAGGTCAGTTCGATGCCTCTCGATCGCCTGATGGTGCGCCGGTGCTGGTTAACAGTTGGTTAAACGCCGGCGGTAGTGGGTGTGATCATGCTTGGGAATGGACCCAGAAACCGAGCATGAGCGCTTTACATTTTGGTTGGCAGTGGTATACGGTCGGCGAAAGTGCAATTGCGACGCATTACCAGTTATTGTTTAACGAAAGTGGATCCCAGGGGAGAGTAGGATCGATGAAGATCTCAACATTCGTGGTGTCAGCGCTTCTGATCGGCGCGATCGGAAGCAAGCTCGCCGTTGCCGGGGAGAGCGAGGTCAACCTGTATTCATACCGCCAACCGTTTCTAATCCAACCGATGTTGGAGGCGTTTACCAAGGAGACCGGCATCAAGGTCAATGTTGTGTACGCCAAGAAGGGCATGCTGGAGCGTCTCAAGGCCGAGGGCGAGAACAGCCCTGCAGACGCTGTGCTGACCGCGGATATCGGCCGTCTCAACGACATGGTGGAAGCCGGTGTTCTGCAACCGGTCCAATCTGATGCGCTGGAGCGCAACATCCCCGCCCAATATCGCCATCCCGATGGCTTGTGGTTCGGGCTGACTACCCGTGCACGGGTGATCTTTGCCAGCCAGGAGCGGGTCGGGACCGAAGAGGTCGTCACTTACGAGGATCTTGCGGACCCGAAGCTCAAGGGTCGGGTGTGTACCCGTTCTGGCAAGCACGTTTACATGGTTTCGCTGATCGCGTCGGTGATCGCCAATGACGGTGAGGATAAGGCCGAACAGTGGCTTCGTGGCGTGAAAGCTAATCTGGCGCGCAAGCCGCAAGGCAACGACCGTGCCCAAGCCAAGGCGATCTACGAGGGAATTTGCGATGTTGCCGTCGCCAACACCTATTACATGGGCAAGATGGCGACCAACGAGGATAAGCCCGAGCAAAAGGCGTGGGCGGAGTCGGTTCGGATCGTGTTCCCCAACCAGGATGACCGCGGGACCCATGTCAACGTCAGCGGGGCGGCCGTCACCAGGAGCGCCGGGAATAGGGAGAACGCCATCAAGCTTCTGGAATTTCTGAGCGACGATTTTGCCCAGGAGCTTTACGCCGAACAGAATTTCGAGTACCCGGTCAAGGCTGGCGTGCCCCTCAATCCGCTGGTCGCTTCCTGGGGGACCTTCAAGGCCGACACCATCAATTTGGCGGATGTCGCCAAAAATCGGGCGGCGGCCTCAAAGATGGTCGACCGCGTCGGCTACGATCAGGCCACCGGATCGTAAGCAGCCTCCGTTCGTTCCGGCGCGGGCAGACGGGACAGGCCGGTCGCGCTATCGATCGGCCGTTGTCCGGTATCCTGCAGCGGACGGTCGCGGATGCCCTCCGGTTACAGACTCGGTTCGAAGACGAGGTTGATCCAGACGCATGGAGACGTACACCGCCGGTTCCCAAAGCGCTGTTGCGGCGCACGCCGTTCGGCGGCCGCGCGTCAGCGGTTGGACCGTGGGTGCTTTGCTGGTCGCCGGGTTGATCGCGGTCCCTTTGCTGTCGGTGATCTACCTGGCGTTGGCGCCGAGCGACGACATCTGGCCGCACCTGGCCTCCACCGTGTTGCCCCTCTACGTGAGCACCACCTTTGGGTTGATGCTGGGCGTCGGGCTCTGCACCCTGACCATTGGCGTCGGCACTGCCTGGCTGGTGACGATGACCCGGTTTCCGGGCAGCCGGCTGTTCGAGGTGGCGCTGCTGCTGCCGCTGGCGATGCCCGCCTACATCATCGCGTATGTCTACGCCGACATGCTCGAATACGCCGGGCCGGTGCAGGGATTTCTGCGCCAGATGTTCGGCTGGGCGAGCCCGCGGGACTACTGGTTCCCGGAGATCCGCTCGCTTGGCGGCGCGATCACGATGATGAGCCTTGTGCTCTATCCCTATGTATACCTGTTGTCTCGCGCGGCGTTCCTGGAGCAGTCGGTGTGTGTGCTGGAGGTGAGCCGCACCCTCGGCGAAAACCCCTGGCGCAGCTTCTTCAGGGTGGCGCTGCCGCTGGCGCGGCCGGCGGTGGTGGTCGGCGTCTCGCTGGTGCTGATGGAGACCCTCAACGACTTCGGCACCGTCGACTTCTTCGCCGTGCCGACGTTCACCCTCGGCATCTACGACGTCTGGCTCAACATGAACTCGACCTCCGGCGCCGCCCAGCTGGCGGTGGTGATGCTGGTGGTGGTGCTGATGCTGATTACCGCCGAGCGGCTGGCGCGCCGCGGTCAGCGCTACCACCACACCTCGACCCGCTACCGGGCCCTGCCCAGCGCCCGCCTCGGCGGTGTCCGGGCGTTTTCGGCGTTCCTCGCCTGTCTGTTGCCGGTGGCCTTCGGTTTCGCCCTGCCGGGCGGGGTGTTGCTGGCCTATGCCCTGGAGACGGCGCCGGTGACCACCGGCGGCAGCTTCGTCGACTACGTGGTCAACAGCCTGTCCCTTTCCGCCGGTGCCGCGGTGCTCGCCGTCGCCGTCGGCCTGTTCCTCGCATACGGCATCCGCCTCGGCGGCGGGGCTGTGTTGCGGGCGGCGACCCGCTTCGCCGGCATCGGCTACGCGGTGCCGGGCGCGGTGCTGGCGATCGGCGTGGTGATCCCCTTCGCCGGCTTCGACAACGCCGTCGACGGGTTCATGCGCCAAGCGTTCGGGATCTCCACCGGGCTGGTGCTGAGCGGTACCCTGTTCGCCATGCTGTTCGCCTATGTCGTCCGTTTCCTGGCGCTGTCGCTGGGCACCGTCGAGGCCGGCCTCGCTCGGATCACCACCAGCATGGACGGCGCCGCCCGCACCCTCGGTCTCGGCCCCGGTCGGACCCTGACCGCCGTC
>RCNG010000710.1_pt1 | contig 15708 bp, 11 predicted proteins | sample 2041371 | NCBI WGS metagenome assembly RCNG01 (sample SAMN09708227, study PRJNA481090) | Marine sediment metagenome, whole genome shotgun sequencing project. | biome: marine sediment; feature: ocean; material: sediment; isolation source: Sewage treatment plant 1 marine sediment (STP1) ... | reverse complement strand
AGAAGGTTTGTTCTCGAAACAGACACCTAACTTTAGTGTAAAACACGATGAGGCCAGGAAATACGATCCTCGCATTCAGGGGCGCAGCAAGGCATGTGGCCTTGGACGACAAGGCCGCGCAGGTCGTGGCCGAGTGCCGTAAAGTGGTGGAGCGGGCGTTACCGAAACTGATCAATGGCCTGTTCGAAAAGCTGGACGATTCTCTTTACGAACTGGCCGACAAGTCCGAAAGCAACCAGCTGCAGAGTTCCTATTTCGGTGCCATGCGTTCGATGCGCAAGCACCGAGCCCGGATTCAATCGGATTTTTCCGGGGGTGTCCTGGAGGATTTCGACAATTTCTGGAAAAACGGTCCCCGGAGTCTCGCTCCCGAGCAGTGGGGACAGGCCGAGGATGATCTCGATCTCTCTTTGGTCGACGAAGAAGAGCTGGAACAATCCTTGGCGGTCAGCAATCTGGTCTCTAAAGGTGAAAACCGCTACCACCGCGAGCTGTATGCCCTGAGTCAACGTTTCGGCCATCTCGCCGGCGGCATAGAAGTCGAGGTACAGAGCAACCCTTTGGGACCTGCCGGGGTATGCGGTCGTTTTCATCATGCCCTCCGCGGTTTGAATGTCGACACCCCGGTCTTGTTGGTGATCTACAAGCTGTTCGACAAGCAGGTCATGAACTATGTCGGCGGCCTGTATGAGGAAATTAACTCTTTGGTTGGCCGATCCGGCAAGATACCCAAGCCGGCGCAGCGGATCAACCGCGGGCAACCTGCACCCCGGGGAGGGGTATCTACCCCCGTCACTGCGCGGGCACGCGGGATGCAACCTGGCGAGTCGGGTGCCGGCCCGCAACAGGGACGGCGCCCTCCGGCCGCTTCGGTGCAACCGTCGTACTCTGCGGATCCCTCTTACGGTGCTCCTGTGGGTTACATCGCGCCTGGAGGTTATGCCGCGGAAGGCGAAGACTTCGAGGCGGAGCTGTTCCATACCCTGCAGGGCCTGCTCGGAAACTATCGCTCCAGGATTGGGGTGGGGGTCGCCCGGCCGCCGCCGGCGCAACAGTTGCCAATCGTGGGCACCAGCGAGCTTCTGAACACGCTCTCCAGTCTGCAGCACAGCAACCTGGAGTATTTGCATAGCGGAAACGACGCACGGCCCACGCAGGTGGATCTGCGCAACCACCTGAAGGACGAGCTGCAGCTGGAGCAGGACGGCGAAGCCAGCCGGGCGCTGGGCAAGGCGGACGAGGATACCCTCGACGTCATCTCCATGTTATTCGAATTCCTGTTGGACGACCCGAACCTGCCGGACGCCATGAAGGCCCTGCTCGCCCGCCTGCAGATCCCCATGCTGAAGGTCGCGATCATGGACAAGACCTTCTTCAGCCGCAAGCTGCATCCGGCGCGGCGCCTGCTGAACAGCTTGGCGCGGGCGGCGATGGGGTGGTCCGACGACGGCGACCGCGCCGAGAACAGTCTATATGGGCACATAGAAACTATCGTCAACCGGATCGTGGCGGGTTTCGGGGACGATCCGCTCCTGTTCGACGAGCTGAACGAAGGGTTCGCGGCCTACATGGAGCGGGAACAGCGGGGTGCGGACATCGCTGAAGAGCGCACCAATCAAGTCACCCGGGGCAAGGAGCAGCTGAGGTTGGCCAAGACGATGGTAGCCGAGGAGATCGAGCGCCGGCTCAGGCATCATCCCGGCCTGCCCCTGGTGGTACAGACCCTGCTTGAAGACGGATGGAAGGACGTACTGCTGCTGAGCTACCTGCGGCAGGGACCGGAGAGCGGTAGCTGGACAGAGAACCTGCGGGTCACCGACCGCCTGTTATGGAGCGTCGAGCCCAAGAGCGAATACGCGGAGCGCCAGGAGCTGCTACGGGCCATTCCCGACCTGCTGCGCCAGCTGCGCGAGGGGCTCAACGGCATATCCTACGATCAACACAAGATGGCACGAATCTTCAAAGAGCTCCAGGCCTGTCATATCGCCTGTCTGCGCACCGGTGGAAGAAGCGGTCCCGCCGCTGCGCCAGCGGAGAAGACAGAGGCCCCGGATGCTCGGAAAGCAGCGGCCGACCGGCAGACGGATCGGAATACGGGCGCCGAGTCCGAAGACGATGGGCGCGATATCCAACTACCGATGGATAGCGGTTCCGACGAGATCCAGCACGACCGTTTCACCGAGATGGCAGAAAATCTGGGCGTGGGGACCTGGCTGGAGTTACGCGAAGAAGACGGCCGCCAAGTACGCATCAAGCTCTCCTGGAAAGGCGACGTAAGTGATGTCTACGTCTTCGTCAACCGCAAAGGCGTGAAGGTACTGGAGATGACCAGGGTAGGCGTCGCCAGGCTGTTCCGCAGCCAATCCGCCGAGGTCCTGCAGGACGTCAATGTGCCGATCATGGACCGAGCCCTGGGCGCCATGTTGGAGACGCTGAAAACCACCGAAGGAGCTAAAGGCTGACCGCGAGCGGCTTGTGCCACCAACAGAAGCCACCGGAATTGGACCCCGGTGGCTTTTTTGTTTACTGTCTTCGGCCGATATCAGCAAGGCCCAAACCATGAATAACCACCTCGACCCATCCACCGGAGCCGCTTCCGACACACCCTTGCTTCCGCCGTCGGTGGAGACCATCGCCCGGCAGGTGCGGGCCGCTCTCGAAGAAGATTTGGGCTCGGGCGACTTGACGGCGGCCCTGATCCCGGCAGCGGCCCGTTCCCGCGTTACTCTCACTTGCCGCGAGCAGGCGGTGTTGTGCGGCGTGCCTTGGGCGGAAGAGGTGTTCCGGCAGCTGGATCCCGGCGTGCACATCCACTGGCGCGACCGGGACGGCGACCTGCTGGCGCCGGGGCGGATTCTGTGCGAGCTGGAAGGTCCCACCCGTGCCTTGCTCAGTGGCGAGCGGACTGCCATGAACTTCCTGCAGACCCTCTCGGCCACTGCTACCCGGGCGCGGCTCTATGCCGACGCGGTGGCTGGCACCGGCACGCGTATCCTCGATACCCGCAAGACCCTGCCGGGGTTGCGGTTGGCGCAAAAATACGCGGTGCGCTGCGGTGGTTGTACCAACCACCGCATCGGTCTGTTCGACGCCATCCTGATCAAGGAGAACCACATCCAGGCGGCCGGCTCTATCGGCGCGGCGCTGGCGGCGGCGCAGCGGCTCTCCCCCGGGGTTGAGATCGAGGTGGAGGTGGAATCCCTGGCCGAGCTGCAGGAAGCCTTGGCCGCCGGTGGGAAGCGGATATTACTGGATAATTTCGACCTGGAGGGGCTGCGGGAGGCGGTGCGGGTCGGCGCTGGAAGGGCGCGGCTGGAGGCCTCCGGGGGCGTGGATTTAACCACTCTGCGGGCTATCGCCGAAACCGGTGTAGACGATATCTCGGTCGGCGGGCTGACCAAGGACGTGAAGGCGGTGGACCTGTCGATGCGGTTTGTGGAGACGCGGTAAGCACCTCGACTGAGTAATTTTGAATTATGAATTATGAATTATGAATTGTGAATTTTGAATTCCGGTGCTCGCTTCGCTCACGCTCCTTTTTTGATTTACAAAAGGCCGTGCGCGTGGCGCACACTTCCAATTCAACATTCAAAATTCAAAATTTTTATCAATCCGCTGCCGGATACACCAACCGGGCGCCGCTGAAGGCGAAGCGTTGTTCCGGCGGCAGGTGGTCCCGGCAGCTCAGGCGCCGCAGCGGGCGTTGGGTATGCAGGCTACCGCCGCGCAGGCTCATGTGGTCTTGATCGAAAAAGTGCTGTGAGACCTCCGGGTCGGGGAACGATTGGTATTCCGGGTATGGGTGGAAGGGGTTGGCGCACCACTCCCGTACCCGGCGCCGCTCTTTGAGCGCCCCGAACCGGGCCGCGATCTCCCACTGGTATTCGTGCTGCAGCACCGCGCCGGCCAGCTCACCCCCGAGCGACGCGGTCCAGGCAGCGAAGGCCTTGGCCTCGTGCTGGGAGATGCCGCTGACCGGATCGTCCGGGGTCAGGTCGGCGGGGCCGTTGACGGCGATGCCGTACCAGTGGCTGTAAGCATTGCGGCGCCAGTGTTCCGGTTGCTCCAGCGTGGCGGTTTGCAGCCATCTCCAGCCCGCGTCACTCCACCAATCCCGGTTGCGGTAGCCGTCCTGCTCCATGAAACCAAGGAATTCGGCGTTGCTCACCGGCCGCCGAGCGATGCGGAAGTTGCTGAGCTCCACCGCCTGGGGCGGAAGCTCGTTGTCGTAGGCGGCGGGATCGTCGACGGCGCCGATGCGGAAATGGCCCTGTACCACCTTCTGGGCGTCCAACTGGGGCAGACGCGCTTGCAGTGTCCGCTCAACCCGGTAGTCCGCGCCGGACAGCTGCAGCTGGCGTTGATTCAGGACCATGAGCATGGATTCGTAGTGGCGCGCCTGTTCCTGCAGCAGAAACCAGGCCAGGCGTCCCCGTTCTAGCAGCGGGTGGTCCGGCAGCTCGCCTGGATTGGCCAGGCGCCGCAGGTGCTCGCCCTGGATCTCCACAGCCCAGTTCAGCAGGTGCTCGACCGGAGGTAATGCCGCGCATTGCTGCGCCAGCGGCATAGCTCCGGGGGTGAACAGCTGCTCTACCCGCCGAGTGAGGTCGTCGTCCTCGAACAGGACCTGGCGCAGCCAGTAGGTCTCCAAGTAGACGCTGCGTCCCAGGTGCCAGGCGAGCGAGCCAAGCTGCGGGTGGAACTGACGTGCAGCCTGGTCGCGGGGGATGGAGAGCGGTAGTTGGGCCAGCATTTCGTGGAGCGAGCTGAGTTGGCCCAGAATGGCTGCGTTTGTCATTTAACCCGTCTTCTTTGCGGCGACATCAGTTCCCCAGCCGTGCCCTGGGATCGAACGGCAGCTCCTCCTCCATACGTCGGTAGAGCGCCTTGGCCTTTTCCGTATCCGCGGACGGGGTGTGGATCTCCAGTATCACATATTCGTCCCCGGGCGGCGTGCCGGGCAGACCCCGGCCCTTCAGGCGCAGCTTGCGTCCAGATTGGGAGCCGGCGGGGATTCTCAGATTGACTGCGCCACCCGGTGTGGGGACCGAAACCGTCTTCCCCAGCGCTGCCTCCCAGGGGGTGAGGGGCAGCGGCAGATAGAGATCGCGCCCCTCCAGGCGGTACAGCGGATGGGGCAGGATTTCCACTTCCAGATACAGGTTGCCTTTGGGGCCGCCGAACAGGCCGGCCTGGCCCTGGCCGGGCAGACGGATCTTCTGGCCTCCGGTCACGCCAGCAGGAATGCGCACGTTCAGGGTCCTGGGTCGGTTGTGGATCTGGCCGTGGGAGTCGGGCTCGGGTAGATCCACTTGCAGCCGCCGCGTGGCACCGGCGTAGCTCTCTTCCAAGGTGATCCGGACCTTGACGTTCTGGTCGCTGCCGCGGGAGCGGAAGCCGCTCTCCGCGCTACCGCCCATGCCGCCGAACAGGCTGGAGAAGAAGTCGCTGAACTGACCACCATCCTCCGCATCGAAGTGGAATTCCCGGTTAAACCCCCGCCCGCCCGAAGGTGGTGGTCGGAAGTCCTGGCCGGCTCTCCATTGCTTACCCAGGGCGTCGTAGGTGCTGCGTTTCTCCCGATCCTTCAAGACCTCGTTGGCTTCGTTGATTTCCTTGAAGCGGCGCTCGGCGTTTAGCTCCTTGCTCACGTCCGGATGGTACTTGCGTGCCAGTCGGCGGTAGGCGCGCTTGATCTCCTCCTGGGATGCGCTTCGGGATACGCCGAGGATCTTGTAGTAATCTTTGTACTTCATGCGGGCGCGGCCTTTATCCTTGTCCTACGGAGCAGATTGGGGTTTGTCGGGTGAAAGCCAAGCGCAGTGGAAGCATCTCCGGTTGCTCGCGTGCCAGGGCCGGCAGGCACCGCAGCAGGTAGAGCCACCGCCGGCACCCCGGTAGAGGCTGCGGCAACGGCCGCACATCGGCCGCTCCGCGCCGCAGCGGCATCAGTCAGCCGGCACTGTCCGCTCCAGCGCCCACTCGCGCAGGTATTGGATCTGCTCGGCCATGACCACGGACAGCGGCTGGGTGCGCTCCAGCTCTTCTAGCAGGTGGCGGTCGTCCAGGGTGGCGCCCTGGGCGCGGGCGGCGTACAGGGCTGCGACCACCACCTGCTCGATACCGGCGCCGGTGAAGCCGTCGCTGGCCTCAGCCAGTTGCTCCAGGTTGAAGCCGCTGGGGGCCAGGTTGCGGCTGCGAAGGTGAATGGAGAAGATGTCCCCGCGGTTTTCCTCGTCCGGCAGGTCCACGAAGAAGATCTCGTCCAGCCGCCCCTTGCGCAGCAGCTCCGGAGGAAGCCGCTCAATATCATTGGCGGTGGCCACAATGAACACGCCGCTCTTGTGCTCCGCCATCCAGGTAAGCAGGGTGCCCAGCAGCCGCCGCGACACGCCGTCGTCGCTGTTGCCTTCGCCGATGCCCTTCTCGATCTCGTCCATCCAGAGTACGCAGGGGGTCATGATCTCGGCGGTCTTCAGCGCCTGGCGCAGGTTTTTTTCCGTCTCGCCGATGTACTTGTTGTACAGAACACCGAAATCCAGCCGCAGCAGGGGTATGCCGAACATGCCGGCCACCGCCTTGGCCGCCAGGCTCTTGCCGCAGCCCTGCACCCCCAGCAGCATGATGCCCTTGGGTCGGTCCAGGTTGCTAGATCTGCCGCTGAAGGCCGCTGTGCGTTGCTCCAGCCATTGTTTCAGTTGCTTCAACCCGGCCACGTCGGAAAAGCGGGCGGTGTCGTGCTCGAAACCGATGACCCCGTCACCGCTCATGAGCTGGAACTTGGCTTTCATCACCTCGGGGATGTCGTCTCGAGTGATGGCGCCGTCGCGCTGGATGGCGTCGCGGATCAGACGGCGGGCGTCGGAGGCGGTCATCCCCAGCAGATTGTTGGCCAGCTGCCGCACCGCCTCTCGGCTGGCCCGCACTGGCTGCCGGTTGTGCAACTCCCACTCTTTCGCCTCCTCCTTGATCAAGGAGGCGAGACCGGCCCGGTCCGGCAGATGTAGGTCGAAGCTGGCGGTGAGGTGGCGCAGCTCCGGCGGAGTCTCCAGGGCGTGACTGATCAACACCAGAGTGCGGGGGACCGCGTCGTAGCCGTGGGCGATCTCCTTGAGCAGACGGACATTGAGTGGCTCCGTGAGGTAAGGGTGGAAGTCCAGCAGCAGGAACAGACCTCCGTGGGAGAGTGCCTTGATGTGCTTGAGCACTTGGGTCGGCTCGCTGGTCTCGTCCAGGGCGCCGAAGTCCGTCTCCAGGCGGCGCAGGCCGTCGGTCACAGTCCACTGATAGCCAGACTCCTGAAGCCGCAGGGCCAGGCGGGTGAACAGCTGGATGGTGCGCGGCTCCTCCAGGGATTCGATGACAATAATCGGGGTGCGGGAGCGCAGCAGCAGGTCGAGGTCGTGGAGCTCTTGCATGGTGGATAGATCCGGTAGCGGCAGTCCATTGGAACAGGTTCCATGATCCCACCCTTGCCGGTACCGCTTCAACCAACGGGATGGGATTTGCTACACGGTGCCACCTGAAGTGTCGATCCGCATGGAAACCGAGTCGGTGGATAAGGGATAATGCCACCATCCTGCAACGCCACTCCGGAAATACCGTGGGAAAAAAGACATTTGTCGTCACCTCCAGCGCAGGGCAACGGGTCCCGTTCCTGCGAGGTATCCTGGTGCAGTCGCTGGTGGCGGTCGGGTTGGGGTTCGAGGACGCCTATGCGACTGCACAGAGCGTGCGCGACACACTGGGAGCGGTCGACGAGATCGGCAGCCTGGCGCTACGCGAGCTGGTGGCGGACCGGTTGCAGGCGCGGTTCGGCTCGGCGTTGCGCCAGGCCTATGAAGCCGGGCCCGAGCAGGGCGGGGAGATTACAGTCCGCACCCCCTCCCGTGCGGGGCCCTTTTCCGTGGGGATCCTGAGCCGCTACCTGGAGGGGTGTGCCATCGAACGCGAGCAGGCCCTCGAAGGCGCCCGCACCGTGCACGAAATCCTGCACCGGCAGCCGGTTTCGGTGGTCGACTCCAAGGCACTGCAACGCATCGTATTCGAGACGCTGAAGCAGAAGTGCTGCGTCGAGGCGGCCGACCGTTTTCTCTCGCGCCGCCGTTTCGAGAGCAGCGGCCTGCCGCTCATCATCCTGGTTGGCGGCACCAGCGGCACCGGCAAGAGCACCGTGACCGCCGAGCTGGCGTACCTGCTGGATATCGTGCGCACCCAGTCCACTGACATGATGCGCGAGATTATCCGCTGCTATCTGGCGCCCCACGTGGTGCCCACCCTGGGTTTTTCCAGCGCCGAGGCCTGGCGCGGCCTGCCGGAGGTGGAGCCGGTTATGGGTGGATGGGTGACGGAAAATCCAGTTGTCGCCGGATTCCTATCCCAGTTCGGCACGGTCAAGGGCGCCCTGGAGGCGACCATCGCCCGGGCGGTGAAGGAGGGCATCGATCTCATTGTGGACGGCGTGCATGTGCTGCCTGGCAAGCTGGACCTGGACGAAGCGCGAAAAAAGGCGGTGGTGGTGCCGCTCATGCTGGCGGTGACTAATATCGACCGGTTGGCGCTCCAGCTCAAGCGGCGCGGCCGCGAGCAGCCGGAGCGGGGCGACTCGCGGCGGCACAACCATCTGGAGGCCATTTGGAATCTGCAGAGCTATATGCTGGACCAGGCGGAGAAGGACGCCATCCCGGTCATCGCCAACTGGGGGTTGGAGGAGACAGTGCGCCGTGTTCTGGCCGAGGTGATGGCGTGCATCGTCGAACGCTTCCCAGCGGATCCCGCGGCTCTTGAGTGAGCCTCTGTCGATGAAAGTGCGGAGCTTCCCGGCAGCGCTGTGGGCACGTATTCGGCGCTCCTGGCGCGGTTATGTACCGCTGTTACTGGCCGCCCTGCTTGGAGGCGTAGTCACCTGGATGGTATTTCTCCAAGTCAACTACCTGGAGCGGCAGCAAGTGCAGACGGCCTTTTCCGATGCGGCCCGCGACCGGGTGTTGGTGATCCAGCGGGAGATCGAGCACTCCCTGGGTGTGGTACAGGACATCGGTAGTTTTTTCGATGCCTCGCGGGGGGTCGGCAGGCGCCAGTTCCGTGAATTCGTGGGTCCGGCGCAGAAGCGCGATCCGAGTATTCGTGCACTGCAATGGGTGCCCCGGGTAACCCGGGAAGAGAGGCCTGAGTTTCTGGCCCGGGCCCGGCTCGGTTTCCATGAGTTTCGGATAACCGAGGCCGGAAAGGATGGCGAGACGGTTGCGGTGTTCGGCCGTCCGGAGCACTTTCCCGTACTCTACGTGCAGCCCTATCGAACCAACAAGGCCTTGCTCGGATTTGATCTGGCATCCGAGCCGACTCAGCGGGCCGCTCTGCAACAGGCCCGGGACCGCGGTCGGATGCAGGTGTTCGAGCGCCGCTTGCCCGGGCGGGACGGCAGCCTGCAGGCGGGATTCGCCGCCTATCTGCCGCTCTACGAGCGTCCCAGGGAGGAGGAGCCCGGGGAGCGGGAGGCGGCGGCGAGAGATGCGGCGGATCCGGCCTTGCTGCGGGGATTCGCCATCGGCCTGTTCCACTTTGCCGCAATCGTCGACCGCGGTCTGGCCAATCTGAGTCCCGGCGGCATCGACATACGCTTTTTTGCCGCCACTGCGGCAGGGGAGGAGCGGTCTGTCTATACTCATGTCTCGCGCTTGCGGCAGCAGGACGGCGGACCTGGCAGGGATGATAATGGCCGAGGTATCAGCGACTTTGTGGACACGATCCAGCTGGCAAACCGCCAATGGAACGTCATTTGCACCCCCATACCCGGGCGCTATCGGCCGGATCCCTGGAGTGGCCGGGTCGTGATCGGCAGTGGAACGGCATTCACGCTGCTGTTCCTGGTCTATCTGGCGACCTCCATCGGGCGGGCGCAGGAGGTCAAGCGGCTGGTCTTCCGGCGCACTGTGCAGTTGCAGGTGGCGAACCGGGCGCTCAACAAGGAGGTCGCCGAGCGCGTCCGCGCCGAACTTGCTTTGCAGGGACTGAACACCACTCTGGAGCAGCGGGTGGCCCGGCGCACCGGCGAGGCGGAGCGCCGGGCGCGGGAGCTGGAACAGTTCGCCTACGTCGCTGCCCACGACCTGAAGGCACCTTTACGAGCGATTGCCAATTTGGCTCAATGGCTCAAGGAGGATCTGGAGGAGAAGCTGACAGAACAGACTCGGGAGCAGCTAGACCTGCTGCGTGACCGCGTGGCGCGTATGCACGCACTGATCGAGGGGCTGCTGATCTACTCCAGGGTTGGCCGTACCGCTGGCGCGGTGGAGGAGGTAGACTGCGCCGCGCTGGTGGCCGAAACCATCGATTCGCTCTCCCCCCCGTTGGGCTTCCAAATAGACATGGCCCCGGATATGCCGAGGCTGCACACCGACCGGCTGCAACTAGGTCAGGTGTTTGCCAACCTGATCGGAAACGGCATCCGTCACCATCACCGGGAGCAGGGGCGGATCCGGGTGGCGGGACGCGACGGGGGGGACTACTGTGAGTTCACCGTGAGCGATGACGGTCCTGGCATCGCACCGGAGATGCACGACAAGATCTTCATGATGTTCCAGACCCTGGAGGTGAAGGATACCGGCATCAATACCGGTATCGGACTGGCGTTGGTGAAGAAGATTGTTGAAGAGAACGGCGGGACCATCGAGTTGTACTCAGAGCCGGGCAGGGGCTCCACTTTCAGGTTTTCGTGGGCAAAAAACAGATAAAGGGTGTGTTCGGGAAAACGACAGCTTTTGGGGACGGTAAATGATCGACAGCGACGCAAGAATCCTATTGGTGGAAGACGACCGAGTGGATGTGATGACCGTACAGCGAGCTCTGAGCCGGCATCGGATCGACAATCCGCTGTTCGTCGCCCGCGCCGCCATTGATGCGCTGGGCATGCTGCGGGGCGCAGGGTTCGAGAAAATCGATCCGCCGCCGGAGCTCATTCTGCTGGACCTGAACCTGCCGCGCATGAGCGGCATCGAATTTCTCCAGGAGCTCAGGAACGACCCCGAGTTGTGCGACCTGCGGGTGATCGTCCTTACCTCCTCCAACGAGCCCAACGACCGCGCGGCCGCCTTTAAGTACGAAGTGGAAGACTATATCGTTAAACCCCACTCCTTCGACGAGTTCGCCTCGGCGATCAATACGGTGCTGAGCTATGCGTTGGGGGAGGATTAGTGGTGGGTGGGTCCGGTGATGCCGGATACTATGTTTGTTATATTTGTACGCAGGGTATTGCCAGGGAAACCGGCGATCTAGTCCGGGGTAAGGGACTTGGAAAATATACTGCTAAAAAGTCAAGTGAACCCGATCACAGTACGCGCTGGTCGAGAAGGTTGTTCAGCCGCTGGAGTGTAAAGGCAGGCCTTACGGACAATCACGGTGGTGGAAGACCATTTCCCCGTGAATTCTCGATCCGGCGTGATACGATCTCGGTATTCTCGCTGGACGCGATAAGGTGCTTGAAATATGAGAAGAACCGTCTCGACCCTGGCCGCAATATTCCTGCTGTTTGTTGTTAGGCCGGCATTTGCTGCCACGCCCTTGGTCAACGCGGAGTGGCTGATCGGCAATCTGCAAAATCCGGATCTGCTCCTGCTAGACCTGCAGGCGCCCCAGGGCTACCAAAGGGCGCATATCCCCGGCGCTGTCCATTCCGACTACGCCCGCTGGCGCACCAGCGGCAAGAGCCGAACTCCCAAGGTGATGCCCCCGGTGGAGCAGATAGAGAAGATGATTGGCGGGCTGGGCATCGACGATCGAACTCATGTCGTATTGGTGCCCCTGGGACAGAACGCCGGCGATATGGCCGCGGCGGCCCGTATCTACTGGACTTTCAAAGCGCTGGGCCATGATGAGGTATCCATTCTCGACGGTGGGTTGATCGCCTACGCTCGCGGCGGGCGCAACCGGCCGTTGGAGCGCCAAGCGAACACTCCCGGGCCCAAGCTCTTCAAGGCGAAACCGAGGGAGGAATACCTGGTCTCTAAAAAAGACGTCAGAAATTCCCTGGTGGACGGCGTGGTCATGTTGGACAGCCGCAGCCGGGCAGAGTATCTGGGCATCTACCAAGCTGGCGGTAAGGAGCGGCCGGGAACTATTCCGGGAGCAGTGAATCTGCCTTATGACTGGTTGACGGTGAACGGCGGTGCGCAGTTCCATACGCCGGAGGATCTTCAGACGCTCTACCGCTCCTCCGGTATACCGCTGGAGGGTGCGCAGATCTCCTTCTGCCACACCGGGCACCGCACCGCCCTGACCTGGTTCGTCTCCCACGAACTGTTAGGGAACAAAAAGGCGCAAATGTATGACGGCTCCATGGCGGAGTGGGCCGCAGACCGCGATACACCTCTGGAGCAGAAGGTGGAATTGGAGTGCAGGAGCTGCTGATTTCCCCAGTGGGCGCGAGCAGGAATGGGGGATGCCGGCAGCGGCTGGCGTTGCGGATTCAGCAGCCGCCGCAGGGGTTGGCGATCAGATTGGCGTTGTAGCATTTGGAGTCCCCGGAGAGCAGGATTTGATACCACTTGTTGGTCACGTGATCCGGTAACCAAAACCGCGTACCATAGCTATGCAATTCTCGTTGCCCTTGCTGCCAGTGGCGCATCGTTTCAACTGCGAGTAAAGGCCGCACAAAATAGTTAATTTAGAGCTTTTCAAGGAAACGTGGTGAAATCACCCCGTATTGTTGGCCATTTTCGATGGCTTTGGACTCAATCCCAGCCGGGCGAATAACGCCTGGGCCCTGGCACGTACCCCCCATCTGGATCATTACTTCGCTTCCTGCTCCCACTCGGTGCTCCAGGCATCGGGGCGGGCGGTAGGGTTGCCGGACGGCCAGTTCGGCAGATCTGAATGTGCAGACCGGGGTTGGCGGTTCTGCAGCCTGGGCGGGAGGTAGTTTCAAGTTATTAGTTGTGAGTTTTGAGTTGTGAGTTATTGGAATTCGCTTCGCTCGCAACTTATTTCAGCCGTGCGCGAAGTACAAGTATTAGACTCAAAACTAATGCGAGCGCCTCTACTTATCCACCCGATCTCTGTGTTGCGGACGAAATTCACCGGGGCCGGAGATCTGATTGGCGATGCTTGGCAAAGAGCACCGCCCAGAGTCCCGTTACGGAATCGACCGGCCAGATCAGCTGCGGCCGTACACCGGAACGGCGGCCCCACTGACGCAGCGGGCCGCGTCTGAGGCCAGAAACAGCACCACGTCTGCCAGCGCCGCCAGCGGGACCCAGCTGGCGTAGTCGGCGTCCGGCATGGCATCGCGGTTCTGCGGAGTGTCGATGGTGCCGGGCAGGATACAGTTGGCGGTGATGTTGTTGAATTTATGCTCCGCTGCCAAGCTTTCCGTGAGCGTGATGACTGCGGCCTTGGATGCGCAGTAGGGTGCCATGCGCGCCTTGCCCTCGGCGGCGGCCCGGGCCGACACGCTGACGATGCGGCCGCCGCCCTGCTCCAGCATATGGGGAACAACCGCTCGGCAGCAGTTGAACACCGAGCGGGCGTTGAGGTCCATCATGAAATCCCAATCACGGTCCTCGGTCTCGTGCAGAGGTGGCCCCATGGCGAAGCCGCCGGCGATGTTGGCCAGAATGTCGATACGCTTGAACCGCGCCAGCACTCGGTGCGTCATATCGGAGACGGATTCTGCCTTGATCAAGTTGGTGGGCACAGAGAGAGTATCGACGTTCACGCCCAGACCTGCTTCGGTTTCGTGCAGCGCATTTTCCTGCAGGTCCACTAGGGCCAGGGTCGCGCCCTCGTCCGCCAATGCTTGGGCCACAGCACGTCCCAGGTTGCCTCCGGCGCCGGTTATCAGGGCCACTTTACCTTCGAATCTTTGCATGATGCGAGTCTCAAGAGAGAATGGTGAATGAGAACAATTACCATAAAGCTTAGAGCATTATGGGTGGGATAGAAATCTAAATTTGCGGGAAAGCACCCCTGGTGTCAGGCAAACTCCTAGCCGGATCAGTCTTCTACTCGCTATGATGTACGCGTTACCCGAGGGTTTTCAGTGACAGTTCGTGCCTCCTGTGTTCGCTGAGTGCGTTGCACCTAAAGGCTGCGCAATCCTGCTCCGCCTTTCGGCCCTGGGCGTACAATCCCTGTACGGCCGTGAGACCTGTCGGTTTCACCCGCGCTAAAATACACCAGGAGTGTGTTTTTGTGCGGGCCCCCACAGAGGGAGGTGAATCGCAGAACACGATGAGTAACAAGGCCTGATATTACTCATCGCTGCGCCTTGTCCTCGGACCCGGGAGATGCGCCTTGGTTTCCCGAAAACCCATGTGCGACGGGGATAGCGGCTCAATGCCCGGTTCCGCCCAGTTTTTCGCCCTAAGGATCGCCACGCTTGATGCAAGAGCTCCTGTTGTTGCTGCTCCCGGTTGCCGCCGCCTCCGGCTGGTGGGTGGCCCGGCGCGGCACGCACAAAGAGCAGGGCGCCCGCGTCGAGCGGAATCCAACCTATTTCAAGGGGCTGAATTACCTGCTCAACGAGCAGCCGGATAAGGCGATCGATGTCTTCATCAAGCTGCTGGAGGTGGACAGCGAGACGGTGGAGACTCATCTGGCGCTGGGCAATCTGTTCCGGCGCCGTGGCGAGGTGGACCGGGCTATCCGTATCCACCAGAACTTGATCGCGCGCTCCACCCTGAGCCGGGAGCCGCGGGCGTTGGCGTTATTGGAGCTGGGCCAGGACTATATGCGGGCCGGTCTGTTTGATCGCGCCGAGAGTCTGTTCAGCGAACTGGTGGAGATGGGATTGCACTGCGAGCGGGCACTGTCCAACCTGCAAGAGATCTACCAGCAGGAGAAGGAGTGGGACCTTTGTTTGGAGGTGGTGCGGCAGCTGGAGGTGGTGTCTGGGCAGGCCCATGGCACGGAGATCGCCCATTATCACTGCGAGCAGGCCGCGGAGGCACTGGAGGCCGGCGATACGGCGTTCTCCTGGGCCATGATCCAAAAAGCGTTGAGCGTGGACAAGAGGTGTGTGCGGGCGACCCTGATGCAGGCGGACATGGAGCGCTCACGAAATGACCTGAAGGCGGCCATTACCAGCTACAAACAAGTGGTGCGGCAGGACGCCGATTTTATCGCGGAGATGTTGCCCCGGCTGATCGACTGTTACCGGCAGCTGAACTGGTGGGAGGAGCTCACTGAATATCTGCGCGGACTGCACCAACAGCAGAAGGATACACGGTCCATGTTGGCGTTCGCCGATGTGCTGCAGAGCGGCGATGATGATGCGGCGGCAGAGCGGCTGGTGGTAGAACATCTGCGCCAGCACGCAGACCTGTTCGGACTGGAGCGCTTCATCGCCCTGAAGCGCAAGTCCGCCGGCAGCGGTGCTTATCAGGAGACCCTGGACGTGCTGTTTCATGTGGTGGGTCGCCTGCAGCAGAAGACCTCGGCCTATCAATGTTCCCGCTGCGGCTTTTCCGCCCGCAGACTGCACTGGCAGTGTCCCGGCTGCAAAGGCTGGGGCACGGTGCGGCCAGTGCCTGTGGACGGAGCCGATCCCTGATTCGGATTTTTCACTGCAGAGACACAGAAGGCACGGAGAAACATAGCTATTCGAATCATTGTACTTTCGCATACAGGTTCTAAGGGCCACGGAAATAAATAATTGTCCAAAGATTGCGCCGGGTTCATTGCGGCGCAATGAACGGCTTGGGCAGGAGCCCA
>RCNG010000970.1_pt1 | contig 15735 bp, 12 predicted proteins | sample 2041371 | NCBI WGS metagenome assembly RCNG01 (sample SAMN09708227, study PRJNA481090) | Marine sediment metagenome, whole genome shotgun sequencing project. | biome: marine sediment; feature: ocean; material: sediment; isolation source: Sewage treatment plant 1 marine sediment (STP1) ... | reverse complement strand
GTTATTTAAATGAAGACAATGGTGTTGGTTACTGGTTAGTGAATGATTCAACAGCAGACAATCCAGGCAAATGGATTTCGACCGGCAAGCTGGCCGAGTTTTTAAATCAGGTCAAAGCGAATCAGATCATGATGGTAGCTGACAGTTGTTTCTCTGGAACTCTGACCCGTGAATACCAGTTTACTTCAGACAGTGTCGGATTATCACCGGCGGATATATTATCGAAACGCTCTGTGATGGTCATGTCATCGGGAGGTGAAGAACCGGTAATGGATGGCGGCGGTGATGGTCATTCAGCCTTCGCACGCAATTTCATGAAGATTTTAGATCAATCAAAAAGCACACAAACCGGCTTCGAATTTTTTACCAATGTTCGCCAGAATGTAACTCAGATTTCTCCACAAACACCTGAATATGGAGCCATTTTATCTGCTGGACATGAAAAAGGCGGAGACTATCTGTTTAATTTCAAACAATAATTTTTTCACTTTACACTGAACTGTAAATTCATGGCAAAACACCAACGAGCAAAAAACAGATACAGGCTATTTATCATCAACAACTTGAGTCTGCTGTTGATGGCTATTTTGACACACACGGTCAGTGCCCAGCAATTAAGCAGTGAAGAGACAGACAACCCATTAAGCGCAAGGGTTCTATTATCAGCGATCAATAAAACCACTTTATCCAGCCAGATTGCCGGGAGAATAACCGGCATATCGGTCAAAGCCGGCGACCATTTTAAAACACAGCAGACCTTGATCGCTATTGATTGTGAGGTTCAGAAAGCACAACGGGATAAAGCTCTGGCCGAAGTCACAACAGCCAGGGCAAAACTGAAAGTTCAACGGCAACTGGAAAAACTCAATTCGGGGAGTACTCTCAATATTACACTGGCACAAGCCAGTGTAAAACAGGCCATTGCTGATTTAGCCATTATCAATATCAGTATTAAAATGTGCAATATTAAAGCCCCATTTACGGGTCAGGTCATTGAACGAGAAGTACAGCCCTATGAATATGTGAGCATTGGACAGCCCATTCTGGAAATCATTGATAATCGTCATTTAGAGATCAAACTCATTGTGCCTTCCAACTGGCTTGCCTGGCTAAAGCCGGGACAAAAATTCACTGTCCAGCTGGATGACAATAAAAAATCCTATCCTGCCAGTATTACCCGGATAGGTGCCCGCATCGATTCTGCCAGCCAGTCTTTAAATGTAACCGGTATCATTGACCAGAAAGCACCCGAACTGATAGCCGGAATGAGCGGCACTGCCCAGTTTATTTTAAATAATAACCATGACTGATTCCACGCCAGTCGCGTTAAACCAGTGCGTCAATCTGCTCAACTTTGAGCAGGAAGTCAGACAGGCCAGAACAGAAATTGAACTGAGTTTTCTGATGGTTAATCGCAGCGGGATGTTCCTGCCTGCGGATTTCGTTGTTTATTGGCAGCGCACTCCTTCTGGAAAAATCAATATTATTCGAGTTTCCAATCTCTCTGAGGTGAATAGTAATCACACTCCCCTGCTGCAAAAATTTGAATATCTGATTAAAGAGATTCTGGCCAATAAAGAACAGTCAGTACGGCCGCTATCGGAGCAGGATACAGCCAGTCTTGAACTGGGTCAGTTTTTTAACTGGAGCTGTGCAGCCGTATTATGGTGCCCTTTGAAATTGCTGGACGATAAAAGTCGCAGCGGACTTATATTTATCCGGGAAAAAGCATGGAACAGCGAAAACATACTGCTTGCCAATCGTCTGAGTGAGATGTATGGTTTTGCTTACAGTGCTATTTCTTGCTACGGACTGGATGAACCTGGTTTGAAAAAGCTACTTAGAAAGCCCTTACTATTGATTTTGGCGATTTTTTTTGCATTGTTTATCCCGGTACCCCAGTCAGTGATAGCGCCCGCTACCATTATTGCTCTGCAACCCGATATTGTGACTGCACCTCTGGATGGTGTCATTGATAAAGTCCTGGTAAAACCCAATGAAGCGGTTAACAGGGAGCAGATATTATTTCAATTTGAACAAAGCAGCTTCAGAAATCGCTATGAAGTGGCCGGCAAAGTATTGAAAGTTGCCCAAGCCAAGTACCTGAAAGCGCAGCAACTGTCATTTAGCAATAACGAAATGAAAGCCCAGCTGGCTCTGCTTAAAGCACAGATGGAGCAACGCAGTGCCGAAGTTGACTATGCTCAGCAATTACTGCAAAGAACGGTAGTGCATGCTGCACAAAATGGCATAGCTATTGTCGATAACATCAATGATCTGGTGGGTAAACCGGTGCAGATTGGTGAAAAAATAATGATCATAGCCAATCCGCAACAGGTTGAAATAGAAATTGAACTCCCTATTGAAGATGCCATTATCATGGAACCGGGCGCTTTAGTTGAACTTTTTCTAAATAATGCACCCGCCAAAGCTCTTTCCGCCGAGTTATATTATATAGGTTATAGTGCTCAGATCACCAGACAGGGCATTTTAGCCTATCGCTTATTAGCCCGTTTTAAACAATCCGCTACCAGGAAAACGCCATTACCACGCATTGGATTAAAAGGCAGTGCAAAAATACATGGCCCGCAGGTGTCACTGTTTTATTATCTCTTCAGACGTCCTCTGAGTGTATTGAGACAAACGTTAGGGTTTTAATATGGAGCAAACAGTATTACCACCAATGCGCAGTGATTTGAACCTGTTCCGGGGCCCCGCACTGGCAGACGGTGCCCCCACCTGGACCTTGCATGACCCTCTGAGCAATAAATTTTTTCGCCTTGGAGAAGTGGAATATGGTTTGCTGAAATTCTGGCATGGCCAGAGTCCTGAAAAACTGATTGAATGCCTTTATCAACAAATGGGCTTCGACATTCAACCGAAAAAAATTAAAGCTATGCTGCATTTTCTGGAATCTAATCAATTACTCAGGTCCAGCCATAAGCCACAAATTGATAAACTCAGAAATCAATTTAACAGTTCCGGGAAAAGGCTTTTTCAACAAACCTTCAGCCACTTTTTTTTCTTTCGTATTCCGCTGTTTCATCCGGAACATTTTTTAAAAAAAACATTCCCTTTAATGCATAAAATCTATACGAAAAAATTTTTTTATAGTGTGCTTTTTCTCGGCTTAACCGGTTTATTTTTAACCCTGAGACAATGGAGTCTGTTTTCCTCTACCCTCGTAAACTCATTAACTTCAGAGTATTTATATTTTTACTTTCTCGCCCTTGTATTTGCCAAATTAATCCATGAACTTGGCCATGCCTATACAGCACATTATTACCGTTGCCGGGTTGCCAATATGGGCATAGCCTTTATGGTATTCTGGCCCGTTTTATATACAGAAACCAGTGAATCCTGGAAACTGTCATCCAGGCGGGCGCGACTTCACATCGGTGCCTCAGGCGTATTGGCCGAACTGATATTGGCATTAATAGCGACTTTTTTGTGGTCATTTTTTCCCGAAGGCGGAATCCGAACCAGCTTGATAATGCTGGCAACCGTGACCTGGCTGTCGACCCTGTTAATTAATTTAAATCCCTTTATGAGATTTGACGGTTATTATCTTTTTTCTGATCTCATTGAGATCCCCAACCTTCAGACCCGGGCTTTTGCTCTGGCCCGCTGGAATTTAAGAGAACTGTTATTTAAATATAATAACGCCAGACCAGAGCATTTTGACAATGACAAGCACTATTTATTATTAGCCTATGCCTATAGTACCTGGCTGTACCGGTTTATTCTCTACCTGGGCATTGCATTGCTGGTTTACCACTTTGTATTTAAACTGGCCGGGATTATTTTAATGGCTGTTGAAATCAGCGTTTTTATTTTTCTGCCCATTTTTCGGGAAGTTAAAACCTGGTGGCAAAACCGCAATAAACTGCACTGGAACACTCATACCCTGGTTACATTTCTGTTATTTATCAGTTTGCTGTTACTCAGTGTTATTCCCTGGTCTGGCACTATCCGGGCTCCCGCCGTCCTTTCGGCCTGGCAATACAGCCAGATTTTTTCACCCGATGCGGCACAGGTTGAGGAACTCAAGGTCACCCTGAGGCAAAAAGTAAGCAAAGATGAGGTTCTGATTATTCTCCAGTCTCCTGACATAGAACAGGCTCTGCTACTGGCTAATAAACGTATCCAGAGCTTAGAGTGGGAAATTAACCAGGCAGGAAGCAATGACATAACATTACGAAATAGCCGGGTTTTGCAGTCGGAACTACTGACAGTCATGACTGAACGACAGGGACTGCATGAAAAACGCCAGCAGTTGATTATAAAAGCCCCGTTCAGTGGCACCGTCAGTCATATAGTACCGGGCTTGAGCCAAGGCCGCTGGTTTTCTAATAAAATACCTTTACTGGAGCTTATCTCAGTAGAGCAGGCAACAGTTGATGCCTATTTTAGAGAAGCTGATATAGCCTATATTGAAAAAACGCAAAATGCAGAATTTATTGCTGATAATCTGTCATTACCACCATTAAAACTAAAGCTCAGTGTTGCGGAAACAACCGCCGTTGAGCAATTAAGCAATTTGCACATTGCCAGCTTATTCGGTGGTACGATTGATGTCGTAAAAAAACAGGACAGTGTCTACTTACCTCTGGAATCTGTTTACCGGTGGCGCTTTACAGTTGACGATACAGCCTTTCCTATTCAACAGGAACTGAGAGGAAAAGTACGTATCCCTGGTAAAAAGAGAAGTCTTCTGCACAGGGCATGGCAAATGGTACTTGCTGTTGTCATCCGGGAAAGCGGATTTTAGTATGAAAGGAAAAATGCAAAACAGAATAAAAAATACACTCGCATTGCTCACGATTACATTGTTATCGACTTTTTTTGCCTATACCGCTCCGCAATATTTAAGTTTTTTAAATTTTATCCAATATTGGGAGGATGATGTCAGAATAGCAACATTATTACCCTCAGAAGCTCAACACCCGGAAATAATTGTTATCACAGTAACCGAAGAAACGCTGTCACTGTTTCCCTATCGTTCTCCCATTGACCGGCATTTTGTCAGCAATTTATTAATAAACCTTGAAGCGAAAGGTGTGCGGGCAATATTATTAGATTTTTTATTTGATCAGCCTACAGAAAACGAAAAAGACCTGCAACTGCACAATACATTGCTGGCACTCAAAATACCCGTCGTTGTGAGTTATGGGGACAATTCTTCCGGAATCAACCTGAACCCACAGCAACAGGATTACCTGAATGAATTTTTACCCATCGAATTGCGTGGACTGGCCAATATCAGTAAAGACCAGCTGGGTACAGTGCGCTGGATTTACCCTGGACATCACAAAAAAGATGGTCTTTACATTAATAGCATCGTCAATGCCCTGGCGGTAAAGTTAGGCCATTTTGATAAAGTCCTGCGCACTTCCCTGAACCGGATAGCCTGGCATGGAACGCCTGATGCAGAGACCCTGGCGTTTCGCTCCTACCCGGCGCACATGGTTAAATTGCTGCCTGCAGCCTGGTTTAAAAATAAAATCGTATTAATCGGCAGTGAACTCAATATTACCGATCGTCATCGAACCCCTTTTTCAATAGCTCCGGAGTTTAACAAAGAGACTACACAGACCGGTACTCCCGGGATATTTATACATGCCCACGCTCTGGCTCATGTACTGGATCAACGCAAGTACCCCAGTATGGGTAGCACTGCTCAAATCCTGATAATTATTTTCGCTGCATTAGCCGGTATCGTATTTGCTCATTTAAAAACCGGTTTTTATTTAAACATTATTTTGGGCGGACTCAGTTTGATTATTTTCTGGCTGCTGGGCATCACTTATTTTTCTTATAGCGGTTTGTTAATACCGCTCACCCTTCCGACATTAGGCCTTACTATCAGTTTTATTTTAACTGCTCTTTTTATCGGTAGAACTGAACACGTGGAAAAACAGGTGGCTCTTGAAGAAACACAGGTAAAGTCACGATTTTTAGCGAATATGAGTCATGAAATACGCTCTCCAATGACGGCTATTATAGGCATGACAGAAATAACCCTGGAAAGCAATATTGATACACAGCAACGTAAATATTTAACGACGGTTTTAAGTTCTGCACGGGCATTGCTCAATTTGATTAATGATATTTTAGATCTTTCCAAGCTGGAAAGTGGCAAAATGAAAATGGAAAGCATCACTTTTGACCTCAGACAGATGCTTGAAGACACCATAACAACTTTATCCACTCAGGCTCAGAGCAAGGGACTTGAATTAAACCTGCAGATAGAAAAGTCTTTGCCGGCCTGTTATATCGGTGATCCTTTGCGTTTGAGACAAGTTATTTTAAATCTGACCAATAATGCCATTAAATTTACCTCCCGGGGTTCCGTGCAAATAACGGTCAGTGCAGATAAAAACCCTGATTTTTTATTGTTTGCCGTAAAAGATACCGGTATGGGCATTGCTCCGGATCGCCAAAGTGCAGTTTTTGACAGTTTTACTCAAGCAGATGGTTCTACTTCCCGTATGCATGGAGGCACGGGGCTGGGCACGACCATTTCAAAACAAATAGTGGAAATGATGCAGGGCAGAATATGGCTGCAAAGCAAGGAAGGTCAAGGCAGTACATTCTTTTTTTCCGTCAGTATTGCACAAGCCAGCGGTGTATCTTCCTGCAAGATTGAGTATGGCGTTTCTGATAAGCTGGTCTTAGAAAATCAGCGATCTTTAAAAGTACTGGTCGTCGACGATATCGAAGAGAACCTGCAATTGTGCACGATTCGCCTGCAGCAAAAGAGACATCAGGTTTTCCTTGCCCGAGACGGTCTGGAAGCCGTTGCAAAATGGCAGGCTGAACACTTTGATGTTATTTTAATGGATGCACAGATGCCCAGAATGGATGGTTTTGAGGCGACTAAAACCATTCGCAGTAAAGAGATTGAACAGCAGGTAAAACAAACAGTGCCAATTGTTGCAATGACTGCCAATGCCATGAAAGGCGATCGGGAAAAATGCCTGGCTGCAGGTATGGATGACTATATTTCCAAACCTATTGATTTTAATCAACTCTTTGCCACTATGGATAAAGTGGTACCTGACAAGGCTGGCATAGCCATTGCGGATTTATCTGAGGAAGACATCAGTGATGCCAACCAGCCCGTTTTACAGAACGATGACCCATTTTATAATCTCCATGGGGTAGATACCGAGGCAGGTTTGTTGGTCTGGGGTAATAAAGAGGTCTATAAAAAATCTCTTATCAGCTTTGCCCGGAGTCATGCTGACGATGCCCATAAAATCACCTCCGCCTGGCGGCAGAGTGATCATGCCTGTGCTAAAAGCCTCAGCCATGCTTTAAAAGGGGTTGCAGGTAATTTATCAATGCCTCGCCTTACAGAAATCGCGATCATAATTGATCAGGAACTGCGTGATTCTCCTGATGCAATATCGAGGCATTTAGAGGATATGTCTATAGAATTAGAGGCTATAGTCACAGCAATTAGAACTTTGACCGGGCAACAGATCCATACCGTTCCTAAAACTAAAGACGCAGCCAAAGACAACGCAGAGCACAGAATACAGCTATCTGACACAAAACTCATTACACTTTTGCACGCATTAGATGATCACCTGGACGCTGGAGATGTTTCTGCTGCTGAAGAAATCATTGAACGCATCAATAACAGCTTCGCCGATCAATATAGCGCAAATGTTTTATCTGAAATTATCGCCCATATTGATGCCTTTGATTTTTCACAGGCGCAGGAGAGACTTAAAGGTCTGTTAGAGTCCCTGGAAATTAACAGTAATGAACTTACATCCAGATAAATTGCAAAGAGTATCAGGCATATTCAATATTTTCAGGCACATACTTGACTCCTGAAATAATGATGTCTACATTTAAAATAAATTATAAAGTTTTCATTCCTCTTCTAAAGAAGGAGGAAGTTAAACGCTGAATAAACGGATGGACATGACTTAGATATTCCTCTCCAGCTCAATAGCATTTATATATTTTTCGACACTTTTACTTTACCCGAGCGAGTGATATACCTTCATAATATGGCTTGTTTCTTTGCCAAATGTTTTATCTTAATATTCGTGCCTGCTTTATTTTTATCAGCTTGTAGTATAACTCCAATGCCGATAGATGAACATGAACGCAGAGAACAGTTAAAAACTGATCTGGAACGACTTTTTCCTGCAGGAATATCATTTGACAAAGCTCTGAGCATCGAGGAAGCTACTGCTCGTGCAGTGAAATACAATATCAGCCAGCAGGTAAAGGTGATGGATATTGCCATTGCCAATCAGCTTGGCAAATTGTCCACCTACCAGCAATTACCCAGCCTCACTGCGGATTCGGACTATGTAGACCGTAACCGAAAACCCAAATTCGATCAGGATCTTCACCAGACAACAGCCAGCCTTGCCATGGCCTGGAATGTCCTGGATTTTGGTATCAGTTACATACAGGCCAGACAAAACAGCAACCAGATTTTAATCGCCAAAGAAAAACGACGCATGGCGGCGTATAAGATTATTAAAGAAACCAGACGCTCCTTCTGGCGCAGTATTGCAGCAGAAAAATTGTCCGAGTCCATTGCTCCGTTGCAGGAAAAGATACTGATTGCTTTAAAAAATTCCCGGGAAGCAGAGAATAAGCGTTTACAACCTCCGATACAACTTCTGGATTTTCAAAAAAACCTGCTGGAAATTCTAAACCGACTAAAACAAATACAGAAAGAATTATCAGAGGCCAAAGTCAACCTTGCAACTCTTGTCAATATTAACCCCGGCAGTCACTTTAAGTTGCTGATGCCCTCACAGGATCTTGATGTTGAAAGACTTCAACTTCCTCCCGTTAAAGATCTGGAACGCTATGCTCTACTCAACAGACCCGAACTGATGGAAACGGATTACCAGCGCCGTATACAGGCTGATGAAACCCGTAAAGCTATTCTGCGGCTGTTACCCGGCCTGGAATTTAACACCGCCGCAAAATATAACAGTGGTGAGGCCTATATTAATAATTCCTGGGCTGAAGCAGGTGTAAAACTGACCTGGAATATATTAAACCTGTTTACAGCACCGGAAAAAATAGAACTGCTAAGAAGCAAAGAAGATCTTCACGAGCTAAAAAGTCTGGCGCTCAATATGACGGTTCTTACCCAGGTTCATATTGCTTATCGACGCTTTTTTCAAGCCCATGACGGTTTTACTATTGCCTCTAACCTGGACGATGTCAGCAAGAGGCTTTATCAACATGCCAGTGCGGGCCGTCAGGCCGCTGAATTGTCTGAACTGGAATTAATTCGACGTGAGGCAGATGCAGTGCTTTATATGGTCCTCAAGCATAAAGCCTATGCCGAATTTCAGGATGCCAGTGGTGAGCTTAATGTCTCTTTGGGTGCTAAGCTATTACCGGAAAATTATGGCCAGCTCTCTGTAGCACAGCTCAGCGATGCCATTCTCAGGCAAAATCACAAATGGCAAACTGAACATCTGAACATTCACCCGTCGTCTGGTACACAACCGTCAAATACAATAGCTTCAGGTCTGACTATAACCAATAAAACTGTTTCTGCTGACAGCCAAACAGCTAACGGTGAGAGCAATAGTTGGGTGGTGACTAAAAAATCGGGGACATTAATAAATAATCCATCCGCTGATTCAGCAGGAACATCGGGTCAGGGGAATGATTCTCTGAATAGAGATCATGACAATGAATAACGGCGCAATACGTAAACATAAAATTCTTGCGGTTGATGATGAACCGGCAAATTTAATGCTGCTAAGAGAAGTATTACAAAACGATTATCATATCATCTTTGCGAAAAATGGCCAGGATGCTCTAAAACGCATGGTACAGAAACCCGATCTGGTTCTTCTGGATATTATGATGCCGGAAATGGACGGATTTGAAGTCTGCACAAGACTTAAAAGTCAGCCTCTGACAAAAAATATCCCGGTTATTTTTCTGACTGCGAAGATTACTGTTCAGGATGAAATAAAAGGACTTGAGCTGGGTGCGGTAGACTATATTACCAAACCACTCAGCCCTCCCGTTTTGCGTATGCGGATTAAGACGCAACTGGCCTTATACGATCAAAACCAGGCCTTGGAAGAAAAGGTTAATATTCGCACTAAAGAATTGCAGGATACCCGTTTGCAGGTGATTCAACGCCTGGGGCGTGCAGCAGAATTCAAAGACAATGAAACCGGTCTGCATATAATAAGAATGAGTAACTACTCACAGATACTGGCATTAGCCATAGGCCTTAGCAAAGAGGAAGGCGAGTTAATATTAAATGCTGCGCCCATGCATGATGTCGGAAAAATTGGTATTCCAGACAACATATTACTCAAACCCGGAAAGCTGACAGCTTCGGAATGGGAGATTATGCAACAACATCCACAAATGGGGGCGGATATTATACGCCTCGATGATTCGGAGCTACTGTCAGCGGCAAAAACCATTGCCCTCAGCCATCATGAAAAATGGAATGGTTGCGGTTATCCTGCTGGATTAAAGGGCGAACAAATCCACCTTTATGCCAGAATTGTCGCAGTCGCTGATGTTTTCGATGCCTTGACCTCGGAGCGTCCTTATAAGAAGGCCTGGGCTGTGGAAGAAACCCTTAATCTGCTGCAGTCGGAGTCTGGAAAACATTTCGAACCCAAACTGATTTCCTCATTTTTAAAAATGATGCCGGAAATTTTGCAGATCAAAGCGAAATACGAAGAAAAAAATGGCCCGATTGACTGAAAAAACACAACAGGATCAGATACGATTACTGGAAAAAAAGATAATGTATCTGGAAACAGAGCTTACGGCTTACAAGACACAAAACTCAAACAATCATAGTTTGTCTGACGATTATGAAAATTTTATAGCCAATTTTAATCACGAACTTTTAACCCCTCTGAATTCGATTCTGGGACTGTTAGAATTATCCCTGGATATGACCCTCTCATCTAAGCTCAGGGAATATTTAGAACAGGCCCAGCTATCCTGTCAGCAATTAAAAAAATTCGCAGGAGATGCACTGACTCTGACCCGGCTGGATACGCATCAGTTGATATTAGAACAGCAGGATTTTAATTTACATGATGTTTTTGAAGCATTGATTGCACATTATGTAAGAGCTGCAGCCATAAAAAAAATTGATTTGAATCTTATTATCCCTGCTCATCTGCCTTATGCTTTAATTGGAGACTCATATAAGCTGCAACAGGTATTGGGCCATTTACTGGAAAATGCCATCAAATTCTCTGAAAGCGGCGAGATTAATCTTTCAGTGGAACGTGTATCCAGTATTGATCAAAAAATTTGCCTTGAGTTTTCAGTTCAGGACTCTGGAATTGGCATTTCCGAAGTAAGAATAAAGGATATTTTCAAAACGTTTTATCAAACGGATAGCACTCCCAGCAGGAAATACAACGGAGCGGGAATAGGATTGAGCTTATGTAAACAGCTTGTTAACCTGATGCAGGGTAGCATTTCAGTTTCCAGCCATCCAGGGCAAGGCAGCCATTTTATTTTTGATGCCTGTTTCGGGCTGCAAACCAATCAATCAATTTCACAGTGTTGTTTGCCTGACAAAGGAAGTCCATGGCGAACATTAGTTGTGGACTTGAGTGACAAATCCGTTTATGAGGCCATTGAGCCAATACTGAACGATTTTCAGTTTAAAGCTGATTTCCTTCACACTTCTTCTGAGTCAAAGAATGCTTTTAAGCAGTATAAGGAATGTCAGCAGACCTATGAGTTGTTAATTGTTGACTGGGAAGTGCTGGAAAGAAAAAATAAACGATTGATTAAAGCAATCGAAAATTGTTCCCTGCAGACTAAAACCATCGTATTGATTCCTTTTGGACAGTCCCGATATCTGGATGAGTACCATAATATCAGGATTGACAAGTTTGTAAAAAAACCCATCACCAGGCAGGGATTGTTCAGGGCCATCGATAAGCTATTCACAGAGCCAAAAGTCCCACTTCCTCATATGGAAAGATTACCGTCTGATAATCAAAACAAAGAAAACTTTTCTACTATTGAGCATTCGATTTTACAAAAGCATCTTCAGAACCTTGCTGATTTGCTTGAACACGGGGATCATATTGCGGCAGAAAAACTGGTCACCAAATTACAAAACATCGCGCAGGATCAATTGCTTGAATTGCTGCATGATCAAATCAGCGAATTTGACTTTGATGACGCTTTAAATAGCTTGCACAAGCTGAAAAAAAGATGGCATATAGCCTGAATTTCAACTGGAGCTACAGCCTTATCTGTATTGTTGTACTATCATTATTTAAGAAACTATTTTACCTGGAGCAAAATTTATGAGCATTTTATTATCAAGAACACTGAAAATATATAGAGTTTTTTTTAGCCTGTTTTTATTTTTCTTAGTCGCGCCAGTTATGGCAATGGAGTTCATTGTTTTTGAGAGCCAGGGCATTCAATTTACTCCCGGTGCTGCTATTGATGCTAAAGAGACGATTAAATTGGAAGCGGGACAGACACTCACCCTTATTTCACCCAATGGTCATATTATCAAGCTCAGCGGCCCATATGATCAACTGGTCAACAACAGTAAAAGCAGCGCCCAGAAAGGGATTTCCGACACGCTTAAAGTACTTTTAAATGCAGAAAAAACCAATACCAAGGATATGGGGGTTACGCGTAATACCAGTGACATTATCCGTTCCTCCAATAAATACGGCTGGGTTCCTGAGCCCTGGTTGGTCAATATCAAGCGCAGTGGAGATTATTGTGTCTTGCAAGGAAAACCAGTACAGCTTTGGCGTTCAGATACGCAACCTGAAAAATTAAAGCTGAGTATGAACAATGAATATGAAGCCTACAAGTGGATAAAAAAAGATGAAATGCTCATGTCTACTCCCCCCGGAATGCCTATTGTGGATGGCGCAACGTACCAGTTTATTGTGGATAAAAAAACCATTCATACCACCTGGCATGTGATTCCCGACAGCGTAACTTCAGTTGCAACCACTGCTGCCTGGATGGAAGCTTCAGGCTGCCGGGCTCAGGCTATTGCAATGTTAAGGAACTACAAAGATTAACAATATCTTCACCTGTAATAACTACTGAAGCAGTTGTATTTATGACATCAGGCTGCCTTGTTGCAGCTTGATAGTTCGCTGATTCACGCGCCACTCATTTTCATGGTCTTAAAAAGCCCTGAACCTTTCATAAATTACAATTTTCCTATATCCTTGGCGCTTATTATTATCTGCCCGAAATGAGTTGGATGAGCTTATGTCTATTTTTTCCATTGATGGTCTGTGCCTGGCTTTTGGTACCCATGTCCTGCTGGATCACGCCAGTTTTTCCCTGGAATCGGGGGAACGTGTTTGTTTAATTGGCCGTAATGGCACCGGAAAAACAACCCTGATGCGTCTGATTCAGGGCGAAATGCAGGCTGATGAAGGTGATGTTCGTAAAAAAGACGGCCTGATTGTCTCATCTTTGTCACAGGAAGTGCCCCATGAGGCTACAGGCAGTGTCTTTGATATTGTGGCTTCGGGGTTAGGAGATGCTTCCCGGTTGTTACAGGAATATCACCATGTCCTGCATGATGTGGCCAATGGTGATGAAAAAGCACTCAATAAAATGGAAAAGATTCAGCATGATATAGAAGCGGTTGATGGCTGGTCGATGGTTCAGAAGGTGGAAGAAACCATTTCCAGGCTGCAATTGTCCGGTGATGATCTGATTGAAAATATGTCGGGCGGCCTGAAACGGCGGATCATGCTGGCCAGAGCGCTGGTTAACGAACCTGATATCCTGATGCTTGATGAGCCAACCAACCATCTGGACATAGAATCAATCCTCTGGTTAGAAACGTTTCTAAAATCCTATAATGGCTGTGTGTTGTTTATTACACATGATAGAATTTTCTTACCCGTATTCTTGAACTGGATCGAGGTCAATTAGTCTCTTTTCCCGGTGACTATCAAACATTCCTGCGCCGTAAAGATGAAATGCTTCATGCAGAAGAAAAAGCCAATGAATTATTTGATAAAAAGCTGGCAGAAGAAGAAGTCTGGATCCGGCAGGGCATAAAAGCCCGGCGTACTCGAAATGAAGGACGGGTACGAGCCTTAAAAGCAATGCGGGATGAACGTAGTCAGCGCAGGGAATTACAGGGTAAGGCCAAACTGGAGCTGGATGACAGGAAAAGTTCAGGAAAACTGGTGGTTGAACTTGAAAATATTAGCTATGAATATGAAAACAAGCCTATAGTTAAAAACTTTTCAACTGTGATTCTACGCGGTGACCGTATTGGTATTATTGGTCCTAATGGAGTTGGTAAAACCACCCTGTTAAATTTATTGCTGGGCCAGCTACCTCCTCAAACAGGAACGGTAAAATTAGGCACCAAGCTTGAAATTGCATATTTTGATCAGTTACGTAATCAACTTGATGAAGATAAGTCAATTATAGAAAATATCGGTCAGGGTAGAGAATTTGTCACAATCAACGGCCGTGATCGTCATGTGTTCAGCTATCTAAGAGATTTCCTGTTCTCGTCTGAGCGGGCAAAAGTTTCTGTCAAAGCGCTATCCGGCGGTGAAAGAAACCGTCTGTTATTAGCCAAGTTATTTACCCGGCCTGCTAATTTACTGGTGCTTGATGAACCCACAAATGATCTGGACAGTGACACACTTGAGTTGTTGGAATCCCTGTTAATGGAATACCAGGGAACCTTAATTATAGTCAGTCACGATCGTGCTTTTTTAAACAATGTTATTACCAGCTCACTGGTTTTTGAATCAGATGGGATCAATGAATATGTGGGCGGTTATGATGATTGGCTCAGACAAAGAAAACCTTTTGCAGCAGAAGCTGCTTCTGTCGTAACAAAAGGTAGTCAACAAGCTGACCACGTATCAGCATCCCCTGCGGCAACGAAAAAAACACTTAAGCTCAGTTATAAAGAACAACGCGAGCTGGATAACTTACCCGCAAAAATTGAACAGCTTGAAAGCCAGCATTTAAAACTTGAAACCGATATTGCTGAGCCCGAATTTTACCAACAGGAGCAAAGTTATGTTAGTAAACAATTGTCTGAGCTTGAAAGCATAAACCAGCAGTTGGAAATTGTTTATGAACGTTGGGATGAACTGGAAGAAAAAAACGCAGGACAATAAAAGTGGAAAATTTATTGAGCTTTTAGTAGCTTCCCCTTCTAAAGAAGGGGAGGCTACTTGTATATTAAATATAAAGGGGGTTGCAAATCAACAAATTAAACCTCCTCAATCCCCCTTTGAAAAAGGGGGAAGCGAAAAAACAGCAATTTATGGATGGGCGCTAATTAACATTTCTGGATTTTAGAATATAGTGCCCGTCTTTTAACTGGGCAAAGTAATCATCAATTAATGGATGAATGATAGGTGCCTTATCGCTGCCCAATTCCAGGTTTTGCTCTGCAACATAGGTCGTATGGATATGGTTATCAACCAGCACATGATACCACGGCTTGTCTTTTGGCGGTCTGGATTTTGCGACCTGTTCATACCATTCATCCGACAATTGCATGGAATCATCTACATTGAAAATAACCCCCCGGTAGTTAAAACGTTTGTGATGAATAATCTGTCCAATTGAAAACTTGGCTTGTAGCATATATTAACTCCTCCCTTTCTTAGGGCAGCCTTAAAAAATAATTCACATTTCTAAGTTTCCACTTACTCATTCTATCTGCGTTGCTCGTCAGTTAAATAGTTGACTATTCGC
>RCNG010000708.1_pt1 | contig 15735 bp, 16 predicted proteins | sample 2041371 | NCBI WGS metagenome assembly RCNG01 (sample SAMN09708227, study PRJNA481090) | Marine sediment metagenome, whole genome shotgun sequencing project. | biome: marine sediment; feature: ocean; material: sediment; isolation source: Sewage treatment plant 1 marine sediment (STP1) ... | reverse complement strand
ATATCAGCGGCCATTTTGTACGATTCCCCTGTAACCATAGCTACGGCTATGCTTTTCGGCGAATCGTACAAACTGACTCACTGATATTTTCCCAAAATTCTGCATTCCTATGAAATATCCGGGTTAACAGCATGAAGTCCCGTCGTCTGTTTTTTGCACTTTGGCCTACTGATCAGCTCAGACATGCTATCGTTAAAACATTTTCTCAGCTTTCTCAGTCAGTTGAGGGGCGCATTATGCAGCCACATAATTTGCATGTGACTTTGCACTTTGTCGGTTCAGTCACTAATGAGATAAAAGACTGTATGCATACGGCAGCACAAACGATTAGTTCTGATCCATTTGAATGTGAGTTAGATCGGTTTGGTTCTTTCCGTAAGGCCAGAATATTGTGGATGGGGTGTCAAAATGTCCCTGTTGAGCTAAGACAATTACATAATAAACTGGGTGTGGCATTAGAAAATTGTGGCTATCAAACTGAAAAGCGTATCTTTTCACCGCATGTGACATTGAAACGAAAGTGTGTGAGTCCCCTTACCAATCAAATTACCAGGCAAATTGCTGATCAGATTGATTTTTCTATCCCGTGGTTGGTTAATGAGTTTGTCCTTGTTGAGTCACTTAGCGGCAAACAGGGGGTGAATTATCAGGTTATTGAAAAATATCCTTTATCATGAGATAAACTAGGACTCCCTGGAATAATAAGATTAGTTGTAACCATGACGACACAGAGTCGAATTCAGTCAATGCCAGTACAGTTGGTGAACCAGATTGCCGCCGGTGAGGTGGTTGAGCGCCCGGCCGCAGTAGTTAAGGAATTACTGGAAAATAGCCTGGATGCAGGCGCGAGCAAAATAACCATCGATATAGAACAAGGCGGAGCGAAACTTATCCGTATTACCGATAATGGTCACGGCATCCATAAGGAGGATCTGATTCTGTCGTTGTCACCCCATGCCACCAGCAAAATCCGTAGTATCGATGACCTGGAACAGGTGATTAGTCTGGGCTTTCGCGGTGAAGCACTGCCGAGTATCGCATCAGTCAGTCATTTGCAGCTGACATCATGCTGGTTGGGTGGCGATGAGACCTGGCAGCTCACCATGAACAATAGCAAAGCCAGCGAGATAGCACCGGTAGCGAATAAACCGGGTACCACCATTGAGGTTCGTGATTTATTCTTTAATGTACCAGCCAGACGCAAGTTTCTGCGTACCGAAAAAACAGAGTTTTCACATCTTGATGATGTGGTCAAACGCATTTCACTAAGCCGTTTTGATGTTGCTATATCACTACGACATAACCAGCGTGTGGTTAAAGCCCTGTCTGCTGCTAATAACCGTTTACAGCAGGAAAAACGTATTGCTGAAATACTCGGGCCAGCATTTATTGAGCAGGCTGCGTTTATGGATTTTGCTTATGAAGGTCTTCGGCTGTGGGGCTGGATAGCAGAACCGACATTCTCACGCAGCCAGGCGGATATGCAATATTTTTATGTGAACGGGCGTATGGTAAAAGATCGCCTGGTTACCCATGCTGTACGTCAGGCTTACGCTGATGTTTTATTTCATGGTCGGCACCCGGCTTATGTCCTGTTTTTTGAGTGCGACCCTGGGATGGTTGATGTTAATGCGCATCCGGGTAAGCACGAAGTTCGCTTCAGGCAAAGCCGGCAGGTACATGACTTTTTATTTCGAGCCATACACAAAAGCCTGGCAGAAGTTATTAGCAGTGATACCAGTTCACATGAGTTGCATCATTTTTCAAATAACGCTGATACACAGCAAACAAGCGGGGCAACAGCCTCACTGTCTGGTTTTCAATCACGGTTTTCATCACAACGGCCAGCACAGCAGCCATCACAGTCATCGATGCCCTTTGCGGTAGCCGAACAGCGGCGGGCCTATGCTGAGTTTGCACCGGCAGCCCCTGCACTAAATTTACCAACCACCTCTTTACCAGAAACAGATGCGCAGGACATGCCACCGTTAGGTTTTGCGCGCGCGCAGCTGCATGGTATTTATATACTGGCAGAGAATGCACAGGGCATGGTGCTGGTTGATATGCACGCTGCACATGAACGTATAACCTATGAACGACTGAAGACAGCGCGTGAAGGCGAGGGCATTAAGTCACAGCCACTACTGGTACCGATAACAATAGCGGTGAGCAGTAAAGAAGCGCAGATGGTGGAAGACCAGGCCGAAGTGTTTAATGAACTGGGTTTTGAAATTGATCGTGTCGCCGAAGAAAGCATTAAATTACGGCAATTGCCCATCGTCCTGTCAAACAGTGATGTTGAAACCTTGTTACGCGATGTACTTTCAGATTTATTAACGCATGGCAGTAGCACACGTATTCAACAGGCGATAAATGAAATTCTATCGACCATGGCATGTCATGGTTCGATCAGAGCGAATCGTAAACTAACCATAGAAGAGATGAATGCCCTGTTACGAGATATGGAAATAACCGAGCGCAGCGGGCAGTGCAACCACGGCCGTCCTACCTGGATACAGCTGAGTATTGCTGAACTGGATAAACTGTTTATGCGTGGCCGTTAGTGTATGAACTTTTAGGAACTATAGATGCAGGTTAAAAAAACGAAGGAGTGATTAAGTATTTGTAGCTGCTACATCGTTAAAAGCTATATTAATAGCAAAGGCGGTACAAAGTGCTACTATTCTTCATGCACTTTTAAGTGAAAACCTTATTATTTCTATCAAAATAAGGCGAAACATAATTTTTGTGCCCCAGAAAATTGTTTAATGTGCACAGCATAAGGAGTAAACATGGCAAGTAATGCAAGTAATATTCCGGGTGAAATTTTTTATCACTTCGTGAAGAAAAATCAAGCAACGGATGAATTAATCAGAACCCTTTATACCCGCCCTTCCGGCGAAACCATCACTCATTTTAAGGCTATTAATAGCCATTTAAAAAATGGCCAGGTAAAGCTCGGGCAAATGGTGGTTATGTCGCCACCAAACAGCCAGCAATGTACACGTTTTGAGGCCGATTTGGCTGAAGCTGCTTTGTTAGTCGATATAAAACTTGCCAAACTCAGCGCACAGGAAAAGCAGATTATGGCCGAGCGTTATCAATTGCTCAACAATATCACCAGTTACGGTGGTGCCGGTTATGGCGCATCGCTGACGTACTTTGGCCATCATATGAAAAGCATTGAGGCTACCTTAAAGCTTATTTCAGAACTTTATGTTAAAACCTATAACAGCAAAGGCGATTTATATTCCAGAAAGTTTTTTGAACAGCGTAAAACATTGTTTGTACGCCTGAACATGACTCTCAACACCTCTGTCAGCCATGCTGGCATGGGCTATTCACCGGACGTTACCAAAATGAAAAACAATCTGGGCTTAAGCACCAAAAGCATTATGCACCAATGGAAGACGCAAGCCGGTCCGGTAGTGAGTGTGCCCGGGTTTGAAAAAAACCTGGACAACGTAGCGCGTATGTCAAAAACATTGCAAAGAGCCGGTCATATCGGTATAGCGCTGGATGTCGGGAGAAGTGGCCTAAAGATCCACGAAGCCTGTACGGTTGGTACTGATAATGAATGCACAAAAACCAGTTTTAAAGAAGGAGGGCGGTTGGCTGGGAGTTTGGGTGGTGGATATTATGCTGGGGTTGCTACAGCCTACGTCACTTGTAATATTTTGTTTGGCCTGGAATCGGCTGGCACAAGCCTATTATGGTGCAGCATTATTGCTGGCGTTGTTGGGGGAACCGCGGGGGGCAAGTATGCTGGTGATGGTGTTGAAGCTATTGGAGAAGAGCTTTACAACACAACATTAGGACGCTAACTGAAATGTCTATTGGAGTAACTATCGCTTTAATATTGGTTTTGCTAAGCATGTTTTGTGGACTTATTTCTTTTGGTTTCCTGTTTTATATTGGCAAAACCCGTGTCAAAGAAATTGATAAGGCCGTACTGGGTTATGAGTTTCCCCATGACAGTATATTTGCTCTAATGCTTCGCGTACCCAATTATGCTGGTGGTTTTATGTGGAAATGGAGCGCCCGGCGCGGGCGACTAGAAGGAAAAATTGAACACTTTGATGCCGAATTTCGCTGGCCATTTATTGCATTTATGGTATTGACTATAGTTGGTTTGTCTTCTTTAGTTATCGGGATAATACTTCAAAAAATTTTCGGCACAGTTTGATTTTTGAGAATAAAAATCAACCTGGTCTTAAGCACCAAAAGCATACTGCACCAATGGAAATCACAAACCGCGACACTGGTAGATGTACCGGGATTTGAAAAAACCTGAATAACGCAGCGCGTTTGTCAAAAAACATTGCGAGGTGCCGGTTATGTTGGCATAGTGCTGGATGTCGGGAGAAGTGGCCTAAAGATCCACGAAGCCTGTACAGTGGGTACGGATAAGCAGTGTGCTAAAACCAGTTTTAAGGAAGGGGTTTGTTGACGGGAAGCGTGATTGGTGAGAGCTCAATGGGGTTTGCTGCAGCTTATGGCACCTGTAATGTGCTATTTGGTCTCGAATCGGCAGGAACCAGTTTATTGTGGTGCGGCATTGTTGCTGGTGTTGTTGGAGGTTATGCCGGTGGAAAGTATGGGGGTGAATTTCTTGAAGTGAAAGGTGAGCAACTCTATGAAACGACACTAGGGCGATAATTGATCATGTCTATTGGTGAACTTATTTCTTTGATTTTGGCATTTTTATTTGTGTTATTCGGAGCTATCGGACTTGGGCTTCTGTTTTATATTGGTAAAACCCGCATCAAAGAAATTGATAAAGCTGTACTAGGTTATGAATTTCCCCACGACAGTATTTTTGTATTAATCATTCGTGTACCTAATTATGCTAGTGGCTTTATGTGGAAATGGAGTGCACGGCGCACTGGTCTGGAAGGGAAAATAGAACACTTTGATAGCAGGTTTCGCTGGCCATTTATTGCTTCATCTATTTTAATCATGATGAGTGCTCTTTTTGGTATAACAGGAATAATACTTCAAAAATTTTTCGGTATAGTTTAATGATGTATTCCTTAAATCAGTGGCAAACCTAAAAAATAATTGGGGTCATAGCGTTTTAAAGGGTTTTACCAGAATAACTTCTGTGTCCTTTTTGTGGCGAGATTTGTTTTAGCATGTATATGAATGATCTAATTATCCAGTCAGGTGAAGAAGCAGATTCACCGATTGTCGTCTTTGTCATGGGGCCGACAGCCACTGGTAAAACTGACCTGGCGCTGGCTATTTATAATGAACTGGCCTCAGACTTGATCAGTGTTGATTCGGCACTGGTTTATCGTGGCATGGATATTGGCACAGCTAAACTCGATGCACAAACCTTGGCAAAAGCACCTCACCATCTAATCGATATTATTGACCCGGCAGATGTCTACTCTGCCGGGCAGTTTCGTGAGGATGCGTTGCAGCTAATGCAGAAATGTTTGAAAAATCAGTGTACACCGTTACTGGTTGGCGGTACTATGCTGTATTTTAACGCTCTGCAAAAAGGCATGGCGAACATGCCTGTAGTTGATGATTCTATAAAGCAGGCAATTGAAACGGAAGCGAAAACAAAAGGTATCCTGGTAATGCATGAACGGCTGAAAAGTGTTGATGCGGTGTCAGCTGAGCGTATTCACCCTAATGATCCACAAAGGATAAAAAGAGCGCTGGAGCTTTATGATTCTACTGGAAAAACCTTAACGGAGTTCTGGTCTGAGCAGGCACAAAATAAGGCTGACTCTCGTTTCCCATACCGACGACTAAAAATTGCCTTAATGCCAGATGACCGTATCGAGCTTCGTAAGCAAATCACAACACGTTTTGATAGTATGCTGCAACAGGGATTTATTGAAGAAGTTGAGGGCTTATTTAAACGTGGTGACTTGCATGCAGACATGCCGTCAATTCGCGCGGTAGGGTATCGACAGGTTTGGTCATACCTGGCCGGGGAATACGGTTATGATGAGATGCGAGATAAAGCCATCATTGCTACTGCGCAACTGGCAAAACGCCAGATGACCTGGTTAAGAAAAGAGACTGAGTGTAATTTTATTGATCCATTTGCAATAAATATGCCGAAAGTACTGAAAAACCTAAAATATTTACTATCATAGATGAGTGGCGGCCGATTGATGTTAAACTAGAGTCGTTAGAATCGGGCGTCTGCTTTGAATCTGGAACGATTCGCAAGCACTCAGGTCTATAACCTCAAAAAAACAATATAACGAGGAATAAATTATGTCAAAAGGGCATCACTTACAAGACCCTTATTTAAATGCACTGAGAAGGGAGCGGATACCGGTATCTATTTTTCTGGTAAACGGCATTAAATTGCAGGGGCAAATCGAATCATTCGATCAGTTTGCAGTACTGTTGAAAAACACAGTGACGCAGATGGTTTATAAACATGCAATTTCTACTGTGGTTCCATCACGACAGGTTAAATGGAGTGATGAAAGTGAAGGTGAAACTGACGGCAACAGTGATAATTGAGTATAATTGTACAGACGATAATAAATGGTCGCCATCGGCGGCCATTTTTTTGCCTACAGAAAGCAGGTAAGAGGGTAAAAATCGATAATTTTCATGCAGACTTAAAACGGAATATTTGTATAAATATATGATTATAAAAGTTAAATGCTAGACATAGAACGCGTAGAAGGCGGCAATCGTGCCATTCTTGTCCACATGGATATACGCGATGAAGCGCATCGTGAAAATTTATCTGAATTTAAAGAGCTGGTGGTATCGTCGGGTGCACAAATAATGACGATAACCACTACCAGTCGTCAGCGCGCAGACCCCCGGTATTTTATCGGCAGTGGTAAAGCTAGCGAAATTGCTGATTTAGTGAAACAGCACAAAGCTGATGTGGTGCTTTTTAATCATTCACTGGCGGCTTCACAGGAACGAAATCTGGAGCGTTTGATTGAATGCCGCGTGCTTGATCGCACCGGTTTAATTCTGGATATCTTTGCGCAACGGGCACGGTCATTTGAAGGTAAATTGCAGGTCGAGCTGGCGCAGTTACAGCACCTTTCGACCCGACTGGTTCGTGGCTGGACTCACCTGGAGCGTCAAAAAGGCGGTATTGGCCTGCGTGGGCCCGGCGAAACCCAGTTGGAAACGGATCGTCGATTGCTAGGGCTGCGTATTAAACAGATTAATAAACGCCTGGAAAAAGTCAGAAAACAGCGCGAACAGGGCCGGCAGGCCCGACAAAAAGCGGAGATCGCAACCGTATCATTGGTGGGTTATACCAATGCAGGAAAGTCCAGTCTGTTTAACGTGTTGTCAGAAGATGATGTTTATGTTCAAGATCAACTGTTTGCCACGCTGGATCCAACATTACGACGTATCCATTTAAGCAAAGATATTACCGTGATACTTGCTGACACGGTCGGTTTTATCCGGCATCTACCGCATGATCTGGTCAATGCGTTTCGTTCAACACTGCAGGAGACAGCCGAAGCGCAATTATTATTACATGTCATTGATTCAGCAGATGAAAATCGTGATGCCAATATTGCTGAAGTGGAAAAGGTATTAGCGCAAATAGAAGCCAGCGAAATCCCCTGTATTCAGATTATGAATAAAGTGGATTTGACAGCGGTAAAACCAAGAGTGGATATCGCTGATGATGGCAAGGTGAAACGCATCTGGCTGTCAGTGGAGTCGGGTGATGGAGTCGATTTACTTAAACAAACGCTAATAGATCTGTTTAGAGAGCAGATGGTAGAAGGAAAACTGTTGTTATCACCGGCAGAGGCACGTCTTAGAGCAAAACTGTTCGAAATCGGAGCGGTCCGAAATGAAACAGTCGATGGAGAAGGCTGCTTTTTATTGCAACTTAGTATATCACGTCGGGATTTAAACCAGTTCGAGTCAGATGAGCAGATTTCTCTGGAATCAATGCTGGATTAAAAACAATTTGCCGAAAAGGAGACAAAAGGACGCGAGGAAAAGCTTATAATTATCTTTTTTCCACGCAACTGCGTGTAGCATGACAAACCTCTAAGTGTGTAATTACCCATTAGGATGTATTTCTTTACCTCCTTTTGTCTCCTTTGCGGCGAAAAGCTTTTCTTGGATAAATATTCAGGTAGAATGGCGCGTTTGCGGGTGTCAACTCACACCATAACTTAAAGTGAATTTTGGAAACGTAATATGCGTAAGTACGATAAACAAAAATACGACATGTCTAAACAAAACATGGCCTGGAACGAACCAGGCGGCAACGGTGATAAAGATCCCTGGAATACGAAGAGAGGCAGTCGCGGCAATCAGGGGCCGCCTGATCTGGATGAAGTATTCAAAAACATTCAGAAAAAATTCGGTAGCCTGTTCGGCGGTAAAGGTGGTGGTCGCTCCAGTGGTGGTGGCATCGGCATGGCTGGCGGTGGTTTTGGTATTGGTGTGGTTATCGCCATATTGCTGCTTTTCTGGATAGCTACCGGCTTTTATAAAATTGAAGCAGCTGAGCGTGGTGTGGTATTGCGCTTTGGCAAACATGTAGATACGACTCAGAGCGGTTTGCACTGGCATTTACCAACGCCGATAGAGAAAGTGATTAAGGTTGATATTACCAAGGTACATACCGTGCCCTTAAGTGCAACCATGTTGACATCAGATGAAAACATCGTTGATCTTCAAGGTTCGGTGCAATATCAGGTTGCTGATGCAACCAGTTATCTGTTTAGCACTCGTTCACCAGAGCTTGCACTTACCCAGGCAACAGAAAGTGCGATACGTCAGAGCGTTGGCCGTACCAAAATGGATTACGTGATTACGGAAGGTCGTGGTCAGATTTCGGTGCAGGTTAAAGATCTCATTCAGACCATCATCGATACTTATGGTACCGGCATGCAGGTTATCAAGGTGAACATTCAACATGCACGGCCACCCGAAGCTGTAAAAGACGCATTTGATGATGTTACTCAGTCACGTGAAGATGAAGAGCGCTTAAAAAATGAGGCCGAAACTTACGCTAACGGGGTAATTCCAAAAGCACGTGGTAATGCTGCGCGCATTCGCGAAGAAGCCGGTGCTTATAAAAGTGAGGTGGTTGCCAATGCAGAAGGTGAGGCCAAACGTTTCACTCAGATGCTGGCGGCATATCAACAAGCACCTATTGTTACACGTGAAAGATTGTATCTGGATATGATGGAGTCAGTGTTAAATAAAAGCTCCAAAGTAATGGTCGATGTTTCAGGTAGTAATAACCTGCTTTATCTTCCTCTGGATAAATTAATGTCTAAAAGTGCAATAGAAGGATCAATGACCGACAGTTTGAAAGATGTGCAGCAACGAGATTTATTAACTAAACAGTCTCAGCAAAGGCAGCAGAGTACACGTAGTGTTAATCTACGCAGCAGAGGTAGTGAATAATGTATTTGAATATACTTAAGTTTGGTGTTCCCGTTATTTTACTGGTGGCATGGTTGAGCGTGTTTACCGTTGATGAACGTGAAAAGGCTATCCTGTTAAAATTTGGTGAAATTACCGGCTCTGATTTTACCCCGGGTATTCATCTGAAAATTCCATTAATTAATAAGGTAATCAAATTTGATCGTCGTATTCTTACTATCGATCAAAAACCTGAGCGTTTTTTGACGCTGGAGAAAAAAGATCTAATTGTCGACTCTTATGTGAAATGGCGTATAAAAGATACGGTTCAGTATTACAAAACCACGAAAGGTGATGAGAATGCGGCCGGTCGTTTGTTGTATCAAAACATTAATAACGGTTTGCGTGATGAGTTTGGTAAGCGCACTGTACAGGAAGTAATTGCTGGTGATCGTACCGAAATCATGGGTCTCATGACCTTACAGGCTTCCGAAAAGGCTAAAAAACTAGGTATTGAAGTGATCGATGTACGGATTAAGAAAATAGACCTGCCCGAGCGTGTGAGTGAGTCAGTTTATCGTCGTATGCGTGCTGAGCGTGAACGCGTTGCGAAAGAGTTTCGTTCACGTGGCGCGGAAGCAGCAGAACGTATCCGTGCAGATGCCGACAGACAAAGCCAGATTGTTCGTGCCGAAGCCTATCGTGATTCAGAAATTGATCGTGGTGAAGGTGATGCCAAAGCCACAGAAATTTATGCACAAGCTTTTAACCAGGATAAAGAATTCTACAAATTTTATCGTAGTCTTAATGCTTACAAGTCAAACTTTTCCAGTTCGAATGATGTCATTCTGTTAGAACCGGATTCAGATTATTTCCGTTACTTTAAAGATCCATCTGGCCAGCAGCAAAAATAAATAATGTGGGAAAGTATTATTCCTGCACTTGCGTTAGTGCTGGTGATAGAAGGCATGCTGCCTTTTTTAAGCCCAAAGAGCTGGCGCGATGCGATGTCACAGGCAGCGCAGCTACCGGACAAGGTGTTAAGAGTCATGGGATTCGTTAGCATGTTGGCTGGTGTCATTGTTCTTTATCTGGTTAAGTAATATTAATTATGGCAACAAAACAACACTGGATATTACCTGAGGGTATCGACGAAATTTTGCCTGAACAAGCGGCAAGGTTTGAATCGATGCGTCGAATGTTGCTAGACTTATATGCCGGCTGGGGATATGAACTGGTTATGCCGCCAACCATTGATTTTATTGAATCTTTGTTGACTGGCACGGGGCATGATCTGGATTTACTGACGTTTAAACTGGTCGATCAGATGTCAGGTCGAACATTAGGTATGCGAGCTGATATGACGCCACAGGTCGCACGCATTGAAGCTCATCAACTACAACGTGATGTACCAACGCGACTATGTTATCTCGGTACGGTGTTACGCACGCGAGCGGAATCTTTTGGTGATAGTCGCAGTCCGCTACAGGTTGGTGCAGAGCTGTATGGGCACGCAGGTGCAGAATCTGAAGTCGAAATAATCGGCTTAATGTTGCAGACATTTACTGCCATGGAAATTGACGATATTTATCTCGATTTGGGTAATGTTGATATCTATCGTGGTCTGGCTAAACAGGCAGGTTTGTCAAAAGATATTGAAAGTCAGCTGTTTGAAATGTTGCAGCGAAAAGCAGTCACAGAAATCAATACCTTATTAGATTCATTAGAAATTGAAAACAGGGTGAAAACCATGTTGTCAGGACTGTCTTCACTAAACGGTGATAAAACTGTTTTTTCAAAAGCAAGGGAATTGTTATCTGAAGCTGATGACTCTGTTAAAAAGGCAATCGATTACCTGGAAAAAACAACTGAATTAATGTGGTTACGTTTTGGCGACATTAAAGTACATTTTGATTTGTCAGAACTGCACGGTTACCATTATAAAACCGGTGTGGTGTTTGCCGCTTTTGTGCCCCAGCTTGGTCAGGCGATTGCACGTGGTGGTCGTTATGATGATATCGGTAAAGTTTTTGGACGTGCTAGAGCAGCAACCGGTTTTAGTACTGATTTAAAAGTATTAAATCAATTATCAAAAAAGCAGTTTCCTTTACCTGAAAAAATATTTGCACCCTTAGACGTGGAGCAAAGTAAAATTGCCGCGTTACGTGCAGAAGGAAACGTTGTCATAGAACAGCTGCCGGGCCAAAAAGCAGATGCAAAGGCGATGGCCTGTAGTAAAAGTCTTTGTTTTCTTGATGGTCAGTGGGTTGTTAAAGATTAAAGTAATTATCCACAGATAAACACAGATAGAGATATTTTTTTCAAACATCTGCGTTTATCTGTGTTCATCTGTGGATGAGAATTCGTTTATTTATAAGTAAGTATAAGGTCTAACCATGTCAAAAAATGTAGTTGTTTTAGGAAGCCAATGGGGTGATGAGGGTAAAGGAAAAATCGTCGATTTGTTAACAGATCGTGCAGCCGCAGTGGTTCGTTTTCAGGGCGGGCACAATGCAGGTCATACATTAGTTATCGGTGATGAGAAAACAGTATTGCATTTAATTCCCTCTGGCATATTACGCGACAATGTCACCTGTCTGATTGGTAATGGCGTGGTGTTATCACCTGATGCATTATTTAAAGAACTGGGTGAACTTGAAGCACGTGGCATTCCAGCTAGTGAACGAATAGGTATCTCCGAAGCCTGTCCGTTAATTCTGCCTTATCACATCGCGCTTGATCAGGCGCGTGAGATTGCTCGCGGTAAAGCCGCCATAGGTACAACCGGGCGTGGTATCGGTCCGTGTTATGAAGATAAAGTTTCTCGTCGCGGTATTCGTCTTGCTGATCTCAAAGATCTGGAAAAATTCAAAGAGAAACTCGCGGATGTTATGGAATACCATAACTTTTCACTTAAACATTATTTCAAACAGGATGAAGTGGATTATCAAACAGTGCTTGATGGCGTGTTGTCTTACCGTGACAGGCTTTTATCACTGATTGCTGATGTGCCCGGCATGATAGCTGGTTACAGTAAACAAGGTAAAAGCATTATGTTTGAAGGTGCGCAAGGCACCTTGCTTGATATCGATCAGGGGACTTATCCTTTTGTTACCTCTTCTAATACAACTGCAGGCGGCGCATGTACCGGTAGCGGCATTGGCCCTAAAGATTTAGATTATATTTTAGGTATCACAAAAGCTTATACCACACGTGTTGGTGCCGGCCCGTTTCCAACAGAACTGTTTGATGACAATAAAGATGACCCGGGTATTGGCCATCACCTGGCAACAATTGGTCACGAAGTTGGCGCAACCACAGGTCGTGACCGCCGTTGTGGCTGGTTTGATGCGGTCGCTTTACGTCGCGCTGCACAGATAAATAGTCTCACGGGTTTGTGTATTACCAAGTTGGACGTACTGGATGGTCTGGAAACAATAAGGATGTGTGCCAGTTATAACTATCAGGGTGAAAACCTGCATATGCCACCACTGGGTGCTGATGCCATTGAGTTATGTGAGCCAGTGTATGAATCAATGCCAGGCTGGAGTGAATCAACGGTAGGTGTTAAAAATTTGCACGATTTGCCAGAAAATGCCAGGAATTACTTAAAGCGTCTGGAAGAGATGGTTGGTGTACCGGTTGATATCGTTTCTACCGGTCCAGAACGCGAAGAAACAATTATATTGAATCACCCATTTGATTAATAACAACCAGTTATAAGTTGTAAGGAAGAAGAAACTTCTGGGTTGAGTCTTTGACTGATAATCTATATTTGGTGAATATGGGTTGATTCTGAATGCAATAAGAACTATTCTTTATTTGTGAACAATAAAAGCTATAAACTATTGCATTACGTGCTCATCATTTTATTGATGTTTACACCATTGCCTGGTGTTATGGCAGCCCATTGTGATATGGGTGATATGGGAGAAATAGACATTTCTTCAAGTAGTACAGTAATGCCCAGCTCTGTAATACTGACACATGATATGTCTGCCATGCAGTACACTGATTCAATGTCATCTGATATGAAAGGACATAGCTGTTGTGATGATCCCAGTACCAAATGTTCAGGTAGCTGTGATTTGGGCGTAAATGTTTCACTTATTTTGCAACAAACACCTTACACACCTTCTTATAAAGATAGCTATAAGCCAGTTTCACTTTCTTCAAAAACTCTGTTTAGAGAATTAATACCTCCTTTTCGTCCCCCCGCAAATTTTCATAGTTAAAAAGTAAATCATTTTTCTGGTTGCATGACGGTTTTGTACTGTTGTATAACCACTTTACTTACTATGGAGATGGCCATGTGTCACTCAACTTCTATAAATATAGATCCTAAAAATATAGGCTCTAAAAATATAAAACGACTGTTCAGATCTTTATTATGCCTGGTCTCGCTGTTATTTGCCGGTAACATTAATGCTCTAGATTTAAAACAGGCTGAACAGTTAGCAATACATTCCGATCCGTCGATTGAAAGTTTCAAAGCCACATCACGTTCATTCGTTGATGAATCGGTTGCCGAGAATACATTACCAGATCCTAAATTACGTCTGGGAGCAGTGAATGTGCCCGTTGACACATTTGATCTTGAACAGGAGCAGATGACGCAGTTAAAAATTGGTATTCAACAAAATTTTCCGCGTGGTAATTCGCTGGCTTTAAAACAGCAACAGTCCCGATTTTTATCACGTTCTGCTTTAGCCATGGCAGATGATGCAACACTAAAAATTATAAGAGATGTTCGTCACAGTTATTTAAATTTATTTTATGAAGTATCTGCCTATCAAATCATCAGGGAAACACGTCAGCTATTTTCCGAGCTGGTAAAAATGACCGAATCAAATTATGCCTCTGGACGTGTTAATCAACAGGATGTCGTGCTTGCAGGCCTGGAACTATCGAGACTTGATGACCGCGCTGCAAAAATTCAGGCGCAAGAAGGCACGTATCGTGCAAGCCTGGCGCAGTGGATAGGTGATACAGCCTGGAAGACGATCAGTTCTGAATTTCCTGAATTACCCCTGCTACCGGAAAACGTCGATTTGAATCAGATCATTTCGCAACACCCGCTCATTCGCGCAGAAGCGGAAAAAGTGGACGCAAGCAAACAAATGAAAGAAATTGCGCGCCAGGGATATAAACCAGAATGGAGCCTGTTGTTCGATTATGGTTACCGTTCGGGCAATAATCCTGATGGCTCAGAAAGGTCTGATTTTGCAACAGCAATGGTTAGTATGGATGTGCCTTTATTTACTGGAAAGCGACAGGATAAAACCGTGGCTTCAAGTCAGCAAAAAATAACCGCTGCGCGTTATGCAAAAGACGATCGATTGCGGCAGTTAAAACAACTGTACGATAACAACTATCAATTATGGCAACGTCTGGGTGAACGCGAAGAACTATACAAAAAAAGTTTGTTGACTGCGGCAGAAATTAATTCGAAAGTCGCATTAAATGCTTATCAGAGTGGTGTCTCTGAATTTAATACCCTGATGCGTGCAAAGATCACTGAGTTAGATGTACGCCTGGAAAACTTACGTATACGTGTCGATCGTGTAATTGCCAAAGCACAGATACTTTATGTTATGGGAGATTTTGAAAATGAAAATTAATGTTCCAGATTTAAAATTATTTATCCCAGTTGTGCCAATCACCTTGTTCGCAAGCTTGTTTGCGAGTGTATTAACCCTTATGCCATCTCCTGGTATGACGGAAGAAGGCAAAGAAATTTTGTACTGGGTAGCGCCAATGGACCCGAACTATCGACGTGACAAGCCGGGGAAATCACCCATGGGCATGGATTTGATAGCTGTTTATACCAATAATAAAGCGGCGGTTGGTGACAACGCTGGCGCAATTAGTATTTCGCCAACCGTGGTACAAAACCTGGGTGTTAGGACGAAAAATGCTGAACTTAGTAGATTATGGCGAGGTATTGATACTGTCGGTTACGTCGATTATGACGAATCTAAAGTCAGCCACATTCATTTGCGTACAGAAGGCTGGATTGAAACACTCGCCGTTGAGTCTGAAGGTGGTCGTTTTAAAAAAGGTGATTTTCTGTTTGACGTGTATTCACCAAAATTAGTTAATGCACAGGAAGAAATGGTCACTGCATTGTCATCAGGCAATAAGGGATTAATAAGCGCATCGCAAGAGCGGCTATCGGCTTTGGGAATTTCTGCAACACAGATTAAGCAGCTGCAAAAAACTAAAAAAGTAAAACAACGCATTTCTATTTATGCGCCACAGGATGGTGTGGTCTCTGATCTACCCATTCGTGAGGGCATGTTTGTAAAACCTTCAATGACGGTAATGACCCTGGGTGATTTGTCCAGTTCCTGGTTGCAGCGCTGCAGATCATTACGGCTCTCCTGG
>RCNG010002691.1_pt1 | contig 15746 bp, 17 predicted proteins | sample 2041371 | NCBI WGS metagenome assembly RCNG01 (sample SAMN09708227, study PRJNA481090) | Marine sediment metagenome, whole genome shotgun sequencing project. | biome: marine sediment; feature: ocean; material: sediment; isolation source: Sewage treatment plant 1 marine sediment (STP1) ... | reverse complement strand
AATTAAAAGACCCCGCATGAATTAAATTAAGCAGGGTTTCGCCGGATAGAGGATCTCAATATAGCCTTCGGAAAAATCTCTGTGGATTCATAAATCTTTTTTCCAGTTGATAACCATCTTAATCTGCTCTCTTGTTTCGGGGGACGGATCTGAACAATCCACAGTGTCTTTTCGAAATTCCTTGATCTTTTCTGATTATAACGGATTTAGGGGAGCTTGATATTAAAAAGCCCAATGTATTGTGTGGGGCAGTGCGCAAATACACAACATGTTGATATTATTACAAATATTTGCCTAGACTTTTTGTTAATGATTTTATATAGTTAGAGACCATACCCTACCAAAGGAGGTCTCTAACTATATGGGAAAAGCAGATACAAAATCCGCTCACCGAAATAATAGAACCATATGTTTGCCCTTTTCTCAAGAAGAATATAACGTCATTATCAATGATGCGTCGGATTTCAGAATATGCATCGACAAACGAATTGAGTTATTTCCAGAATTGTTTCCAGCCCAAATCACTAAAGGATATCTGATGAAGGATATCTACTACTCTAAAAAACAGTCCGTTGCGATTCGGCGCATAGAAATCGCAGGCATCCCCTACACCATTCGTCCCTCATTTTTGATGCCATACATGACTGGAATCGTAAACGAAATCGAAAAAGCGCTTTTTATGAGAAAGTTTAACGTTCCTTTTTGGGCCTTGAGTTATGCTTTTGGTAAAGACCCGATGTACTGGTATCGAATAGAGCAATCAATTGGCCGAAACAGTATTGTCGGCACAACGATCAGAAATGCTGACGATATCCCTGAGCATCTTGGGGCCGATGAAAAGCATACTTGGATTTTAGGTGATAAAGTTTATGTTGCCACGACTGTCGGCAACGAATGTATTCTCGGTGCATCTATTGCAAAGGATGCCGGAAATCAATCTTTACAAGATTCCTATCAAGTGTTCAAAGATGAAGCTCAATGCTTACATCCAGCCTATACTCCAATGACAGTGAATATGGATGGGTGGCAAGCCACTCGAAATGCTTGGAAATTTCTCTTCTCGTCGGTTGTCATCATCTGCTGTTTTCTGCATGTCTTCATTAAAATTCGCGATAGGGCTAAAAGAAAGTACAAAGACATCTTTGATGAGGCCGCATCTAAGCTTTGGGACTGCTATCATGCTGAAAAGAAAATTGCATTCTCTCAGCGAATCAGAAGACTTGTCGAGTGGTGCAAAAAAAATAACATGCCATCTGTTATTGCAAATCCCATTAAAAAGTTACGTAAGAATATTGCTGTATATAGCGTCGCATATGATCATCCGAAAGCACACCGAACCAGCAATATGGTTGACAGGCTTATGCAAAGAATGGATCGCCACCTGGTTAGCACCCAATATTTTCATGGGTCAATGGCTGCAGCCGAGTTGAGTATTAGAGGCTGGACGCTTATCCAGAACTTTGCTCCTTACAATCCACAAACAGTAAAAAAACTAAATGGTTTCAAAAGCCCAGCTGAACGATTAAATCAATTTAAATATCATGATAACTGGTTACATAACCTATGCATTTCAGCTTCATTGGGAGGATATCGCAGTCCTCCCCAAAAACCGGTACAATGAGGATCTTTTTAATCACTTCGTTTCCTGTGGCAAATCCATGTCGTGCCAAATAGCAACCAACAACTGTACCGGTCCTGCCTTTGCCACCCCAGCAGTGAACATATACCGGTTTTTCGTACTTGATGCACATATCAATCTGATTTAAAACCCGGACCATTTGACGCTCAGTTGGGACGGAGAAATCCTTTATCGATATCTGGTCGAACGTAACCAAAATTTTCAGTTTTTGAGCAAATGATTCCATGTGGTCAACATATGGCGGGAATGGATCGTCCGGGCGGTTGTATTCTTGAGGTTCCATCAAACTGATAACATGTCTGATTCCCGCTTGAATAAGTCCCTTGAGCTTTCTTTCCTCCTCCATTTGATTTTCTGATCCGGGATAACCACCGGCAAGAAGTTTTCCGGGAACAACCCAATATGACCGATTAAAAGGGACCTTCAATATTTCTGCCATAAAATCGCATTCCTTTCCCCATTATTCTCATATAATACCATATGTGTTTGACAGATCCGGACAAAGTTCAGATAAAAAATCTGATAATTTCATTTTTTTCTGGAATCTTGGCGCTTCTTCAAGGTAAAACTTTTCTGGGGATAACCTGAATTGTTCAGAAAAGAATCAACGATCCAAAATTCAAAACATTCAATGCAGCCAATACGAAAAATAATTCATATCGACATGGACGCTTTTTATGCCTCCGTCGAACAGAGAGATCGACCTGAACTAAAGGGAAAACCCGTAATAGTGGGTGGTGATCCTCAATCAAGAGGTGTGGTTGCTGCGTGTTCCTATGAAGCAAGAAAATTTGGTATCCATTCCGCTATGGCGTCATCGACAGCTTACAAACTGTGTCCTGATGCTGTTTTTATTCGGGCAAGATTTGATGCATACAGAGCCGTATCAAATAATATAAGAGAAATTTTCTGTGAATACACCGACCTTGTCGAACCTTTATCCCTCGATGAGGCATTTCTTGATGTCACTGAGAATCACAAAGGGATGACCTCAGCCACACTAATTGCAAAGGAAATCAAAAGAAAAATCTATTACAAAACTGGCAAATTAACTGCGTCTGCCGGCGTTTCCTTCAATAAGTTCATTGCGAAGGTTGCATCTGATATCAATAAACCGGACGGGATAACGGTCATTACGCCTGATATGGCAGACAATTTTATCGATAGATTGCCGATTAGGAAATTTTTTGGAGTTGGAAAAGTCACTGAAGAAAAAATGCTAAATCTCGGAATTAAGACCGGCGCCGATCTTAAGAAATTTGAAAAGGATCAATTAATTCATCTTTTTGGAAAGTCTGGCAGCTATTTTTTCAATATTTCCCATGGAACTGATGATAGACCGGTCGAACCCAACAGGGTCAGGAAATCAATCGGTAAAGAAACCACCCTTCTCGAGGACATAGACGATACAGATCAGATGCTCGAGATACTGGAAAATATCGCTAACAGATTAGAGAATTCATTAATCAAGCGTGAAGCGAAGGGGCGTACGATCACACTTAAAATAAAATATTTTGACTTTCAATCCGTTACGAGAAGCATTACGATCGATGAACCGGCAGACAGCGCTTCGGTAATAATGAAATACATCAAACCGTTGTTATCTAAAACTGAAGCTGGCGAAAAGAAGGTCAGACTGCTGGGTATCTCGATTTCAAATTACGACGATCAAGAAACCAATATCGGAATATGTAAACAGCTTCTTTTACCTTTCAAGGGTTACCATAAGATCTGTTTCTTGGGGGAACTCTATACCAACGCTAATAATATCAGCAAATAATCTATTACAATTTTTTGATTGAATTAACCAGATGAGCGAGCGAACCTTTTTCAGCCTCTCTACAATTACAGGCAGGATTCAGGAGATTCTTCAACCCTATATCGGGAAATTGTTCTGGGTTAAGGCTGAAATTTCATCTGGAAGAGAAAGAGGCGGATCGTTTTACTGTGACCTGGTTGAAACCAAAGACAGTGGTGAGATTATCGCCCAAATGCGCTGCACTATCTGGTCGAGAGACCTATCAAATATAAGAAAGAAATTTAAAGATTCCGATTTGGACCTAATTCTTGATGATGGTACCGCTGTCGGCTTTCAGTGTTCCATCCAATACAGCCCCAGATACGGGCTATCCTTGAAAGTTAATGATGCCGACCCCGCCTTCGCACTCGGTGAGCTGGAGCTTAAAAAGAAAGAGATTCTTGATCGGCTGAAAAAAGAGGGTTTACTTGAACCGAATAAAAAACTGTATGTTCCCATACTGCCCATTAATATAGGATTGATTACCAGCAAGGGTAGCGCCGCTTATAATGATTTTATTAACACCTTGGAACAATCAAATTTTGGATTCCGGGTTTATCTTGCTGATTCCATGGTTCAAGGAAATAAAGCGGAACAATCAATCCTGCATGCTTTAGAGACTCTGGAAATATTAGACCTTGAGCTTGTATTGATACTCCGTGGTGGAGGAAGCAAGACGGAATTATTTTCTTTGGACAATGAACAAATTGCTCGAAAAATTGCCACATGTAAATATCCCGTATGGACCGGCATAGGCCATGAGATTGATACCAGCATCCTGGATCATGTTGCCAACAGATATTTCAAAACACCCACCGCTGTGGCTGAAGAATTGGTTGCCCGGTTTATTGAAATGAAACGACATCTTGAAGAAGCTGAGCACCGATTCAAATCAAGCTGGACATATCGGTTGGATGTCGAGACGAAATTTATTCAAAGTACAAAAGCCGGGCTTGTCAATGGTACACGAAAGCTTATCGAAAATAAGAATGCTAATCTAAAGCAGAGGGCAAACCTATTATCATCAATGGTTTTTGACCGGTTGTCCAAAGAAAAATCAACGCGGTGTCATGGAATGCAACAATGGCCATCAAGTCAGTCTCAAATCGAATACAGTGATGCACCGCTCACGCCAGAGCCTTACTACATGGTTCTATGCAGCGTACCTCATGTCAACCCTTACACCAGGTATATCCGCACTCCAGTTTCAGAAGCAACTGGGTATCAAACGATACGAGACAGCATTCAATATGCTGCACAAGCTCCGTTCAGCGCTCGTCGCACCTGGTCGGGAAAAACTAAAGCGCGAGGTGGAAGTGGACGAGTGCTACATCGGCGGACCGGAAGAAGGCAAATCCGGTCGCGCAAAGGGAGAAAAGTCTCTAGTAGTAGTTGCCGTCGAGGTAGTACGTTGGATGGACAGCAGTGGACGCAAGCCTGGACGTCATGCTACACAATACGATATAGAAGGTCCTCCTGAGGTCCAGGAACGCTCCCAAGCTGATGGCGATCCAGTCCCCCGCAAGCGTGCCGGTCGCGTGCGTATGACCGTTATTCCCGATGCCAGCTCAGTGACTTTGCTACCATGGATCGAATCGAATATTACGAAGGGAACCAAAATCTACACTGACGGTTGGAAGGGATACAACGGCCTGGAGAGCCGCGGTTACTGTCATATCCGCACACTGCAGAGTCACAGTGGACATAAGACGGGCAAGTGGTTACCGTTAGTACACCTCCTTGTCTCCAATCTGAAACGTTGGCTGTCCGGCACACACAAGGGCGCCGTTAGGCATAAACACCGGCAAGCATACCTGAATGAGTTTACCTTCAGGTTCAATCGCAGATTCTGGCGAGGTCCAGCATTCCTAAGAGCACTGGGTCTCGCGGTCAACGTCAACAACTGGCCGCAATACGATACGCTATATAGTGGCAAATGGGCTCATCCGAATGCTGGGAATGAGAAAGCGATACCTGAACTAACCGGATAGGCATATTTTTCAATAGCCTTGCGAGGTTGGCCACTGCGACGGTACATGATTCCCAGATCGGTCAGCACCTCAGCGTTACTCGGATTCAGTTCGAGAGATTTTTCGTAGGCGGCAATGGCTTGGGCGTATTTGTTTGTATCAAAGTACACGTGTCCCAGTTGTATCCATGCTTCAGTATTACCTGGATTATTGATCACTTCGGCCTCAAGATCCTTCGCCTTTTGCTCATAGTCACTTGCTGTGTTTGAACTGGCAGCAACACCCGGAGTCGAATTTGATTTGTAGACTGCAAAACCAACGCCTGCGAAAAATCCAAGAACAAAAGTCACCGCAGCTATGATCATTGCGGTTCGTTTTGCCATTGCTGGGGTATTTTTTGTGTTTTTCTTATTCATTGATTTCCCTTGTAGTTAAGCTTATATACATAAACCTTGAAAATGGAGGACATGCCCCCACTTCGGTTTGGAAGCTTTCCTATTAATTATTGGCTGTTTAAAAATGGATAAATTAGAAAGATAAACGCTGGCAGTGCAATACAATTACCGGTAAAACAAGGGAAAATGGCCATACAGCACCGGCTTATATCGGGGCTTAGAAATCAACAGATAATGGATTCTGTCAGGATATAAATCGGTACAGTTCTGTGGGGTGTTGATAGATTATATGGTTGGCATGTAGTTTGCGCACCATTACCGGCGTCAAAGGAGCTTACGTTAATTTGAAGAGGATAAAATTCTTGGACAAATGAGAGACTGAATGCCGTCACTAGGTTGTAGCCATCGCAGCGATCGGTTTCGCAGCAGGTATCGCCTAAACCAAAATCTGCAATAATGCTTTTAGAACAAAGAGTTGGTTGCTGTTGGTTGTTAAGGTTGTGTGACGGGGAGATTCTACAAGAGTTATCGATGTTATAATTGACTGAAATCCTGTTGGCTGTCGGGATACAGGTGTCTGCAATGGTGCTGCAGCATACCTGTTGCGCATAGACGATTCCATACACAACGATGCAAATTATAAGTATCGCTGTGATGGTTTGGGTGATTTTAGTGATCAGTTCTTTCATTGTTTTTCCAATTTTTAAGAGCGCCTATATGCCACGTCGTGGCAATAATGTCAATAATAGAGTTGTTTCGGTGATTTTTTAAATAAAGAACTTTCAATTCAGCAACTTAGTTAAAAATTTATAACCAACGCCCCACATGTTGGGCATACTGCGTATAGCTTTCACCAGATTATAGTTGGAGCGATATTTTTTCTAGCACTATTCGGTACTTATTCATAAAAGTCACAAAAGATAAGACTACAAAAAATAATTCCAGGCTGGTAATCAATATCGAAACAGTACACTACTTGCCAAGATCTACAATATTTTGGTATACCGATATAAATTCATATAATGGATCAGGCAGTTCTGTGCGGGCCTTGGAGTGATATTTCCCCGGGCTACTCGACTCACAGGCTTCGAGGAACATCATTTTCGTGTGATAAGCATGATCCATCTCAGGGCCGGATAATGATGGTTGGGAACAATCCTTCCAACTCTCCTTCCGGGTAAGGTTGGATTAAGTTGAATGAGATATTCTGGTTCTTCTGAGCATGCCCCTTGTCCTTGATACCATCATAAAAGGCGCCATTGGCTTCAAGGATGTGATGGATGCGTTCGCGAAAGGCTGTAACAAAGCTTGCCCCGTTACCTTCAAAGAACATTCTTCCACGCGAAAAACCCTCTTTAATTTTGGTTAGCTCTTTGAGAGAGATGCTGTTGGTTTCGAGATCCGCCGGACAGGTTATCAGACCCCACACTATATGACCGGCTGGTATGCTCAATGGTTCTTTGATATCGATGATGGTATGGGGCATGACGATACTCTCATTGCCGATGGTCAACCGACTGTCCGGGCGTCCCCTCAGGAAACTGTTGAACCCGACGAATATGTTCTGTCCCAGGTTCGTTTCGATGATTTTGGCACCATGGGCGGTCACATTGAAGCCTTCCAGGCGTGAGTTGATAATGTAGCAATTTTCCTGGGCATTGGCGCCAACTCCCAACCATGCATTTTGCAGGAAGGCCCTTTGCGCCACCAGAACGTTGTCGCTGATGTGGGTTTTGGGTTTGATCACGGCGTACCGATCAAGTGAGGCGTTTCGGGGTACGGTAACGGAGGGGTCGATGTTCACCGTTTCGAAAACGCGCTGAAACGCTTTTTTATGTTTTTCCACAAAGTCCATGAATAACCCCTGGGGTGGTTTTCCTGCTGCAAAGCGGATGTAATGGCTCAATTTATCCAAGGGATACTGGTACCGAAAGTTGAAATTGTCTAAGTTTCGCACCCAGACGGTTCCGGGCTCGATGCGGAGATGGTTAATCTCGCCAGCTTGAACGTAAGAAAACGCCCCAATGACGCAATCGTTCATGGTGGTCAGATCTACCGTGGCAAAAGGCCCTAGGAAGCTGCCGTCGGTGGGTGAGCCGTGGATATTGGCATAATGGGTGGATAGCGTGTTGCTGATGAAAAACTTTTCAAGGGTCTCCGGATCGTGGGAGAAGTTGTGGACCAGGGTTTTGATCAGGAAACTGTCTTCGATCCGAATTCCTTCATCTCTGGAAACCAGGATTTGATAATCCTGATACTGGAATACGTCCCCCTTTTTCTTGAGCTCGTCTCCCCGGATGTCGCTCTTGTAAAGAATCGAGTTGGTTGTGCGGCATTTCCCTAAAAAGTAGCTGCCCGCCAGATTGGAATGCAGGAACTGGAAGTCCAGCGGATGATGAGGCGTGATGCCGTAAAAACCATAAAATTTTACCAGCTGGTCGAATGGGACAAGGTCTTTGACAAACGGATGGACGTCATAATCGAGTTCCCGCAGATTAATGTTGACGCGTTGTACGATCCGGTCGAAAAGTATTTTCAGTGCCTTCATGATATTCGCTGTTAAATACTGCATTCCGCCATGGTGTGATATACAGCAGCAAAAACGTCTGCCAGACGCAAAATTCCGATGGTGTGGTCATCCTGTGTGACTACTAGCGACAGAAGCTTTTCCTGCACCAATTGGTCGATCGCCATATCCAGAGTCGCTACATAATCAATAAATTCGTCCTCGGCGGAGATGTGCATAAAATCCTCTACTTTCAACTCCTCGGTAACAGAATGTCCAGGTACTCCCTGTATTTTTCGAACTGTGTCTCTGTGATTAATTCATCGGCAATCAGGCTTTCTGGATCGCTGGTCTCCAAATGCACAAATAAATGAAGCTCCAGTTTTTTTACCGCACCTATGGGTGTAATCAGGAGTTCTGTTTCGCCGTTCGCCGTTTTCACCATCGATGCCGATGAAGTACTTACCCGAAGCCTTGTTTTTGTATATATCCATTCTTTTTCCTCCGGTTGTTCTGAAAACATCGGCCGTTGCGGGATCACGCCTTATCCTGGAACCGGTATCTGCCGCAACGCATAAGCAACGGCTGAACGAAAATCCGGCCAAAGCCTCATTCAATCATAAAACAGCACAAATACAGGCCGCTATTGCATCACCCTACATCTGTTCAAGCCTTCGAATCCTCTCAGCCACAGGCGGATGGGTGCTGAAGAGTTTCATAACCCCGCCGCCCCACAAGGGATTGACGATAAACATATGGGAGGGATTTCGTCCGGTGGCAAAGGCGTTGGGGGCTTCGCCGGGGATGATATAAACTTTCGGCATGGGAAGGTTGGCCCTGGCCGATAAATCCCTGACTATAGTGTAAAGCTCCGGAATCTCATTCTGAGTAACTTCCCGGGCTTTGTATAAGCGAAGCACAATCCGGTCACTGAACCAGTATGTTCCCAGGTTCATTATACAGGCCAGCCCAAAGGCGATCACCATACCATTATGTCCGCCCAAGGCCCGGCCGGCTGCCACCAGCAATGCTGTCAGCGCTGTCATCAACAACGCGATTTTTAATCCATTCATTCTTTATATCCTTCCGTTGAGTATTGAGGCTCGCTCAATCCGGTTTGAAGCTCTATCCCTAAACACATGATCTAAGAATAAGCAGGGCGGTTTTCCTGGCTCTATGATGATTTTGTCATAACGGTCACCAAAAAAAGGTTCTAAAAGCAACTTTGATGCAGTAAACAAGACAGCATGCTGATTTTTATTGATCGGTCATGAATCAGTTTAGTTTATTGAAAAAACATAAAATAATGATGTAAGACATACCAAGTTGCTCACCTTAACTGGATCGGTCCGCCAAACAAGTAGCCTTTTCTGGAAGGGCCAGGAGTTGACCAAGCGGGGAGTTTTGAACCAGTGGGGAAAAATCTCCCTCACTGTTTTTCTTCTCTGGAATTTAAAAGCGCATATCAGAATTCCCTTTCCTTTATATGCGAATTCCGGGGGTTTGGCAGCCTTACGTTATCCGTTTTAATTTATCACTGTTAAATTATCGGTATGAGTTTTCATAATTTTAAATGCCTGTAGCAGATCCTTTGTTTCGTCATGAACGCTTCTCGAAATACAGGGCAATGCGTTTATTAAACAATACCGTTTCCCCACCAACGCTAGCCATCGGTCTTTTTTTGATCTCCGGCAAGATTTACACTGTCCGGTGCAGGGTCTCTACTGCAAATAGTTTTCCCACCTTCGATCAGTTCCGGCACTTTTTCCACCACAAAACCGATGCCGGTGAGCAATGCCCAAAGCGGCAGAAGGATGAGCAGTGCTATTCCGCCAAACACCGTGATGAGGATTTTCTTTATCATCTGATTTCTCCCACACTATACCAGTTAAACAAACCGCCTTTGGGCCTCGGACGCTGATGCAGAAGCACCTCTTTTTGAAATGCCTTTTTTTAAAGCCTCGTGCCTCTCCATTTTTTTCTTTGGCCAATCCCGAGCAGCTTAAACTCAGTTGTGAGGATGACCGGGGCAAACTACACAGCTTTCTTTGTTCTGCCATGATGATCTTACCCACATTGCCGATGTGCCAGGCCTCCTTGATCTCTACCCGATCTTCGGGGATACCGGCATCTTTGAACATCAGGCGAGCACAGGCTTTTATGGTTTCGATAAAGCAAGGGGTATGCCGGAAATTCGCTTGGATAGACAAGCACTTGCGCCCAGGTTCATTTAAATCAGCAATATCAACATCATGGAATAAAATTGAGGTTGAAAAGCTTTTCTGCCGTTCTCAAAACTTGACCCACCCTTTAATGGGTGACTGTGTTTGGGAGCGGGTGGTTTCTCCCCACCGGTTCAATTTTCTCCATTAAAAGTCATGATCGTCAACTCAACAAGCCTTTGAACCCCTGAACCTTGAAGCCTGAGCCTGGGAACGCGTATAAAAAATCTCTGGCATGCATATTGCTGAAGCAATGTTTAATGCCGCATTGGTTATCAAGTATCTATCCATATTTTAAAGCAAGAAAGAGGGGTCATATGAATCGATACAAACACCTTTTGGTTGTACTGGGTTTGGATGATCAAGATAGAACCACCATCAAGTATGCCGCCATGGTAAGTCGCATGGCCCAATCGGAGAAGGTGTATTTTCTTCATGTGGCCGGGGATCTGAATATACCCGAATTTCTCCGTAAGGAATATCCGGATTTGCTGCCGCCAGTGAATGAATTTGCCAGGGCTCAAGTAAAGGAACTTGTGGCCAAGTATTTTGACGGTTATCCGGGCAGTCGGAAGATTTATGAAATTGTGGAAGGATTGCCGTTGAGCGAGGTTTTACGTCTGGTTCGCAGGAAGCAAATTGACCTGGTCCTGGCAGGCCAATCCATCGAACAACAAGTCAATGTCATGCTCCCGGTCAAAGTTGCCCGCAAGGCGCCCTGTTCGGTGCTGATCGTACCCGAAGCAGTCGGATCACAGATTAAAAATATTCTGGTACCGGTGGACTTTTCTGAAATTTCAGCCGATGCGGTGGATGTAGCTACAGCCCTTGCCTCAGCCCTGGAGGTGCCGGGCATTTCACTGCTGCATGTCTCTCGGGTGCCTGCCGGCTATTACAAAACGGGCAAGACCTACGAAACGTTTGGTGAGATTATGAAAAAACACGCTCAGAAGCGCTACCAGGAGTTCATCGACAACTGTGCTCTCAGGGGCGTAACGGCAGCCCCTCTTTTCCGATTGGGCCATGACCCGTCCAAGACGATTAACAAGGTTGTCTATGAGCTGGGAATCGACCTGGTTGTCATCGGCGCCCGGGGCAGAACCAATGATGCCGCCGCCCTGCTGGGGAGTGTGACTGAACGGGTCATCCGGTCTGCACGGATTCCGCTTATGGTCGTAAAGAAAAAAGGCGAAGGCCTGCGTCTGCTTGATGCATTGTTAGAACTGTAAAGGAGGACTTGATGAAACTTCTGGAAAAAATTTTAGTACCGACCGATTTTGGAAAGGGGGCGGATCAGGCGGTTAAATCGACCATTTCGGTGGCAAAAACGTGAAATCATCCTGCTGCATGTGATACCGGAGGTGTCCGGTTTTTCGCTGGCGCTGGAGATGGTGAAACGGAAAGTTTCGGAACAGTTGCAGGATCTCCAAACTGAAATTGAAAGAAGCGGGATCCGGGTGGCCGAGACCGCGATATTGTCCGGTGTCCCCTTTGATCATATTGTTCGAAAGGCAGACCAGCACGATGTGAATGTCATCATCATGGGGGCCGGTGAAAAAAACGATGACAACCCGTTCCGCCTTGGCATCACTGCAGAAAAGGTGCTTCGGAAATCATCCAAACCGGTCTGGGTGGTGAAGCCGGATACAGCCGAAAAGATCAACAACATCCTATGTCCGGTGGATTGTTCCGAGCCGTCGGCCCGGGCATTGACCAATGCCATCTTTCTAGCACGTAGCTTTCAGGCGAAATTGACCGTACTCCGGGTGGTTCGGCCCCTGACGCTCATTTTACGTCTGACCGAAGCAGACGGCATGGACGAGGCCATCTATGTGAAAGAGCGTTACGCTCAGTTTGAGATGTTTTTAAAAAATTTTGATTTTCATAATGTCAGCTGGGGCCAGGAGATCTGGCATGGCGAGCCTCATCAGGAAATTCTGACCGTCGCCGGCGAAACAAAACCCGATTTATTGGTCATGGGATCTGTGGGCCGAAGCGGACTTTCCCGGATTTTGATGGGCAGTGTCGCAACCAAAGTTGTGCGGCAAATGCCGTGTTCGGTCATCACCGTTAAATCGGAACACGCCATCCGGCTGCGGCTGACAGCGGAGATCGTCGACATCCGCGATTACCTCAAACAGGGAAAGGAATTGCTGGAAAAGGGTTTTGCGTCCGAGGCCCTGGAACAATTTGAACAGTGCATTTCCAGGGATATATTGTATGCTCCGGCGTGGGAAGGATTATCTGCCGCCTATAAGCGGCTGGGCCGCGAGGCAACGTCTGAAGAGTGCCGGGAAGCAGCCGAACAGATTCGCCAAGAGCTCTGGGCCAAGAAGGTCGAGGCCGAAGCTCGCAGCCGGCATCACCTTACCGACAAAGAAAAATAAGGTGTTACCATGGAAAACTTAAAAAGGAGGTATGCCCATGACAAATGATCGCATTGTAATTAAAGCCAGCGAAGAAGATCTTCACTTTCGTGAGCAGGAGATGAAAAAAATTGAGAAGCTGCGGGCTGCAGCCGCTAAAGAGGGCAATGAAGCCTATCCCAACGCCCACAGGAACCACTGCTTCAGATGCGGCACGCACAGCCTGGTTGAAGTGGTCCATAAAAACGTCAAGATCGACATATGCATCAATGAAGGATGCGGCGCGGTTGCATCTTGACCCGGGCGAAATGGAAAAGATCCTTGAAGGTGATAGGGGTGTTTTCGGCAAGGTCAAAAATTCCGTTTTTCGGTCTTCAAATAGGCGTCTACGTACTTGAAGCTAAACCATCACTCAAAAAGGAACTCGTAAAACCATGGCTGATATGAACAAACTTCTTGGCCAGCTGCTTGGCAGCGGTGCGGCCGGTGGCTTCGCTGGCGGATTGGCCGGTGGACTCACCAGCAGCATGCTGACCAGCAAGTCCGGTCGCAAGATGGGCACAAAAGCACTCAAGATGGGCGGGATTGCCGCAGTGGGTGCGCTTGCCTATGCCGCCTACCAGCGTTACAGCACCGGCAAGGGTACGGCACCCCATGCATTGCCTGAAACTGGTAAAGCTGCGCTCTCGCCGGTTCCGGAAGGCACAGCGTTTTTGCCTCCGAAAAGCGATCTCGCCGGCCGGGAAGCGCTGGGACTGATCCTGGTTCGCGCAATGATTGCCGCTTCGCGCGCGGACGGACGGCTCGATGCCCAGGAAAGTCAGGCCATTTTTCAACGGATTGAGTCACTGGGGTTGGACCCCGAAGACCATTCTTTACTGGTGGCGGAGATGGGCAGGCCGGTTGATGTGGATGCCATCGTCAACAGTGCCGACAGCCCCGAGGTCGCGGCTGAGATCTACCTTGCCTCGCTGCTTGCCATCGATGTGGATACCGCCGCCGAGAAATCCTATCTCTCCATGCTGGCGGCACGCCTGAACTTAGCCCCGGAGTTGGTAACGGAATTGAACCGTCAGGTGGAGACGCAAACCACACGAGTTCCCTAATTTTTTAGGTCGGGGAAAACAATGTCTCTATGGGGAAAAAGAGCTGTCCTACAAGTGAATCCCGATGAAAACCGCCTCTTTCATTGGTGCCTTCAGATGATCCGTCCGTAGGCTGTCCGGCTGTCTCTCCAGCTTGGTCGGCAGTAGGATCTCGGGGACATCCGATTGGACTAGGATGTCCCCTGTCTTGCGATGACCGCCATGTTGCGACCCTGCTCCCTGACCTGGTATAGCGCCTCGTCGGCCAGACTATAGATGGTTTCCGCGCTGTGGGTGGCATGGTCCGTTGTGCAGGCAACCGCAGACACTGTCACGGCAAGTTTGCCTCCGCTGTCCGTTCCAATGGTGGTCTGTCAGATGGCTTGGCGAACACGCTCGGCTCCCATGGCAGCTTTCCATTGTTATTGGAACTCTTGCGGGTTGACGCTACAGCATCTCTGGGAAATCCACTGGGAATGGAAGGGTATTAATTGTACAAAGCTTTAAGAGAGATGGTGATGGCTGGTGGCTGACAGATTTGAGTCCGGTCGATCCGGCGGCCGATGCAACGCACCCAACCTTCCGGATGTCGCGCACCTAGCCTTTGAGCAAGCTATAATTAATCTTAGACGTGCTGCAAGGCTTTTTAGCTGACGTAAAGGCTTAGATCAGTCAATTTTATTCCCTATGCTCTTCAATCACTTGCCCCCGTGAAACAAAGGAAATCCCCTGGCCGGAACGGGTCCCAATCATTACTGCTTCAATGATGGGTGAGGTAACTTTTTTATTAGATTTCCATTTGACGATAAAATTTGCTCCCGAACCGCCGGCTTTATCGCCCTCCTTTATAATGTAACGCGTCGATGCCAGCGCGTTTAGCTGCAGAGGTTCATTCAAATACTCCTTGAGCAGTTGGCCGTCGGTATCATAGTATTTTACAGAGACAATAGTGACTGGTTGATTTATATCCGTATTGCGAATGCTGAGAATTGCAGCCAGATCAAAAGGGCGGGCTTTAAGGCCGCCGTAAATGTGGGAATAAATCGAAACGTAAACGCTCTGACCGGCAGTAAGTCGGATGTCGTCCGCTGAACTGCCTGCCGGCGTCAGTATGCCGATTGAAAAGATCAGCAATAAAAAATAGATAAAATTTGGTGGACGCTGTTTATTTTTCATGAATCTGCTCCCTTTTATTATGGTTTCTTGAGTGCTCGATCATGAGTGCCGTGATTTTTCTGGTGCTTGGCTGCGCAAAAGTCATAACCTATACCCTCTCGATTTATCAGGCACCGGAAGCAATCACCGCCTTCCTACAAGACCTTACCGCTAATCGGTATCTTTTTCTGTTTCTTGTATTGACCGCCCTGTTAATTATCGGATTTGTGCTTGAGGGGGTAGCCACCATGATTATGTTAGTCCCTGTTTTTGCGCCGGCTGCCACTGCCTACGGGATCGATCCGCACCATTTTGGCCTCCTCGTTGTTATGATCGTGCAACTCGCGTTGCTGACGCCACCCGTTGCTCTGGGTCTGTTCATTGCCTGCAATTTGGCTCAGACAACAATCGAGGAAGTCATGAATGACGTCTGGCCTTTCCTGGCTTTAATCTATGGCATGATTTTAATCATTGCCCTTTTTCCGGAATTCACCTTGTGGCTGCCAAAAATTATGGGGTATATCAATTAAGGAACCACGGTTGCACGAGGGAGATTCGCTATCAAATAATTTTAGACTTTCAAGGAGACTTAAATGATCAAGAAAATAGG
>RCNG010002827.1_pt1 | contig 15751 bp, 13 predicted proteins | sample 2041371 | NCBI WGS metagenome assembly RCNG01 (sample SAMN09708227, study PRJNA481090) | Marine sediment metagenome, whole genome shotgun sequencing project. | biome: marine sediment; feature: ocean; material: sediment; isolation source: Sewage treatment plant 1 marine sediment (STP1) ... | reverse complement strand
GGTCGGATCATCCGGTAGCTTCGGCGCGGTTCCGCTATTTACAGGAACGATGCTGATTACGGCGATCGCGATGTTCATCGCCGTTCCTATCGGTTTGTTGACGGCAATCTATCTTGCGGAATATTCTTCCACGCGCATGCGTGGCATTGCCAAGCCATTGTTAGAGATTCTCGCCGGTATCCCGACCGTCGTTTATGGCTTTTTCGCAGCGCTGACCGTCGCCCCCTGGGTGCGGGTGATGGGTGAGTCTGTTGGCATCGAAGTCGCCTCGGAAAGTGCGCTGGCGGCCGGCATGGTGATTGGGATCATGATTATTCCGCTGGTTTCATCGCTCACCGATGATGCGATCAATGCGGTTCCTTCGGCAATGCGCGACGGCGCCCTCGGTCTGGGATCAACTCGCTCGGAAACGATGTTACATGTGATTTTGCCTGCGGCGCTGCCGGGAATCGTGGGTGGCATTCTGCTGGCCGTCTCCCGCGCGATTGGCGAGACAATGATCGTTGTTATGGCTGCCGGTCTCGCGGCCAATCTGACCGCGAATCCTTTTGAGGCCGTCACGACCGTGACCGTTCAGATCGTGACTCTGTTGGTCGGTGATCAGGAATTTGATAGCGCGAAAACGCTGGCTGCTTTCGCGTTGGGTTTGATGCTTTTCGTTGTGACTTTGGTTCTGAACGTTATCGGTTTGCATGTCGTACGCAAATACCGTGAAGCGTATGACTAGGGTGAATCGCATTGGATAAGAAACTGACAACGCATCAAAAAGTCGAGGCTGGGCTCGGTCGAAGACGCCGCAAGGAGTTCGCATTTCGCTTCGTCGGCATTCTCGCGACCAGTTTCGGTCTGCTGTTCCTCGGGATTTTCTTCGCGACACTGATCAGCAAGGGTTCGTCGGCATTTGTGCAGACCTTTGTACAGCTCGATATCGAATTGTCGGCCGATGTCATCGCCCCGGGTGGAGAAATGGATCTCGCTTATGCCGATTTTGATGGCCTTGTTCGGAGCGCTCTGCGGAAAGAGTTGCCCGAAGTCACTTCGCGAAGTGAGCGGCGATTACTGAATCGACTGGTGAGTATTGGGGCCGGATACCAGGTTCGCGATCTCGTTGCTGAAAACCCGGACCTTATTGGCACGACGCAATCGCTCTGGGTTCCGGCGTCGTCGAACGTTGACATGCTGATAAAGGGCAATATCGATGCGACTATTGACGAAAGCCTGAGAACGTTGTCTGACAAACAGATCGAGTGGATCGGCGTGCTCGAAAGCGATGGACGGTTGGAAACACGGTTTAATAAAGCGCTGTTCACGAATGGTGATTCCAGAGAACCCGAGTTGGCCGGAATTCGCGGCGCAATGATGGGTTCTTTCTTTATGCTCATTGTTACCATTTCATTATCGTTTCCAATCGGAGTGGCAGCGGCTATTTACCTTGAGGAATTCGCGCCGAGGAATCGCTGGTCCGACCTGATAGAAGTGAACATCAACAATTTGGCGGCCGTGCCCTCTATTGTTTTCGGGCTCTTGGGCCTGGCTGTCTTTATTAACTGGATTGCCTTACCGCGATCGGCGCCACTGGTGGGTGGCCTGGTACTGACGTTATTGACGTTGCCCGTGATTATTATCGCTTCGCGAGCGGCGATTAAGGCGGTTCCGCCCTCAATTCGCGAGGCGGCTCTGGGTCTCGGTGCGTCTCAGATGCAGGTGGTGTTTCACCATGTAATGCCGCTGGCAATGCCGGGAATGTTAACCGGTGCCATTATCGGAATGGGACGCGCCCTCGGCGAGTCCGCGCCGCTATTGATGATCGGCATGATCGCCTTTGTTGTCGATGTTCCCGGCTCGTTAACCGACCCGTCGACTGCTTTACCGGTACAAATTTATCTTTGGGCAGACAGCCCTGAGCGAGCGTTTGCGGAACGAACTTCCGCAGCTATTATCGTATTGCTCGCATTCCTGTTATTAATGAATCTTGCCGCTGTGATTGTTCGCAGGCGGATGGAACGCAAGTGGTAACCTGCATGAACTTGGCGACTATGACCGAAAAACCGATAGAAAAAGAAACGACTACAGATACAGCGCCGACCTTGCCGATCCCTGGCTTTCATGACCAGGTTGTCGATCTGGGCCGTGAGACGGTTGGCACCGTGCGGTGTGAAAACCCGTTCATGGTTGCTGAAAAAGTAAACGTCTTTTATGGCGATAACCATGCAATCCGTGATGTCACACTTGAGATCGGGAAGAAACAGGTCGTCGCGTTGATCGGACCGTCAGGTTGTGGGAAGTCGACGTTTCTTCGGTGCCTGAATCGAATGAACGATACGATCGAGTCCGCGCGGGTTACCGGTCGAATAACGCTCGACGGTGACGACATCTATAACAAGAAGCAGGACCCCGTCGCATTGCGTGCGCGAGTTGGCATGGTTTTTCAGAAACCGAACCCGTTCCCCAAAAGCATCTATGACAATGTTGCCTATGGCCCGCGAATTCATGGTCTCGCTGGAGATCGGGCCGAACTCGACGATATTGTTCATTCAAGTCTCGAGCGGGCCGGATTGCTGAAGGAAGTCAAAGACCGGCTTGAAGACTCAGGAACGAGTCTTTCAGGCGGACAACAGCAGCGTCTTTGCATTGCACGCACGATCGCGGTCAATCCCGAAGTTATTCTGATGGATGAGCCATGCTCGGCGCTTGACCCAATCGCTACAGCGCGCATTGAGGACCTTATGGACGAACTATGTGAGGACTACGCCATCGTGATCGTCACTCATTCAATGCAGCAGGCCGCGCGCGTATCGCGGCGGGTCGCCTACTTTCATCTCGGTCACTTGGTGGAAGTGGATGATACGGAGAAGGTCTTTACGAATCCGCAACACAAGCTAACCGAAGATTACATCACCGGTAGGATTGGCTAGACCGTTTTATCCCAGAATTCTGCAAAGCGTTTTTCCGAGAACCCGACGGCGATAAATACTTCAGATTCGAGCACGGGGCGTTTTACCAGCGTCGGATTTTCGATCATCAAAGCCAGTGCGCGATCCTTGGTCATATCGCTGCGATCAACTTCCGGGATCTTTCGCCACGTCAGGCTTTGCTTGTTCAGCAATTTCGCCCAGTCAATGCGCGAAGACCACCGCTCCAGCATTTGTATATCAAGCCCGTCATCCCGAACATCGTGAAAACGAAATTCGATGTCGTTTTCCGCGAAATATTTGCGGGCTTTTCTGCATGTGTCGCAGCTCTTGATTCCAAATACCGTCAGCATGGTCGCTCAGTCCAGATTTCTAAGTAATTCATTCAACCCGGTTTTTGACCGGGTTTTCGCGTCAACTCTCTTTACTATGACAGCGCAGTACAATGAGTATTTGCCGTCAGCGGATGGCAGGTTGCCGGAGACAACAACCGATCCCGCAGGGATTCGACCGTAGGAAACCTCATCGGTTTCACGATTGTATATTCTCGTGCTTTGGCCGAGGTAAACCCCCATTGATATAACAGAGCCTTCTTCAACGATCACGCCTTCGACCACCTCGGAACGCGCTCCGATAAAGCAGTCGTCTTCAATAATTGTCGGGCCGGCCTGGATGGGTTCCAGTACGCCGCCGATACCAACACCACCGGACAGGTGCACGTTCTTGCCGATTTGAGCACAGCTGCCAACTGTCGCCCATGTGTCGACCATCGTGCCGCTGTCGACGTAGGCGCCGATGTTGGTGTAGCTGGGCATAAGGACGACATCCGGAGCGATGTAGGCGCCGCGGCGAACGATTGCGTCGGGTACGACGCGCACGCCATCGGCAGCAAACTGTTCATCAGTGTAGTCCGCATATTTCATTGGCACTTTGTCATAGAATCGACTGTGACCACTTTCGATGACTTTGTTATCGCTCAGCGCAAAACTCAGCAACACGGCTTTCTTTAGCCATTGGTTTACATGCCAGTCAGCGCCGCGTTTTTCGGCAACGCGAGCTTTGCCCGAGTCGAGCAGGGCGATTGCGTCCTGCACGGCCGAATTAATCTTGTCTTTGTCATCGAAGCCCTGCGACCGAGTCTCAAAAGCCTCTTCGATGATGGTTTCCAAATCCTGCATGTTTGTTTCTTCCGCTCGTATTTCCGTTGCCTAGGCAAGTTTATCCATCAAGGACTGCGCCAGTTCGTTTCGCGCAACGTCGGTGAGGGGGCATCCTGACAGATCGCTGATGTAAAACACATCCTCGGCTCGTTCTCCGATAGTCATGATCTTTGCCGACGTGATATCGACGCCCCGCTCGATAAACACCTGGCCGACTTTACTCAGCAAACCGGGTCGGTCTGCAGTGAAGATTTCAAGGACCGTTTGTTCGCCCAACGTCGTCGAATCAAAATTGACGCGCGTTGGCGTCGTGAACATTCGAGCTTGCCGTGTTCGCGCGCGCGTGACTTTCGCAACGTCGTCATCACTGAGCGCCAGTGTACGAGTAAGCGCCCGACGAAAGTTATTGACTCGGTCTTCATCGATATCGACGCGCTTATCCGATTCCATGAAGACGTAGGTGTCAATGCTGCGACCGTTATCAAGCGGAACGATTCGAGCGTCCATAATGGTTGCGCCGAGTTCATCAAGTACAGCAGTTACATGTGCAAACGTGTGGTCTTTTTGATCGGTAAGCATGACCGCCTCGACGCCATCGCCGGTGTGCCGACGACGGACTTCAACCAGTCCAGCTTCATTATCCGTATCGGAATCAGCCAGCCATTCTGTATGCCACGCTATTTCGGAACTTCGGTAGCGCAGGAAGTACCTGTCGTTGAATAAGCGCCACACCTCCGCGACTCTGGTTGGGTCGATGCCAGCGTCGTCGAGGTAGGCGCGCGCCTTCTCTTGTTTCTCATCAATCAGCTGCTTGGCTTCGAAGGGGTTTTCCAGGCCGCGGATGAATGCACGCTTGGTGAGCTCGTAAAGGTCGCGGAACAATTGCGCCTTCCACGAGTTCCAGAGTTTTGGGTCGGTGCCGCGAATATCGGCAACGGTTAGAACGTAAAGGTGGTCAAGGCGCGTCTGGTCGCCGACAAGGTCGGCAAATGCGTTGATGACGTCAGGATCACCGAGGTCCTTTTTCTGTGCCGTCGCCGAAAAGATCAAATGACTGCGAACCAGCCAGGCGACCAGACGTGCTTCTGGTTTGCCAATGCCATGCTCCAGACAGAAGGCTTCCGCATCAACGGCGCCAAGTTCCGAATGATCTCCGCCGCGTCCTTTCGCGATGTCGTGAAACAGCCCACCGAGATAAGCGATCTCCGGTTTTTCCAGGGCCTGCATGATCTCGCTGCAATGCGGGAGCTCGTCGTTGAACCGCTGCAGTGCAAATTTGCGAAGATTACTGACGACGAAGAGCGTGTGCTCGTCGACCGTGTAGGCGTGGAACAAGTCGTACTGCATGCGACCGACAATGCGACCGAATGATGGAATGTAGAGGCCCAGCACCCCGTACAGATTCATGCGACGAAGTTCGTGGGTAACGCCTTCGGGGGCGCGGAGGATATTCAGGAAGAGTCGATGGTTACGTGGATTCTGGCGAAACTCGTCGTCGATAAGATGCAGATGGCGCTTTATTGAGCCCACCGTGTAGGCGCTGACGCCGCGCAACTCCGGGTTGTCTTGCAGCAGCAGGAATAATTCGAGCATTGCCGACGGGTCGCGTCGGAACACCTGTTCGTCGACGGTTTGCAGAAACCCGTTCTTCACCTGGAAGCGGTCGTTGAGGGGCTCCGGTGGCGCGTCCGGGTCCATCAGAATGGCTTCTTCAAATTGCTGCAGCAACATTTCGTTGAGTCGGCTCAAATCCATAACCGTGCGGTAGTAGCGCTGCATGAGTTGCTCGACGGCCAGCGTGTAGGTCGCATCTTCATAGCCGAGCATTTGCGCAAGCCGGGTCTGGTGGTCAAACAGCAGCCGGTCTTCCTGACGTCCGGTCAGGATGTGCAACGCAAACCGTATTCGCCATAAAAAATGTTCGCCGTCTTGCAGGCGTTGCAACTGAACCGGGGTCAGAAACTTGTGGTCGACGAGTTCGACCAGCGTCGCTGCGCCGAAGTGCCGTTTTGCGACCCAGCCGATCATCTGGATATCGCGTAATCCACCGGGACTGCCTTTTACGTTGGGCTCAAGGTTGTACGCCGTGTCGTGATATCGATGATGGCGGGCAATCTGTTCTTTGCGCTTTTCTTCGAAAAATACCGACGATGGCCACATTTGGTCCGGTTCGATCACGGCCAGCATCTCGTCAAACAAGGCCTCAGGCCCGGCCAGCAGTCGTGCTTCCATCAAGGTGGTGGCGATTGTCAGGTCCGCACCGGCTTCCTGAAAGCACTGCTTAACGTTGCGCACGCTGTGCCCGATTTCCAGGCCAACGTCCCAAAGGGAGGTGACGAATGCGGACAGGCATTCCTCGCTGCTCTTCGAAATATCTTCGGGCAGCAGGATCATTACGTCGACATCGGAGCCTGGATGCAGCTCGCCCCGTCCGTAGCCGCCCACAGCGACAAGCGCCGCGCCGCAGTCGTCGACATGCTCGTCCCAAAGCTGGACAAGCATCTCATCGATAAGCCGCGAGCGGGCGTGTACCAGATCTACAACGGATTCACCGGATTCGAAGCGTGCCTTCAGGTCGTCGCCAGCGGCCGCCAATGATGCGCGAAGCGCTTTGTAAATCATTGTTTTATCAGCGATTATCGGCACCGAGAGTCAGAACCTCGAAGCCATCGGCCGTAATCAGGCAGGTATGTTCCCATTGAGCCGAAAGGCTGTGATCTTTGGTGACGACAGTCCAGCCGTCGGGCAGCAATCTGACGTTGGCTTTGCCCGCGTTGACCATGGGTTCCACCGTCAAAGCCATGCCCTCACGTAATTCAAGGCCGGTATTCCGCTTGCCATAGTGCAGAACCTGGGGGTCCTCATGGAAAACCTCACCGATTCCGTGGCCACAATACTCGCGGACCACGGAAAAGCGATTCTTTTCAACGTTTTGCTGTACCGCCGCGCCGATGTTGCCGAGACGCTTGCCGGGCCCGAGCTCCTGGATGCCTAACCACATGCTTTCAAAGGCAATATCGGACAGTCGGACCGCTTGAATACTGGGTTTTCCAGCGAAAAACATGCGGCTGGTATCGCCGTGAAAGCCGTCTTTTATGACGGTAATGTCAATATTGATGGCATCACCGCTCTTGAGCGTCTTATCCCCGGGTATGCCATGGCAGACAACGTGATTTACGGACGTGCAAATCGACTTTGGAAAGCCGCGATAGTTGAGCGGAGCAGGGATAGCGTCCTGAACGCCGGTGATGTATTCATGACAAATACGGTCGAGTTCACCGGTGGTAACACCCGGTTTCACGTATTCCCCGATCATATCGAGGACGTCTGCGGCGAGTCTTCCGGCGACACGCATTTTGTCCTGCTGAGCAGGTGTTTTTATCGTTACTGACATTCGCTTGATTTTTCGTTGTTGGGCGGGGTCCGCTATGGTATAAAGCGCGCCCCTCAGTAGCAAATTGTTGTTGCCAGAGGGGTAAAAACTACTTCACACGTATACCGACACGTCTTGCTGGGTGCCCTGTTTAAAAAGGGGTTGTGAGATGGGGTATGCGGAGGCCTAACCCGGAGAAATCGATATGGCAGACGTAACCATGCGCCAGATGCTAGAGGCTGGCGTGCATTTTGGTCATCAGACCCGTTACTGGAACCCGAAGATGTCACCCTACATCTTTGGCGAACGTAACAAAATCCACATTATCAACCTTGAAAAGAGCTTGCCGCTTGCGCGCGAAGCCTGTGCATTTATAAAAGGCACGGTTTCCGATGGCGGGAAGGTTTTGTTCGTTGGCACCAAACGGGCCGCGCGCGAGGCTGTGCAAACGCATGCCCAACGTTGCGAGATGCCGTTTGTCAGCCAACGCTGGCTCGGCGGCATGCTGACCAACTACAAGACGATTCGTCAATCTGTCAAACGTCTTACGACGCTCGAGCAGATGGCCGACGACGGTACTTTTGACGGTCTAACCAAGAAAGAAGTTCTCGGCCTTAGCCGCGAGCAGGAAAAACTGGAACGAAGCCTTGGCGGTATTAAGCAAATGCGTAATGTTCCTGACGTCATGTTCATCATCGGCGTCGATCACGAAGACATTGCAATTCGCGAAGCCAAGAAGCTCGGAATTCCGGTTGTGGCAATTGTTGATACAAATTGTTCGCCTGACGGCGTTGACTACGTCATTCCTGGTAATGACGATGCAATGCGCGCTATTGAGCTGTACGCGGCGTTGGTTGCCGATGCGGTTCTCGATGGCAAAGCCTCTCTGCCTGAGGTAGCACTCGGTGACGACGACTTTGTCGAGCTTGATGCCGATGGCAACGTCAAGAAGGCGCGCGCCAAGAAGAAGACCGGCGCTAAAAAGACAACAAAGAAGAAAGCAACCGTCAAAAAGGTGTCTGCCAAGAAGGCCGATGCTGAAGAGAAGGCTGACGACGCGCCTGTAGCTGAAGCCAAGGCAGACGCTAAGCCGGAAGCGAAGGCAGAGGCTAAAGCAGAGCCGGAAGCGAAGGCAGAGGCTAAAGCAGAGCCGGAAGCGAAGGCAGAGCCTAAAGCAGAGCCGGAAGCGAAGGCAGAGCCTAAAGCGGAACCGGAAGCTAAAGCGGACGCAGAGCCAAAGGCCGCTAAAAAGGTAGCCAAAAAGGCCGCTAAAAAGACAGCCAAAAAAGCGACCAAGAAGGTAGCGAAAAAAGCGGCCGACAAGGACGAGGGCTGAGCTATGTCTATCACTGCATCAATGGTGAAAGATCTTCGTGAGCGCACGGGTGCCGGAATGATGGAGTGCAAGAAAGCGCTCGTCGAGACCGGCGGAGACCTGGACGCGGCGGTAGAGGCACTGCGCATGTCGGGTCAGGCGAAAGCAGACAAGAAGTCTGGTCGTGTAGCGGCAGACGGCAAAATTGTCATCATCAATGGTGGTGACAAAACCGTTGTCGCCGAGATTAACTCCGAAACCGATTTCGTGGCCAAGGACGAAAACTTTTCTGCGTTCGCGGAAGCGGTTGCTACTGCAGCATTGGCTACCGGTACGACTGATGTCGCGGCATTGTCGTCTCAGATGATCGATGACGGAAAAACAGTTGAAGAAGCACGCACCGAGCTCGTTACGAAAGTGGGCGAGAACATTTCAGTTCGTCGAATTTCGATTCTCGAGAGTGCCGGCCCTATCGGTTCGTACACGCACGGTGCACGCATCGGTGCAGTGGTTACGCTTGAGGGTGGCGATACCGACCTTGCTCGCGATATTGCAATGCACGTCGCCGCGATTAATCCGACTTGTATCGACGAGTCTGGTGTACCCGCCGAAACGCTCGAAACTGAGAAACGCATCTTCACAGAGCAGGCCGCCGAGTCTGGTAAGCCACCTGAAATTATTGAAAAAATGATTGGTGGTCGAATCAACAAGTTCCTGAAGGAAATTACGTTAGTTGGTCAGCCGTTCGTCAAAGACGACAAGCAGACCGTTGGCCAACTCCTGAAGAGTGCCGGCGCCAGCGTGACGTCTTTCGTTCGTTTCGAGGTTGGCGAAGGAATCGAAAAGAAAGAAGAGAACTTTGCGGACGAGGTCATGAAGCAGATCGAAGACGCAAAGAAAGACGCGTAGCCTTAAGGTTAGCTCTTAAGCCGTTGATTTTAGTAGAGACCTTATTCAGGGAATACGCTAGAATTAACGGCCGTCGAGGCCTCGGCCACGACCCCAATATAAAAGGTATTCTATGAGTGACAATCCCGATCAGTACCGTCGTGTATTGCTGAAGCTCAGCGGTGAAGCGCTGATGGGAGATCTGGATTACGGCATCGAGCCGAAAGTCATTCAACGTATCGCGGCTGAAATTGCCACTGCACGCAATTCCGGCGTTGAAATCGCGATTGTCATCGGCGGTGGCAACATTTTTCGCGGAGCGGGTCTGGCACGCGCTGGCATGGACCGGGTGACCGGGGATTACATGGGCATGCTTGCTACCGTGATGAACGCGTTGGCCATTCAAGATGCTCTCGAGTCACTCGATGTTTATGCTCGTGTGATGTCCGCATTGCAAATCAATGAAGTTTGCGAGGACTACATTCGCCGGCGCGCGGTTCGCCACCTTGAAAAAGGTCGCGTGGTAATTCTGGCGGCCGGCACCGGCAATCCGTTTTTCACAACCGATACAGCAGCGAGTCTTCGGGCCATCGAAATCGGTGCTGACGTATTGCTGAAGGCGACAAAAGTCGACGGCGTTTACGACGCGGACCCGATGAGCAATCCGGACGCCAAACGTTACGAGCGGGTGTCGTATGATCAGGTGCTGTCGGACAAGCTCTCGGTTATGGATGCGACCGCGATAGTTATGTGTCGGGACAACAATTTGCCATTGCGCATTTTCGATCTGACGCGAAAAGATGCGTTGGTTCAGGCAATGTCGGGTGAGGAAATCGGGACGGTTGTTACCGCCTGAATCCGGGTGGTGGAATTAATTTGAGGACGTTTTAATCGTGTTGGATGAAATCAAGAAAGACGCGGCGAGCCGAATGGCCAAAAGCGTAGCTTCTTTGCAGCAAGAGCTGACGAAGATTCGGACAGGGCGGGCGCACACGAGTTTGCTCGACCATGTCACGGTCGATTACTACGGCAGCCAGGTACCGCTAAATCAGGTTTCGAATGTGGGCGTGGAAGACTCTCGTACGCTGATCATTACTCCTTGGGAGAAGGACATGGTCAAGCCTATTGAGAAAGCGATCATGACGTCTGACCTGGGCCTGAACCCGGCAACTGCGGGTACGGTTATCCGCGTCCCGTTGCCCGCGCTGACAGAGGAGCGCCGCAAGGACATGATTCGCGTCGTGCGCAATGAAGCTGAAGGCGGTCGAATCGCGATTCGAAACATTCGCCGCGATGCGTTACACGACATTAAGGAATTGCTGAAAGAAAAAATGATTGGTGAGGACGATGAACGCCGCGCCGAAGTCGATATTCAGACCATAACGGATAAGCATGTCGGCCAGGTTGACCAGGCCCTGGCGGACAAAGAGTCCGAGTTGATGGAGATATAGGGAGGTCACTCCTTATATAAATCGCCAGCCAGTGTCTCAGCCCTCAACCAAGTCTTCGTCGGATAGCAGCGTACCTCGGCACGTAGCGATCATTATGGATGGCAACGGTCGGTGGGCCAGAGGCAAGAATAAGCCGCGCCGCTCAGGACACCGTGCTGGCGTAAAGTCCGTGCGCTGTTCCGTCGAAACCGCCGCAGAGCGAGGCATCGAGTGGCTGACCTTATTCGCCTTCAGCAGCGAAAACTGGTCCAGACCCGAGGATGAAGTCAGCTCGTTGATGAATTTGTTTGTCGAGGCTTTGCGACGAGAAGTGGACGAGCTGCATCGTAATAATGTGAGGCTGAAGTTCATTGGTGCGCTGGATGAGCTGAACGAAGGCTTGAAAGAAAAGATTGCTCGGTCTGAGCAAAAAACAGCGAACAACACTGGGCTGAATCTCAACGTGGCCATGGCTTATGGCGGACGATGGGACATCATTAAAGCAAGCAAGGCGATTGCCGGTCGAGTCGCGGACGGATCGCTGACGATCGACTCGATCGACGATGCAGAATTTGCATCGGAACTGCAGTTGGCCAATTGTCCAGATCCGGATCTCTTGATCCGCACTGGCGGAGAGCAGCGCATTAGCAATTTTCTGCTCTGGAATCTGGCCTACGCTGAGCTTTGGTTTACGGACGTTTTGTGGCCAGAGTTCGACGCAACGGTATTTGACGAGGCGCTTTCTTTTTACGCGGGGAAGCAGCGCCGTTTTGGACACACGGGTGATCAGGTAGAGGCTGTCGAATGCTAAGAACACGAATAATTACAGCAGTCGTATCGCTCGCGATCCTGATGGCCGTGCTATTTGTCGTACCAGCGGTTGTTGCGGAGATCGTTATTGCGCTGGTGATTCTCGTCGGTGCTTGGGAATGGTCGGGTTTTCTGGGGATCAAATCGAATGGCGGGCGCTACGTATACGTCGCGATCATCGCAGCGCTGATGGCCCTTACAGTTTCCGTTTTTGATGTTTATACCTATCAGATATTGCAGGTCGCCTTTTTGTGGTGGTTTGTTGCCTTTATCTGGACCTTCTTCTTCCCAACACCGATACCGGCAGCCATTCGCTGGATTTGCGGTGCGTTGGTTCTGGTGCCGTTGTATGTCGCGCTTCTGGCATTGTACAAGCTGTCTCCGCAGTATCTGCTATTTTCTCTGATAATTGTCTGGGCGGCTGACATAGGCGCCTATTTCGCCGGCAAGCAATTTGGGCGGGTCAAACTCGCGCCAGCTATCAGCCCGGGGAAAACCTGGGAAGGCGTATTAGGTGGAATTGCTATGGTGGCCGCGTTGTCTCTGGCGTGGGCTCATTACGCAGACCTGCAGGTGTCTGTTGTACTGCCTTTTTGCCTGGCCGTCGGCGCCTTGTCGGTGGTTGGCGATCTCACGGTCAGCATGTTCAAACGCACGGCCGGTGTTAAAGACAGCGGCAGTCTGTTTCCTGGACACGGTGGTGCCCTCGACCGGGTGGATAGTGTAGCGGCCGCAGCGCCGCTATTCGCGTTGGGCCTGAATTGGCTGAGATTGTTGTGATGCATCGTTCAGCCAGCATTCAGGAAACGCGACTTAGGGTGATTGGCAACTCTTTGGGAACTGCAGCATTCCCAGCCAGTCCACTAGTGAAGATGGCTATTAATGACTAGTTTCCTGACTAACCTGGTGGCGTTTATCGCGCTGATCAGCATCCTCGTTGCCGTACACGAATACGGCCACTTTATTGTGGGCCGTTGGAGCGGCATGAAAGTGCTGCGTTTTTCCATTGGATTTGGCAAACCGATCTGGATGCGCAGAGGTGTTAAAGACAACACCGAATTCTGTGTCTCTGCGATTCCACTCGGCGGTTATGTCCGATTTCTCGACAGCCGCGAGGGCATTATCGAGCCTGAAGACGAAGGCCGCGCTTTTGACCAGCGCCCGATTCCCCTGCGAATTGCTGTGCTCCTGGCCGGTCCGGCATTTAATTTTCTGTTCGCGATTGCCGCTTATTGGGTACTGATGGCTGGCGGTACCATGATTATCAAGCCGGCCGTGGGTGTGGTTGAATCGGGTTCCTACGCGGATCAGGCCGGTCTCGTTTTCGGCGACAAAATCATCACCGTCGGTGACGCTGCGGCGACGGAGTGGGAAGCGACGCTCGTCGCCATTCTCGGTGAAATGGTTGACGATGGACGCGTTCCATTGACGCTGGAAAGCAGTGACGGCCGCCAACGTGAGGTCGTCATCAACGTTGGTGACGACAAGACGCGTTTAACAGAGCCGGGTGTACTTTTTGACGGTCTTGGATTTGTTCCCTGGCAGCCGCCGGCTATTATTGCCGAGCTTCCGGAGGACGGCGTAGCGTTTGGCAGTGGTCTTGCTATCGGCGATCGAATTGCGACAATTGGCGGCGAAAAAATCAAGAACTTCGACGACTTGAGAGTTGCCGTGGAGCCGCGCGCCGGGCAGGACGTCGTGATCGAATATGTGCGTAACGGACGTACCGAATCTGTCGATGTTCGAATTGGCGAGCGAGTCATCGATGGCGAGGCGACTGGCTACCTTGGCGTAGGCTGGACCACAGAGGGCGGTGATAGCTACTATCAGCGAATCGTCTATACGCCGCTTGAGTCGCTTTCGGCTGCAATGCAGCGGACGTGGATGTCGACGATATTCACCGTAAACATGCTGGGCCGAATGGTAACCGGGGATGTTTCGATGAAGAACATCAGCGGGCCAATCAATATTGCACAGATCGCTGGCGCATCCGTTGAACGCGGCTGGCGGTATTTCGTGGGCATCCTGGCTGTGATCAGTATCAGCCTGGGGGTTTTGAATTTGTTGCCAGTGCCTGTGTTGGACGGCGGTCAGATCGTGTACCAGCTGGTTGAGGCGTTGAAGGGCGGACCGATGACCGAACGTGCGCAGATTGTTGGCCAGCAGGTAGGCATACTCGCGTTGCTGCTGTTGATGAGCTTCGCCTTTTATAACGATATTGCGAGAATTTTTAGCTGATGAAAAAGACTCTAATTGCGTTGCTGGTTTTACTGCCACTCACTTCGATGGCGGACGGAAATTTTGTGGTCAAAGACATGCGAGTCGAAGGCCTGCAACGAATCTCGGAAGGTACGGTTTTTAACTATCTTCCCATCAATGTTGGCGATTCAATCGACAGTGTTCGAATTGGTGAAGCGATACGCGCGCTCTATGGTCAGGAGTTGTTCGATGATATCGAAATGCGTCGCGAAGAAGACACACTGATTATCGTCGTCAATGAACGCCCGTCCATCGAAAGTTTTTCGATCGATGGGAACAAGGACATCAAGACCGAAGACCTGATGGGATCTCTACGCGCTGTCGGCCTTGCACGCGGTCGCACCTTCGATCGGTCCGTACTCGACAACGTGGAGATGTTCTTGCGCGAGCAATACTATGATCGCGGAAAGTACGGTGTTGATATCAAGACGGACGTGCAGGATCGCCCAAACAATACGGTGCGCATCAAAATCGACGTCAAAGAAGGCGATCGCGCGAAGATCCGGCAGGTAAACCTCGTCGGTAATGATTCGTTCGAAGAGGACGAAATTCGTTCAAACTTTGAACTTGATACTGCTAACTGGCTCTCCTGGATTCGACAGGATGACCGTTACGCCAAAGAAGCGCTTGAAGGCGATCTGGAAGTGTTGCGTTCCTTCTACATGGATCGTGGCTACGCCGATTTCCGTGCGGAGTCGACTCAGGTAGCGATTTCGCCAAACAAGAAAGACATATTTGTCACCATCAACATTCATGAGGGCGATGTCTATACTATTTCCGACGTAAAACTTGTCGGAGATATGGTTATTTCGGAGGCGTTTCTTCGCGCGCAAATCTTGGCCCAGCCGGGTTCTGTGTTTAACCAGACTCTATTGACCGCCACCGCGGATCGGATGCAGTTCATCCTGGGTGCAGAAGGCTATGCTAACGCGGAAATCGAGCCGGTTCCCGAACTTGATCGCGAAAAGAAAGAAGCTGATGTTACTTTTTACCTGAACGCGCAAAATCGCGTTTATGTTCGGAATATCAACTTCAATGGTATTAACCAGGTTGAGGACGAAGTGCTTCGTCGCGAGATGCGCCAATTGGAAGGATCGTATCTTTCAAACTCGCTAATGGACCGATCCAAGATATTATTGCAACGCCTGCCCTACGTTGAGCCGGGTGTCGATTATCGCACGATACCCGTTCCTGGAAGTCCTGATTTGGTTGATGTTGACGTCGATCTTGAATACCGCATGCCAGGACAATTTTCCGGTGGTGTCGGTTATTCTGAGTCACAAAAATTGTTGCTCAACGGCAGCATTGTGCATACCAATTTTGCTGGTACCGGTAACCGCGTCGCACTTGAGCTGAATTCCGGTCAATACCAAAAACTCTACAGTATTTCTCATACGGATCCGTACCGGACGATGGATGGTGTTCATCGGACCCTGAGCGTCAACTACAGGGACATCACACAGTTCACCTCAGCAGCTTCGGATTTCTCAACAGAGAGCGCTGGCGCGACCGTCGACTACGGCTACCCGGTTTCTGAGTACCAACGTGTGTCGTGGGGTGTGACCTTCCAACATTCGGAGCTCATAGCATCGTCGAACAGTACG
>RCNG010000706.1_pt1 | contig 15758 bp, 13 predicted proteins | sample 2041371 | NCBI WGS metagenome assembly RCNG01 (sample SAMN09708227, study PRJNA481090) | Marine sediment metagenome, whole genome shotgun sequencing project. | biome: marine sediment; feature: ocean; material: sediment; isolation source: Sewage treatment plant 1 marine sediment (STP1) ... | reverse complement strand
CTTGCGCGCTCGATAGAAGCCGACAGCGGCACATTCTGCGGACAGGGGAAGCTCCTTCCCTGTCGCAGCGTGGAGGGATCAAACCAGCATCGGTCCTCGTCGAGCCCGGGCCCAATCCCGTTGTTCTTCGGGCCGGCCAATCGCGCCTCGACCGCGCCCTCGACCGCGGCGTCATCCGGATCGGGTTCGTCGAGGACAGTCTGCCTTTCGCGTTCGAGAACAACCGGGGTCAGTTGGTGGGGCTCGACATCGACCTGTGCCACGAACTCGCCCATGACCTCGGTGTCAGCATCGAGTTCGTGCCGGTCAAGAGCGATCGCAACCTCGAACATCTCCTGGAGGACGACGCGTTCGACTTGGCCGTTGGCGGCCTGTACGGCACCGTCGACCGGGCCCGAAAAATGCGGTTCTCCGAGCCCTATTCCACGGTCTCGATGGCCTTCATCATCCCGGATTACCGGGACCGCAACTTCGTATCCATCAAGAGGATGGCCGAGATCGACGAGCTCACGATCGGCGTCATCGACGAAGGGCCCTTCACGAAGCGGCTCCGCGACGTGCTGCCCGGCGTCCGGGTCGTGCCGCTCGCGGACCCGCGTGATTTCTTCGAGCAGGCCGAACCCGGAGTGGCAGTGGATGCACTGCTCTTCAACGCCGAGGCGGGGTCGGCCTGGACCCTGCGCTACCCGAGCTACCAGGTAGCGACCCCATTGCCCCGCAAGGTCTCGATGCCGCTCGTGCTGCCGTACGCGAAGGCCGATGACCCGGCCACGGGCGAGTTTCTCGATGACTGGGTGATGCTGCGCCAGAGCGACGGCAGTATCGACGAGCTCTTCGACTACTGGATCCTCGGCAAGGGTGCCGAAAGCCACGAGCCCCGGTGGAGCATCGTCCGCGAGGTGTTGCATTGGACGGACTGATTCCGGGCTAGTTCCCGGTCACGGGGTCGACCTGCCGTCGGCAAGGCGGGGGGGCGGAGGGCCCGGTACGAACCCCGGGCACCCGGAGATGTCGAGGATCTCGAACCCGGATTCGCCCTGTGCCAGGTATACGGATCGACCGGACACGGCGAACCGGGACGTGGCCTCGGACGCGGTATGGTACCCGACCTGGACCGGCGCCGATGGACGGGTCAGGTCATACACTGCCACGCCCGAACGATCGGTCAGCAGGAGGAGGTTTCCGGACACCTCCAGCCGTTCGGGACAGCACGGGGTCTCCACGAAGGACACCTCGACGGGCGTTGACGGCTCTGTGACATCTACGACCAGCAGGCCTGTCGGACACCCTGTGTCGCACTCGCCGCGCGCGAGGTAGGCGAATCGGTCGCTGACGGCAACGTCGCCGACCGTGCCCGAGGTCTCCAGGGAACCCACCTCCACCAAGGAGAAGGGATCGCCGACGTTCCAGACGGAGAGCCCGTCGAGCCCGCTCGCGAGGTAGGCGTGGTCTCCTGCGACGGCGACGCCCTCGGCGGGGGCAATGGTGTGGTCCGCCGGCACGGGGTTCCACGGTATTTGCACGTCGATTGACGCCAGGAACCACACGCCGCCGGCAAATACGAAGCCGCCTGTCACCGCCGACACGTAGTCACCCCCGGCGACGCATGCGCCCTCCTCGACTGGCGACGCCGGCACCGAGACGTCGACCACCCGCAGCGCGCCGTCCTTGATGAGGTAGACGTGGCTCCTGGCCGCCACAAAGTCGTCCTCTCCGCCGCACTCGCAGGAGCCGACCTCGGTCGGCGACGACGGGATGGAAACGTCGATCACCCGCAGATTGGTTCCATCCACCACGTAGGCGACGTCAGCCGAGGCGGCGACCGCCGTGACTGGGCCGCCGGTCCAGCTGCCGATGAGCTCTGGGCACTGCTGCCCGTGGGCGCCCGTCGCGACCCCGCTCCAGACGATCGAGAGGACGGCGACCAGCGACACTGTTCCGATTTCGGTGCTCATGGTTCCCCCTTTGACGATTGTATTCGATGCCGATTCCGCGACACGAAACATGAAGGAGGAATAGATGTTGCGAAGAGCAATCAGTCCAGGGCGGGACGGCCGCACCGCACGGTCGTGTACCCTGGGTGTGGTGGATGAGACGATCTGATTCCGACGGGTCACGGGCGGCAAGCCGCTGGGGCCCCGGTGACCGGGACGGCGTCGCGCATATGCGACCCTGGATGGAGGCCCCCCCCGAAAAGCCTGAGTTCGAAAGGGTGTGGTCGAGTGGATGACGTCCTCCTCGTCGGCAACGGCCCGTCGGTCGCGAGCTGTCCCAAAGGGGCAATCGACGGATTTTAAGGCCTGGCCCTACGCATGAACAACTACGTGGCGACACCGGCCTGACCTTGCCCCCAGAAACCAGTCCACGGAGTAAGTTAGAGAACGAGGCCGTTGGACAGGATGAAAGGGAGAAACGAAGTGGCAAGGAAAAGGCACACGGCAGAGCAGATCATCGGGAAACTGCGTGAGGTAGAGATCGCAGTGGCCAAAGGGGCGACGGTGGGTGAAGCATGCCGCCAGATCGAGGTTACAGAGCAGACTTACTACCGATGGCGGAAGGAGTACGGCGGAATCCGGACCGATCAAGTGAAGCGCCTCAAAGCCCTTGAAAAAGAGAACCAGCGGTTGAAGAGAGTGGTTGCAGACCAGGCGCTGGACATTTCGATCTTGAAAGAGGTCGCTGAGGGAAACTTCTGAGCCCTGCGCGTCACAGACATGCAGTCGAGCATGTTCGGGTACGACTTGGCGTATCGGAGAGGCGAGCCTGTCGGGTTCTTGGGCAGCCACGAGCGACGCAGAGATACAGGGCGATCAGCAGAGACGATGAGGGTCCTCTGGTTCGGCGAATCATCGAGCTTGCGACAGCCTATGGGCGCTACGGGTACCGGATCATTACCGGGATGTTGCAAATGGATGGCTGGCATGTGAATCACAAGCGGGTGGAGCGTATTTGGCGTCAGCAAGGCTTGAAAGTCCCGAAGAAGCAACCAAAACGGGGTCGTTTGTGGCTGACCGATGGGTCGTGCATTCGACTTCGGCCGGAGTACCGGGACCATGTTTGGTCGTATGACTTCGTGGCGGACCGGACTGATGACGGCAGGCCACTGAAGATTCTCGTAGTAATTGACGAGTTCAGCAGAGAGTGCCTCGCCATGAAGGTGGCGCGGTCGATCAAATCCCAGGATGTCCTCGATTGTCTTTCCGATCTATTCCTCATCAGATGGGTGCCTGAACACATCCGCTCCGACAACGGCCCCGAATTTACGGCAGACGCGGTAAGAAAGTGGTTCGACCGCGTTGGAGTGAAGACGCTCTTCATTCAGCCTGGGAGCCCTTGGGAAAACGGCTATGTCGAGTCGTTCAACGGGAAACTTCGAGATGTCGTCCTCAATCGAGAGATTTTCTACACACTGACAGAGGCACAGATCCTGATCGAAAGATGGAGGAGAGAATACAACCAGATCAGGCCTCATAGCTCGTTGGGCTATCGGCCGCCGGCGCCTGAGGCAATCGCGGCCGCACCCCCCCATCGGGGGGTGTCTTCTCTCCCCCTTCGGGGGATGACAGCTAATGGACTAACATAACAAGTGGATCAACAACCGGGGGCAGGTCACGTCGCCGATGCTGGATCGACCGACACGGTGTTCACCGGCGGCTTCGTCTTCAAAGTACGGCCGAAAGCAAATGGGGGACCGTAGACGCGCCGCCACCCTGACCACGGTGCTTACGGTGACCGAGGCGACGGCCTCTGGACAGGACGTCATCGGATGCGCCGCCACGGTGACCGGCCTGGACCAGATGGGCATCGGCACCCACGACGAGGTCCACACATCGGTTCTCCGCAATCTCCTTTTCGCAGACGGATTCGAGTCGGGGGACACCAGCCAGTGGAGTGAGGAGGAACCCTGAGGCCGACTCAGCTGTGCACGGTTCAGACCGTGAGCGTCATGAGCCTGACCCGTTCCATGGATTCTCAGAACCGAGCAGGCTCAGATAACATATGATGAAAGAGACGTGCTTTCAGAGGCAGCATTGGTTTTGGATGAGGAGGCCTTCGCTTCCGGTCACTTTTCAGTCGAGATCACGAGGAGGACAGGCATGACAAAAACCCCAGACAACCATAAGGAATCTGTGCGGATCACTCGGCCGACGAAGGATCCATGCGAGGTCTATCCGGAGGTTCCAGGCATTAACTGCAGGGATTTTCAGCTTTCACCTGAAGGGCTAACTTCGGAGCAACGGCGGCGGGCCCTCGATTGCCTTCAGAACTATCAGCTCGAGCAGCAGAGGACGTTCCTTGGCTATCAGGTCAATCAGCGGATGGACTACCAGGACCTCAAACAGTACCTGAACGTGCACATCAACAACGTCGGAGATCCATACGAGTCAGGGAACTTAACCGTCAACAGCAAGTTCATGGAGCGAGCGGTCCTGGACTACTTCGCCGCCCTGTGGAACGGTTCTTGGCCGCACCAGGGCAATCTCCAGCTGTCATTCGAAGAGAGGGGAGAATCTCTCTGGGGCTATGTGCTCTCCATGGGATCGACCGAGGGCAACATCAACGGGCTGTGGAACGGTCGCGACTACCTGGCCGGCAAGTTCCTGTTCGATGACCCCGAGGTCGAACATGCCGCGAAGAAGGCGAGCTCCGAGGGCCGTCCGTCTCCTGTCCGCCGTCGCCTGATGTACTACCAGGCCGAAACGCTTGAAGAGGATCCCAACGCCTACACACCGGTGGCGTTCTACTCCCAGGATACCCATTACTCCATCGTCAAGGCGATGCGCGTTCTTCACATTCAGACCTTCAACCAGATGGGCAGCGGCGTGTTCGAGTGCCCCCTGAATTTCCCCGATGACTACCCCGAGGGGTTTTCCCTGCACTATCTCGACGCAAACGGCTGGCCGCACGACGTTCCCTCCAACGAGGACGGTTCCATCCACCTTGCATCCCTGGCCAAGCTGGTGGAGTTCTTTGCGGACAAGGGCCACCCCATCCTGGCTTCGTTCAACTACGGCACCACGTTCAAGGGCGCCTACGACAACGTCAAGGGCGCAGTGGAGCTTCTGGTTCCGATTCTGAAGAGGCACGGGTTGTACGAACGTGACGTGCATTACGACCCGAAGGACCCTGCCAAGATCGACCGGCGAAACGGTTTCTGGTTCCATGTCGACGGAGCTCTGGGCGCGAGCTACATGCCCTTCATCGAGATGGCTCTCAAGCAGGGCAAGATCCAGAAACCGGGCCCGGACTGGGAGTTCCCTGTCTTCGATTTCCGTCTGCCCGAGATTCACTCGCTCGCCATGAGCGGGCACAAGTGGCTGGGAGCCCCCTGGCCGTGTGGGATCTACATGACCAAGGTGAAGTATCAGCTCCTGCCGCCGGACGATCCGGAGTACATCGGCTCGCCTGACACCACCTTCGCCGGCTCCAGGAACGGCTTTTCACCCATGATTTTTTGGGATTTCTTGGCACGGCACTCCTTCGAGGACCTCGTCGACATGGCCGTCGAGACGGAGAACGTCGCCGCCTATGCCGTGCAACAACTCGAGGAGCTCGAGAAGGAGCTCGAAACCGATCTCTGGATCGAGCGCTCCCCGTTGGCGCTGACCATCCGGTTCCGTGAGGCCAACCCCCACATCATCTTCAAGTACTCGCTGTCGGGTGAGACCCTCTACGTTCACGATGAAAAACGGACCTACAATCACATCTTCATCATGGGCCATGTGACGAGGGACCTGATCGACGAGCTCATCGGGGATCTCAGAAGGCCCGGGGCCTTTTCGGAACAGGAGGTCGATGCCGGACCACCACCCGAGTACCACGTCACGGAGAACGCAAAACGGCTCGTCCAGGTGCCTCACTATGGACGAGGTTTCAAGTAGACGCCTCGCAGGCCCTCGGCCACGGCGCAGAGGGCTTCGACGAGGTTGCACCCAAGCGTCTGGATTAGCCTGCAGGCCCGGTGCTGGGCCTGCACGACGCACCTGTGGGCATTACACAGCTCGTTTCGTGGCGGGGAGGATCCCGTGAGACAGTATTCGTTTCCCTTTCTCGGTCTTCTCAATCTGGCAATCCTCCTCTGCACAGTGGGCCACGCGATTGCAGAGCCCGGATCGACAGACAGGTGTGTGGGCTGCCATTCCAATAACGACGTCATGCCGGCGCTTTTCGAACAGTACCAACGGAGTAAGCATTTCGAGAGCACGGTGGGCTGTCTCGACTGTCATGCGGCTGAAGAGGGCGATGTCGATGCGTTCGAACACCATGGAGGCCTGATATCGATCATTGTCTCCCCACGGGATTGCGAGCGATGCCACGAGGCGGTGGTCGAACAGTTCAATCGGTCTGCACATGTGGGCGCCCGCGTCCTTGTCACCGAGGGTCTGGGAGACTACTTCCTGAAAAACCTGGTCGGTTCCAGGAACCTATCGGATCACCTGAAATACGTACCGGGCACGAACGGCTGCTGGAGGTGCCACGGATCGAAGATCGAGATCGGGAGCAATGGCCGTCCCACCTCGAAGACCTGGCCGAACTCGGGGATCGGCAGGGAGAACCCGGACGGTTCGAAGGGCAATTGCACCAGCTGTCATAGTGGACACGAGTTTTCCGTCGCCGAGGCACGTCGGCCGGAGAGCTGTGCAGTGTGCCACAACGCGGGAGGAGGAGATCCGCAGGTGGAGGCCTATCGCACCTCGACGCACGGCCTGATCTACTACTCCAAGATCGACCAGATGAACCTCGAGTCCGACAGCTGGATCGTGGGCCGGGATTACTTCGCCGCGCCGACCTGCTCCACCTGTCACATGTCCGCAACCCCGGATATGCCTGCCACCCACGACATCAACGAACGGCTTCACTGGAACGAGTGGCTTCAGACAACCAATACGATTGCCGTGAAGGAGAAATGCGGATTGCCCGATGAGGTGCAGGCGCTGCCGTATCAGCAGCCGATTGCTGGGCCGAAGCACAAGGACGACATGAAAAATGTCTGCCGATCATGTCACTCCGGAACCTACGTGGACAACTCCGTCTCGCAATACGAAAACGAGGTCAGGTTCTTCATGGAGAGGTGGATCGAGCCGGGACGGACGCTCTTTCAGCTCGCGACCCGGGTTCTCAAAGCCGCCGAAGGCGACGACTATCGATTCCTGACCCACCCAATCGATTTTGTCTGGTTCGGAATGTGCAATGATCACGCAAAGAGCGCCCACACCGGTGCAGCGATGATGTCCGCCGGGCAGGTGGAGATCGGGATAGGCGGCCTCGCGGCAAACTGGCAATCGAGCTTCGTACCAGCTATTCGGAGTCTCATCGACGATCACAGGAACAGTACGGATTCGGTCAAGGAGGCGGTGGACGCGCTCGAGCAGTCCTTCGACGAGATTCAGAGAAGTCGCATCGATGCCGGCGCCTGGCCCGAAGAAAAGACAGGGATCCATTGATGCGATAGTGCGATGCTCCTCGCCCACCGTCGAAAGGCCGATTCGGATCCCGATAGCGAAAGCCCCCGAGATGGCGATGAAGATGGGCAAACGTCGTTTGCAGGAGTTCTCACTGCAGGTGTGGCTCGATCCAGTGCTCGACGTTGGGCTTGATCTGGAGCCAACCGGCTTCCTGCGCAAGCTCGAGAACCATCAGCAGGCCGAAGACGCCCAGCAGGAGGTACCCCCCCCATCGCCCTCGAACCGGCCTGTCACGTTGGGATTTGATGTAGACCAGGCACGGCAGGATCCCGAACACCAGCAGAATGCCGACGCCGCCAACAATATTGAGCATCTTCAGGAAGATGTTCGGGTATACCAGGGCGATGACCAGCGGAGGTCCGAATGTCAGGCCTGCCGCCACCCTGCGGCTGCTCACGCCGAAGGCGGACGATGCGAAATCCTGAACGAAGCCCAACAAGCCGGTCCCGACTCCCAGGTAGGACGTGAGAATGGCCGAGAACGCAAACACCAGCCCCAGCGTTGTGACGACCGTGGAGTCGAGGATCAAGGAAAGCGGAACAGTGGCCGGAAGATTAGCCTCGAATGCCGCCATGAGGTTGCCCTGTCCCTCGCCGGTCACCGGGATGGCGCCGACAGCCGTGAGAATCCACGTGATGTTCATGACCAGCGCGATCGTGGTGCCGAAACATATGGCCTTCCAGACGAGTCGGAAGTCCCAATCCAGACTGCGACACACCGCCGGAATGATGCAGTGGTAGGCGAACGCACAGGCGATGATCGGCATCGCCGAAAGCAAAAAGGGCCAGTCGGAATGGTGGAACCTAGCCACCTCGACGTTGCTGCCGGTCTCGATGAGCAGCAGAGCAAACGCGACTGTAAGAAAGGTCATGATGGCCGCGTTCCCCCGGCGGACGATGTTCTCGCCGAACACGGTGAGCCCGGTGGCGACGAGGAAGAAACCGACCGTCCAGGCGATTCGCGGCACGGGAAGCGGTACCAGGCTGACCAGCACCGACGTGGCTCCCGCGAGGTACGCCGTCAGTACGCCGTAAAACATGACGAAATAGCCGAATGTCGACAGCCATTTCCCAGCCGCCCCGATATCACTCTCGTAAAGGGTTCCGATCTCGGAGATGGACTCACCGGATCTGGTGAGCCGTAGCGCGAGGATGCGGCCGCTGATGAGCATCAGCCCCCACATCACGATCAGGCCGACGAGGGACGGAAGAACCCCAGCAAGCCCGGTCTGGATAGGAAGGGCGAGAATACCGGCTCCGACCGTCGTTCCCGTCACCAGCAGGCTCGCGGTGAGAATGCGCAAAAAAGGGACTTGCTTCATGCCTCGCTCTTCCTTACCGGCGCCGCGATTCAGGAGACCAGGATGTCCTCCACCAACGCCAGCGCCTCGTCCGTCCGTTCCGCGACGACGGCGACAAGGGAGTAGCCCTTCTCCCGCCGCATGATGCGAACGCTTCGCAGGTTGATCTGAGCCTTGTGGAAGGATGCCGCGACCCTTGCCAGGGCGCCCGGTTCGTCCTTCACCTTGATCAGGATCGCGTCCTCCGAAACCGCGCGGAATGAGGCGTCCCTCAGTGCTTTGAGCGCCTCGTCATACTTGTCCACCTGGAGAACGATCACGCCGTGCTCGTCTTCGACCTCAGCGTCCATCTCCTCGATGTTGATCTTTCGATCGGCCAGGAGCGCGGTCAGGTCAGCAACGGCCCCTGGCCTGCCATCGGTAATTATGGTCACCTGCTTCATCGCATTCTCCCAACTCCGTGATCGTCAAGCCACCGGGTTTCCCAGCATGTCCTTCACGATCTGGTCGATCGTGCTCTTGGTGATTTGGGGCATCGTGATGACGTGAGCGATCTTGCCGTGCACAGCGATCTGCCACTTGTCCAGGACCGCCTGAGACGGCTTCGGGAAGATGACGGTATTCCCGTGCTCGTTCCTCCACGCCTCGATCCCGTTTTTGTTGAACGTCTCGACGGCGTATTCCGCAACTGCCAAACACCCCTGAATCATCGTGGTGAAGCCGGCGATACCGTGGCGCTTGATGGCGTACCAGAGGAACAGTGGAGTGATGCCGTTTCGCGATCCCAGGAGCGTGGTGTCGAGGGCGCCGGTCATTGTGGTCCCGACGGTCGTGAAAACGATGGCCGGAATATCTCGGTGGACCTTGATGGACTCCTTCAGGTCGTCGTAGTCGAACTCCCCGTTGTCCTGGCGTCGGATCATGATGCTATTAACGCCCAGCACGCGCATCGCCTTGCCGACGCTGTAGTGGGTATCCTCGGAGTAGTACACCATGGCGTTGGGCATCGTCTCCCGCGCCAGGAACACCCCGTACAGATTGCCCTCCGAGCCGCCGTTGGTAACGTAGCCCCAGTAATCGTCGGGCGGCAGGCCGGTCAGTTCGGCGAAGAACTTGATGACCTCCTGCTCGATCTCGCGGCTGTTCACCCTGTAGTTGCTCTTCTCGAACGGATCGCCGATGTTGTTCACGCTGAACTGTAGAAACGGCCACAGCTCCGAGTAGTCGAACAGAGTGTTGCACGGGTACCCGACTGCCGTCTCCGCCTCACCTTCCATTTGAGAGAGCAGAGCATCGAGCCTCGTCTTATCTTCAGGCGACAGAGGATTCTGATAAGAAGACATCCGTCCCTCCTTCTCGGGATCGACCTGGGAGTTGCGGCCCATCGGAGTCTCGATTCTCTTGCCCAAGGGTAACACCTCCGCCCGGACGAGGATGGAGAGTTACCCTCTCCATGCGTGCCAGCCCAGACACGCCCGACACCTCTGACCTGGCACGGATGCGGTTTTCGGCTTTCTTTGTGAACCGCGATACAATTACAGTTGCCTTTGAGAGAAAAGCTCCTCAGGGGGGAGAAAAATTGAGATCCATGTATCGCTCGTACGGTCGCGCCGTGCTTTCCCTGATCTTCGCCTGTGTGCTCGTGGCGAGCGTTGGGGCCCAGGAGTGCCCCGAGCCGGTCGGCGACTGGCCGTTCGGACCGACGGCATCGGTTGCCGTTTCGGGAAACCACCTTTTCACCGACAGCGGCCGGTCCCTCTTGATCGCCGCCGTATCGGATCCGGAGTCGCTGCAGGTGATCGCGTCGGTGGTCATTCCGGGACGGATACGAGGGCTCGCCTCCGCCGAGGATCTGGTCATGATCGCTGCCGGATCAGCCGGCCTCGTGGTGGTCGACGTTTCCGATCCTACAGCCCCGAATGTTGTCGGCGCCGCGGCGACGCCCAATCCCGCCGCGGCCGTAGCGGTCGCGGCCGGGTACGTCTACGTGGCTGCGGGTGACGCAGGGCTTCGGGTCTTTGACGTAAGCGTGCCGTCGGCCCCCGTCGAGATCGGGTTCCTCGGAGGTCAAAATATGGCCGGATCGGGGGCCATCGTTGTGCAGGGGGGATACGCCTACGTCATCGGAGACGGGGGCCTGCGGGTGGTTGACGTGAGATCTCCGTCGTCACCAACGGTGGCCGGCGTTCTGGACGACCCGGCTTTGGCGAGAGCCCTGGATGTCGCTGGTGGATTCGCCTATGTTGGCTACGGCGCCGGCCTTCAGATCGTTGACGTCAGGACCCCGACCGCACCCGTCAAGGCCGGGTTGTTTACTTGGTCCGGCTACGATGTCACCGGCGTATCGGTAGCTGGCAGCACTGCGGCCGTAACCGACGGCAAAGATGCACTTCGGCTGTTGGACGTCAGTACGGAGTACGACCCCATTGTCGTCGGCATTCAACCGATTCCCGATCGGCCTTATGGTGTGGACGTTTCCGGTGACGTGGCATTTGTCGCGGCGTCGAGCCGGGGAATACGGGCGATCGACATCAGCGAACCGACCTCGCCCGAGGAGGTCGGGTCCTTCGAGTCACAAGGACCTACCCACGCCATCGAGGCCGCCAAAGGACTAGCCTACGCCGCCGAGGGCAACGGTCTGCGGGTCTACGATATCCATAATCCGTCGTCTCCGGCTCCGATCGGGTACGGCGATCGCGGCGGCACCAACGACTTCGTCGTCAACGATGGGCTCGTGCACATCATCGACGGCAACGAACAGCTGGTCATCGACGTCAGTCAACCTTCGTCCCCGGCGCTGGTGGGTTCGTGCTCCGGAATGGATGATTACTTCGTCTTTGCGGTAGCCAACGGGTTTTCATATACGGGCGGAGGCATTTCCTTGGTATCGACGGATGTGCGCAACCCAGAGCAGCCGACTCTCGCGAGCTACAACATGGCCTTCTTCGAGGGTGGTGTCGAGGTCGACGGCTATGCGTACCTGGCGGACAAAGACGACGGTCTCATGACCTGGGACATCAGTGATCCCTACTCGATGCTGGACCGCGGCGCGGTTCAGCTTTCCGGGCCGGCCAGGAGTGTTGCCGCTGCAGACGGATTCGTGGTCGTCGCCTGCGGGTGCGCCGATGGCGACTGCTCCTCCGGTCTGGCCATCGTGGACCTGGCAGATCCCGAGGTGCCGGAGGAGGTTGCATTCCTGGAAACACCCTGCTGCGCGCACCGGGTTGAAGCCTACGGCGCGCTCGCCTTTCTGGCTGAACCCGCCGGGGTTCGAGTTGTCGACTTTTCGAATCCGGTTGCGCCAGTTGAAGTTGGTTACTATCAGACTCAGGGCCCGGCGACACGACTCGCGGCCGTTGAACGGTACGTCGTTATTGCCGAGGAGTGGGCGGGTTTCGAAATTCTCGACGTCATGAGCTGCCCGGGATTCGAACCGTCGTCCTCGGCGCCTCGCGAAGCCGACGGAAGGGCTGAGCCCTAGAGTCTGGTGCATCCATGCCCACGAATGACTGCGGATTCGAGACAGGGAAGACCATCGAAAGACCTACGATCACGGATTCTCCGAAAAAGACCCTGATCCAGGAAACGTATTCAGTTTTTGTCGGAAAGGTCTGACCTGGCACAGATGCAGATGCGGAACTCATCATGAGGACACGGAAATCGTCTGGAGAGGTAAACCTGTTTCTGGGGAGGCATTTTGAGAAACACCATCTGTTTGATGCTCGCAATCATGTTCGTTTCTGCAGGCCCCGCGTTGGCCCAGAGTTCTTCCGATCCCAGGCCGATCAACTGGTATGACGATTTTGTATTCCAAGACAAGAGCTTCACCTTTGAGTTCATCCGGTTGTTGGGCCACGCCTACGGAGGTGGGGCGGATCTCGGGGAGTGTGTCAAAACAGCCCGATTGATACGGGATGGAGACGATTATTCCTGGTACCAACAGTGGTCCGCGACTGCGGACCGGGTAGCAACCTGGGCGAGGGACTACGAGAAGGCAGGTCACGTCGTATCCGCGCGCGAGGCTTACCTGCGGGCCAGCAACTACTATCGGGCAGCCGGCTTCTACCTGCACGACAAGGAGCACCTGCCATTGGCTCTGGAGACCTCGCGCAAGAGTCGGGAGTGCTTTCAAAAAGCCATTGTCTTCATGCCCGAAGTCGAAGCAGTTCTCATTCCTTACGAGGGCACGAATCTCCCGGGGTACTTCGTGCGGGCCATGGGCGTCGAAGGGAAGGCGCCGCTTCTGATCGTTCACTCGGGTTTCGACGGAACCGGAGAGGAAGAATACTTCGAGGTCGGCAAACCGGCCCGCGAGAGGGGCTACCACTGTCTGATTTTCGAAGGCCCAGGCCAGGGTTCCGTCATCCGCGAGCAGGGCCTACCGTTTCGCCACGACTGGGAGAAGGTCGTGACGCCAGTCGTGGACTATGCGCTCAGTCGCCCCGAAGTGGAGCCCGAGCGGATAGCGCTGATGGGGATCAGCATGGGTGGCTACCTGGCGCCCCGGGCCGCCGCCTTTGAGCACCGGCTCAAGGCCTGCGTGGCCAACGGCGGGATTTTTGACTTCTCGGCGGCTATTTACGGTGTGTTCACCCCGGAAATGCTCGAGGGCATGGAAGCCGCACCGGAGGAATTTGAGGCCGGCGTTCGGGAGGTGATGAAGGCGGATACAAACATCCGCTGGTTTTTCAACAACGGAATGTATACGTTCGGCGTGGATTCGCCGATAGGGTTCCTCAAGAAGGCCAAGAACTATAGTCTGAAAGGTATCGCCGGCCAGATCCGTTGCCCGATGCTGGTGATCGACAGCGAGGACGACCTGTTCCTCAAAGGGCAGCCCGAACAGCTTTACGAGCAGTTGACGTGCCCCAGGAAGTTACTGGTTTTCACCCGTGACGAGGCCGCCCAGGCCCACTGCCAGGAGGGGGCTGTAGCGGTATCAAACGCCAGGGTATTCAACTGGCTTGACGGGATCATGAAGCAATGATCGCCGCTGGTGGCGTTGAAGCACCTCGGGGAGGGCAGCCATGCCTTCGTTACCCTCGAAAGACTGTCGATGATGGTAGGATCTACTGGAAGGGGAAAAGGAAATCACTATCCCTACCCAACACGCGGCGTTGCAGCCGACGGCACCCTGGCCGGCAGCGCGGCCCAGCTGCGCCGACAGCAGATCAGCACCGCGGATCTCGGGCGGCAGATCTGCACTCAGCTCAGCGTCACGGCCAGTGAGGTCACGCGGAACCAGCAGCAGCTCGGCCTGGTCGACGCCGCGGTCGTCGCGTACGAGCAGGCACTCGACGTGGAACAGAAGAAGTACCGCCTCGGCGACGCCACCTTGCTCGACGTGATGAACATGCAGGACCGGTTGACCGAGTCCCGACTCCAGCGCATCGCCACCCAGCTCGAGCTGGCCAGCTCGGTGGTGCAGCTGCGCTTCGAGTCGGGTACGCTGCTCTCCACCGGAGACCCGGGGTTCGCGGTCGGCCGCGAGAGCCTGACCGCACTCCCGACGCCGCGAGCCGGGAGATGACCGCATGAGCAAGACCATGTTCCGTCCGCGCGCGCTCGAGCGGCTTTCCTCGCCCGAACAACTCGATCAGCTGCTCCGGGTGACCTCGCCGCGGCTGTGGATCGGCCTGCTGGCGGTGGGCGCGCTGATCCTGACCGGGATCATCTGGGGCGCGCTGGGCCGCGTCGACACGCGGGTCAGCGGGCGCGGTATCCTGCTCCACCAGGGCGGATTGCGTCAGGTGGTCGCCGCGGGCAATGGTCCGGTGACGGAACTTCTCGTGGGGGAGGGTGACGCCGTCACGGCCGGGCAGCTGGTCGTGACGATCGCCCAGCCGGTCATCACCGAGTCGATCCGGGAGACCCAGGCCAAGATCGCGCTCCTGGAACAACAGCACGCCACGACCGCCGACTTCGGCCAGCAGCAGGTCCAGCTTGGGCTGGCCTCGCTGGAGCAGCAGCGCCAGAGTCTCCAGGGCGAGATCGCGGCGCTCAAGACCCAGCTCGCGAACCTGGACCAGCAGGTGCTCAACGAACGCGCGCTGTTCAAGGAGGGGCTGGTCACCCGATCCGAGCTCCTGGCCGCAGAGCAGCCGCGAGATCAGGCCCAGGCCCAGCTGAACCAGAAGCGCAACGAGCTGTCCGGGATCGCCCTGAAGAAGGTGCAGACCCGCCGGCAGGGCGTGGCGGACATCACGACGGACACCCAGGATCTCGGCGGGCTCACGCAGCACTTGCAGAGCCTCCAGGACGACCTGCAGCGCGGCGCCGACATCAAGAGTCCGTGTGCCGGCCGGGTGATCGAGATCAACGTGGACGTGGGTGATCCGGTGACCGCCGGGATCGCGGTCCTCACGCTGGAGCCGGCAGGCGCCCAGGACAAGATCGTGCTCGCGGCCTTCTTCCCGGCCGGCCGGGGCAAGCGCATCACGCCGGGGATGACGGCCCAGATCGCACCCCTGACGGCCCCGCAGGAGGAGTTCGGTTTCATCCGCGCCGAGGTGGTGTCGGTGGCGGACTACCCGGCGACCACCCGGGGGATGATGCGGATCCTGCGCAACACCGACCTCGTCCAGGAGCTCTCCAGTGCGGGACCACCGATCGAGGTGCGCCTCAAACCGGTCCTCGATCCGCAGACACCCAGCGGGTTCAAGTGGTCCTCCTCGCTCGGCCCGCACTTCGCGGTGACCGCGGGCACCCTCTGCTCGGCGTCGGTGACCATCCGCCAGCAGCCGCCGATCTCGCTGGTGATGCCCTTCCTCAAACGCACTCTGCTGGGCGGCGGCGAGGACTGAGGAGGCGCACGGTCGGTGGGCATGCTGGATGATCCGAGCTACCGGTGGACGAACCAACGCGTTCGCACGCCCACGGTCTTGCAGATGGAGGCGGTGGAGTGCGGCGCCGCTGCGCTGGCCATGGTCCTGGCGTACCATGGCCGCCAGGTCCCCCTCGAGCAGCTGCGTGTCGATTGTGGAGTGTCGCGG
>RCNG010004394.1_pt1 | contig 15772 bp, 14 predicted proteins | sample 2041371 | NCBI WGS metagenome assembly RCNG01 (sample SAMN09708227, study PRJNA481090) | Marine sediment metagenome, whole genome shotgun sequencing project. | biome: marine sediment; feature: ocean; material: sediment; isolation source: Sewage treatment plant 1 marine sediment (STP1) ... | reverse complement strand
ATCGGTGAGTTGACCCTCACTGTGGAGGTGGATGGCAGCCTCACGGATCTCTCTCTCTGGGGAGTCGATCTCAACGGACCGGGCCGGCCAGAGCCAATCGTGGACGGCCGCTCTCCGGGGCCGGGTGAGGTGGTGGTGGACGAATCCGGCGTATCGGAAGGATTCGAAATCGGCAAAACGATCACGCTGGTTCCGAGCGGAACCGAACTTGAGATCGTCGGGTATGCCGAAGACGTGAGGTATGCCGTCGTCGCAACAGCGTATCTGAGCTTTGAAGAGTGGGTGGCCATCTACGAAGCCGAGTTCCCGGGGACGCCATTTGTTCCGTTGTCGCTGGTCGGTGCCGACACAGACCCGGGCGAAGACCCGGGAGTGGTTGCCGACCGTATCACTGCAACGGTCGATGGCGTCGAGGGCCTCGATCGCGCGGCTGCCGCAGCGGCAACCCCTGGAGTGGAGTCGATCAGTCAGAGCTTCGCCCTGATCGTCGGCATCACGTTCGGGATTGTGGTCCTCGTCGTTGGCTTCTTCTTCCTGATCCTGACGGTCCAGAAGATGCGCAGCTTCACGACTCTGCGCGCGATCGGTGCTGGGACCGGCTATCTGGCGTGGTCGCTCATCGTTCAGATCGTGATCCTGGTGCTGCTCGGTTCGCTGCTTGCAACGGTGGCGCTCTGGCTTGCCACGCTTGGCTCCAATCCCGCCTTTCCTTTGTCAGTTGACACGAGGCTCGTGCTGATCGTGACTTTCGCCGTCCTTGTCTCCTCGGTTCTGGCCGGGTTGCTGTCAATCCGCCGTATCGCACGGGCTGAGCCAGCCGCGGCGGCACAGGGGACGCACTGATGGAACTCGCTCTCGCCGAGATTCGCCGTAGGCGCGGCCGCTGGGGATCGATCGTTGCTGCGGTCGCGTTCATCGTCTTCCTCGTTCTCGTCCTCGCCGCGCTTTCCGATGGCCTCTTCATCGGTACCTCAGGTGCCCTGCAGACGGGAGACTCTGATGCGCTCGTGTACTCGATCGACGGTCGTCGCTCTCTCGTCCGTAGTGAATTGCAGCTCTCCGACCTCGCGGAGGTAGCGGCGGTCGATGGGGTCGCCGACGTTGGGGCGCTTGGTGTCCTTCTGGCCACCAGGGCCGCCGGAGGCGATACGTACGACATAGCGGTGATGGGTCACATTCCCGGTCACGCTGGCGAGCCGACCCGGTTGGTCGATGGCCGCCGCCCCACCCCTGGTGAAGAGTTCGTTGCCGTTGCCGACGTCTCTCTTCAAGACGAAGGCATTTCGCTCGGTGACTCGGTGACGCTGACGGATTCGTCGCAGCCAATCGAGATCATTGGATTCGTCGAGAACTCTCAGTACCTGTTGGCGGCGACCGTCTGGGTTCCTCTCGAGACATGGCAGGCCCTTCGCTTCGAAGTACGCCCAGAAACCATCGGAGGTGGCCCGATTGCCCAGGCGTTTCCGATTCTCTTGGAATCAGACATGACCGTCGATGTCGTCGGCGCCGCTATCGACGAAGCACTCGGGACGACCGAGACCGTCTCGAAAGATGAGGCCATCCTGTCGCTGCCTGGAGTCGACCAGCAGCAGTCGACATTCAACGCGATCATCATGGTGAGCTTTGTCGTCGTGGGCATCGTGATCGCTCTCTTCTTCGCTCTCATCACGCTCGAGAAGCGAGGCCAGTTCGCGATCCTCAAGGCAATAGGCTCGTCGAACGGCCTCCTCCTGCGAGGAGTTCTGGTTCAGGCGATCGTCGCCACCGTGGCCGGCTACGTTCTGGGTTGGGGACTCTCTCGTCTCCTGGCTCTTGCCCTTCCTAGTTCCGTTCCCGTCGAGTTCCTCACAGGAACCGCACTCGCTCTCTTCGCCGCAACCATCCTGATGGGCGCTATCGGGGCGCTCTTCTCGTTTCGGCGAATCATTCGAATTGATCCCGCAGCCGCCCTGGGAGGTGAGGCATGAACGCCATGACCGTCAACGATGTCACCAAGGTATACGGGGAGGGCCGCACCCGGGTGAGGGCCCTCTGTGATGCCAGCCTCGATCTCTACGACAACGAGTTTCTGGCGCTCCTTGGGCCATCCGGCTCGGGAAAGACGACGCTGCTCTCGGTCATCGGTGGCCTACTCGCCCCCACCTCGGGAACGGTGACCATCGGGAACACGCTTCTGACCGATCTTTCCAAGAAGGACCAAACGCGATTTCGGGCCAATCGGGTCGGTTTCGTGTTCCAGGGCTTCAATCTCGTCCCGTTCCTGACCGCTCGAGAGAACATGACCGTGATGGCGTCGATCTCTGATGCCGGACGGGATGAGATCGGGCAACGGGCCGACCAGCTGCTCGACGAACTCGGACTCAGCGACCGCAGTAGCAACCTCCCTGAGCAGCTTTCCGGCGGCGAACGCCAGCGAGTGGCGATTGGACGGGCGCTCGTGACTGATCCCGACCTCATTCTCGTAGACGAACCGACCGCTTCACTGGATACCGAGCTAGGTATCCAGGTCGTGAAACTGCTCGCTTCTGAGATCAAGAGCGCGGCAAGGCCGGGATCATGGTCACGCACGACTTGAGGATGGTCGAGTACACCGACCGAACCGTCAAGATTCTCGATGGTGAACTTCAGCCAGCCGAAGAGACGCCACTCGACAAGTAGCCGGCCTGTCCAGCTGAGTTCGACTGGACCGCCCCGGCGGTGGCGAGCACATCAGCTCCACGGGCGAGCGTATCGGGCAGGATGTACTCAAAGGCTCGAACCCCTCTGGGCGTGCCACACCTTACCCGTCGTGACGGTCTGGATCTGGGCCGTCAGATCGAACCCGAAGTCACGCGATGCAACGTCGGCACGTCGCGAGCCCACCCTGCGTGGGTCGGGAGCTATGCGGCATCGGCGTGTCGCGTATCGAGCGGCACCGGCTTCATCGTCATGGCGACGATGGCCGCTGCAATGGGAAGCAGCGCAAACCATGCCGCCGCAACACCGTAGCTGCCGGTGACATCTCTGGCGATCGAGAACATCACCGGTCCAAGCGCTGTCGACGCCACTCCAATGAGGGTCGCCGTGCCCTGGATCGCGCCTATGTGGCCAACACCGAACCAGCGGGGGAGAAGTGTCGAGGTCACGGTGCGGGATGAACCGCCGGCTGCACCGAGGCTGATGGCGTAGAGGATGACAGCGGTTCCTGGTGCCAGCACGAGTGTGAGCAGGAGGCTGACTGCGAGGATGCCCATCACCATGGGGATGAGAATGCGTCCCGTGAGCCGGTCGGCCAGATACCCAAAGACCACGCCCGCAACAGCCGCCCCGATGACCTGCGGGAGGAACATCGCCGCGGCCTCGGTCGCGCTCAGCCCGGCATCCCCGAGCATCGAGATCTGATGGAAGTTCAACGCGGTCGACAGCAGGCCAACGGTCGCTGAGGCAATCGTAACGATCCAGAATCGGGAGGTCCTGATCGCTTCTCCGCGCGTGGACGACGGCGCAATAGCGACCGACGATCCGTCATCGGCGGTTGGTGCGACGCCATCGGGATACTGGCCAACGTCCGACGGGTGGTCGATGAGACCCCAGTGGGCGATCGGGATCACGATCACCCACACCAGCACTGCTGCGACGATCCACGCCGTACGCCAACTGTATGCCTCGATGACAATATTCAGGAGTACCGGCACGAGACTCATCAGGATGCTCATGGCCGTTGCCGTGATCCCGAGCGCCAGGCCGCGCTTTCGGTCGAACCAGTGCGTGACCGCCAGCGTGCTGGTCAACGTGAGAGATCCCTGTCCGAAGAGGCGGATGGCGAAGAATCCGACCATCAGTGCGATCAGTCCGTTGACACCAGCCATGCCGACGAGAGCGATGCCGAAAGCGATGGCGATCATCGTCGTGGCCCGCCGCACGCCGATGCGGTCGATGCGATTGCCAATCAGCGGTAGTACCAGTGCAGCTCCGAGGGTGCCGACGAGGTACGCCGTTGACACCTCGGATCGACTGATCCCGAGATCGCCGATGAAGTGGTCGATGAAGACACTGACGCCGATGGTCTGACCCGGCCCGGTCATCGCCCCCGTGATGGAGGCAAACGCAACCATACGCCAACCGAAGAATGTCTTGTGTCTGGTGAGGAAATCGATACTCATCGGCGGCTCCGCGTCAGCGTGGCTGTGTGACGTCCAGGGGCGGTGATGTCCACGTGTGCCGATCCGCCTTCGACCCCCTGAAGATACCCGAAAGGGTCGCCCATCGACCGTGTTGGAGTTCGAGTGATCTCCTGGGCTGCTTCTGGACCGAGTTGCGAGAGGCTCCTGTCTGCAGCGAACTCATGGATTCGTTGCTCAATCAGATCCCCGACCGGATGATTCAACTCCCAGCGCTTCCCAGTCGGCCGTCGTTCCCAATCCGGGAACGCACCCCACGCCGGGTTCGGATTGACCGGTCTCTTGTTGCGGGAGCCAATTCGGAAGCCGGCCGACGTGGATAGCTACGGACGGGCGTGGACGTACGTGAACGCCGCTTGAAGATCTACGAATCCGGAGACTGGGGGTTCGAGTCCCTCCGGGCGTGCCATTCCTTCCGGTCGCCATGACGACCGTTGCCACTGGCTCGAATCCTGTCCGATCCCGGATCCAGTCTCCACGGTGTTGTCACTGAGACCTGGCCTGCTCAGGCTTCGATTGAGCCAGTTCGAGGCCGTCGAGTACCAGGTCCAGTCCGAACTCGAACTCGTCCCCGTAGTCGTAGCCGGGTTTCATGATGTGTTCGACGCTCAACTCGGCGAGGTAGGGATATTCGTCGGTGGGGAAGTGCTCGAGGAACGTCTCCACTATGGCTGCGACCTCTTCAGCGCCGTCGAACGGCAAGGTCTCTTCCTGCAGGGAGAACCCGTAGATGTAGGCATCCATCGCCGAGAACGCGTGAGCGGTCAACTTGATGGAGAAGCCTGCTTCTCTCAGGGTTCCGATCACCCAGTCGTGGTGACGCAACAACGCCGGGCCGGGGTTGGGTCGCGATTGCATCATGCTGGTTGCCCAGGGATGAAGCGAGAGAACCTGACGGGTGGAGATCGCCCGCTCTCGCATGGCCGGTTTCCACCCGGCTCCGATGGGAGGTAGGTCGATCTCGCTGAAGACAACGTCCACCATGCCGTCCAGGATGTTGTCCTTGTTGGCCACGTGGTAGTACAACGACATCGCCTCGACGCCGAGTGACTGTGCGAGCTTGCGCATCGTGAGCGACTCGATTCCGCCTTCGTCCGCAAGGGCGACGGCGGCCCGCAACACCCGCTCCTTGCTGAGGGGGATTCGGGGCTTGGCGTTCGGTTCGGTTTGTGTGGACATGGGATCCTCTCCGTGTTCGAACTCTAGGCGTACAAAGTAAGTTCGGAATCTCTCTTGACAACCTTACGGCGTATAGGTAGGTTACACCACACACTTACAGTGTACGAATCGAAGCGCCGAGTATGAGACCGGCTCGTCACAGGGCCGGTCTCTCGACGAACTAGGAGAACACGATGAAAGCAATCACTCAGTACGAGTACGGGGCACCACAAGACGTCCTTGAACTCCGGGAGATCGAGAAGCCGACGATCGGAGACGACGACGTGATGGTGCACGTTCAGGCGGCCGGCATCCACATTGGCGATTGGCTTGTGATGACCGGTCTGCCATACCTGATCCGTCTCATGGGGTACGGACTGCGCAAGCCGAAGACCACCGTTCCCGGAATGGAGCTCGCAGGGTTCGTCGAGGCAGTCGGCAGGAACGTCAAGCAGTTCCAGCCGGGTGATGAGGTGTTCGGATTCGGCGAGGGTGGTTTCGCCGAGTACGCATCCGTCTCTCAAGACGCGCTGGTGCTCAAGCCGTCGAATATCACGTTCGAACAAGCCGCGGCAGTGCCCATCTCCGCATTCACGGCTCTCCAGGCCATCCGCGATCACGGCAAGGTGCAACCCGGACAGAAGGTCCTGGTCATCGGTGCGTCGGGAGGCGTGGGCACGTACGCCGTGCAGATCGCCAAGGCGTTCGGCGCCGAAGTGACCGGCGTGTGTAGTACGAGGACCATCGACATGGTCCGATCGATCGGTGCCGACCACGTTATCGACTACACACAAGAGAGCATCACAGAGAGCGGACAGCGCTATGACGTGATCCTCGACACGGCCGGAAACCGCTCACTCTCAGAGTTGCGGGGAGCGCTCACCACCGAGGGGACGCTCGTGATCGTCGGGGGATCGGGCGGTCGTTGGCTCATGGGGTCCGGGCGCTCTCTCAAAGCAGTCGTGGTGTCACCATTCGTGAGCCAGAACCTGCGCTCGTTCGTTTCGTCGACAAACAAGGACGATCTGGTTGCTCTCAACGAACTCATAGAAGACGGCAAGGTCACGCCGGTCGTCGATCGAACGTTCCCTTTGGAGGCCACCGCCGAAGCTCTCAGCTACGTCGGGCAGAGGCACGCCCAGGGAAAGACCGTGGTCACCGTATGACGAGCCGAACCATCAACACCACAGCTCTCGCTGAAACATCGCCACGCACTGCCGCACGAATCGCAGGGTTCGGCTACCTGATCATCTTCGTGCTGGCGATCTTCGCCAACTTCATCGTCCGGGAAGGGTTGATCGACCCGGACGACGCCGCAGCCACATTCGCAAACATCGCTGACTCCGAGTTCCTGCTCAGAACCGGGATCGTCGCGTTTCTCGCCGTGTTCATCGTGGACGTCGTGATCGCCTGGGCGCTCTATGTTCTGTTCAAGAACGTGAGCAGGGAGCTGTCACTGCTGACTGCGTGGTTCCGACTGGTCTACACGGTCTTCCTCGGGGTGGCGTTGATCTTCTTCTTCGTCGTTCTGGATCTCGTGAGCGGTGCGGGCTACATGACTGCGTTCGACCCGGGCCAGTTGGATGCACAGGCGATGCTGATGCTCAACGCGTTCAACTACGCGTGGCTCATTGGTCTCGCTGGTTTCGGGTTCCACCTGATGCTGCTCGGCTATCTGATGCTGGCATCGGGTTCCGCACCGAGAGTTCTCGGCATTCTGCTGGCAGTCGCGGGTGTGGCATATGTGTTCGACACGATCGCCAACGCCATGATGTCCAGCTATTCAGAGTACGAGACCGTGTTCCTGCTGATCGTTGCCGTGCCCTCTGTGGTCGCAGAGCTTTGGTTTGCCGTGTGGCTCTTGGCGAGAGGGGGTAGGCAGCAAGCAGTGGCGTAGCCCGTCTCGGCTCCATTGAAGCAGTCGCCATCGGGGAGGCGTATCAGCCCGTTCCATCGGGCACGTGGGACCGGCGCGAGCGAGCGCACTCCTCGTTCAGCACCGAAAGCACGCCTTCGATCATCTGAGCGGATTGGTACGAGTATCCGAGATCGAAGATGTGCTGGGCACCGGGGAACTCCATGTAGACGACCCGTCTCCGAGAGGAGGTCTCGAGTTCCGCAACGAATGCCCTCGCTTCCACAACGGGAGCGAGGGAGTCGCGGTCGCCCTGAGCGATGACGAACGGTGGAGCGTCCGGATGGATCCGATCGATCGGTGACATCTCTTCGAACTTCTCGGGTTCGTCCTCGAGGAACGCCTTGATGACGAGGGGCTCCATGAGCATGGGCACGAAGCGGTCGGTCTGGGAGCCCATTCGGTTGGTGACGTCGTAGATACCGTAGATGGGAGCTGCGATCTGAACTGATGTGTCGGCCTCTTCGAACCCGGGCTGATATCGCGGATCGTTCTCTGTGAGGCCCACAAGGGCGGCCAGATTCCCCCCGGCCGATCCGCCCGAAACGGCCACGAACGACGGATCGCCCCCATACTCCGCGGCGTGTTCGCGGATCCAAACGAGACCGGCTTTGACATCGGCGAGTTGGTCCGGCAAGGCGACACCGGGACTCAGTCGATAGTTGACGGAGAAGCACAGCCATCCGGCTCGAGCCATGTGCTGCAGTAAGGGGAGTCCCTGCTCACGCTTATCACCCATGACCCAGCCGCCGCCGTGGATGTACATGATGATCGGGCGGCCGGTGCGACCCGTCTTGTCGCGATAGACGTCGAGTTTGACGGTGTGGCCGGAGACCCGTCTGAATGGGATGTTCTTGATCTTGTCGACGGTCCGGCCCCTCAAGGGAGCGGCGAGCAGGACTCGCCACAGAGGCACCGTGGGGCCCGACCGTGTTACGTGGGCCTTGGCGAGGGCCGCGTCGACGACGTCGCCGGACTTGCGTGTCCTTGCAAGGATCAGCCCCGTACCTAGCCAGGAGAAGACGAGGAGCACCAAACCAATCCATCCGATGACGTGGTCCAGGGCCCCCAACCAGACGAGCACGCCGACAGCAATCATCTGGAAGAAGACGAGCTGACCCGGTAGTCCGATCACGAACCATGACCAGAACATGCTCGGGAAGAGCAGCGCCGTCTGTCGGAATGGGTGGAGGGCGTTGATGGTCGCCACAGCGGCCCACAGGCCGAGCAGGAGCAACAAGATGGCAGCGATCACGACGTGACCCGATCCGGCCCGGTCCCCTGCTGAAGAATTCCCGACAGTTCGGCATCTGATTTGAGACGGAGTTCCGACAGATCCGGCAGTAGCGCGAGATGATTGCGAACTGCCCACCAGCCCGACAACGCCTCGAAGAGATCAACGAGCTGTGTGACGCCGAGGACCAGGAACACGAGACCGACGGCCACCAATACAAGGGTGAGCCACGTTCTGCTCGGATCGCCTACGACAATCAGGACAATCCATGACAACGGGAAGACAATCATGCCCGTGATCACACGAGCGGTCCCCTTCGAAACGGGCTCCTTCACCAGGGCTCCGACCGCCATGACGAGAAGGATCGCTACGAAGTTCGCAGTGAGGCCGAGCAAAGCGAGTGGCGCCATCAGCACCACGATGATGCCTTTGACCAGAGCGATCCTCGCGAGATCCGTCGTCTTGGGAGTCGGTTGAATCTGGTCGTCCTCGAGGCCGCTCGCTGTGAGGGCGAGCTGGTATCGCCCCGTGGCAGCGAGTCGGTTCTCATCCCCGTCCTTCGTCGAACTGGCGAGATCCTGGGCGACCGTCCGAAGTTCAGCCATCGTCGGCTCAGAGAAAGCCTTCGACATTCTGGTTCTCAGATGGATCGACGCGGCGAGCATCATCGTTCGCTCTCGCACGAGGGATCCGAAGTCCGGTGAGACCGCACCGAGACGTTCCGCAACGAGCGTCGTCACCTGATCCACCAGGACCCGGTCGGATTCTTCGGGTTCTTCCCCGTTTGCGAGTTCGATGATCTCGTCCTCGTTGATCCGTTCGCCGACTTCGACGAGCACGCGTGATCGTGACGAGACCTTGTCTTCGTATGTGATGCCGGCCGGGACGATTGCGAGGTTCTGGACGCCGCTCTCGATGGCGCTCAGTGCCATGCGTGCGGCGCCGGTGCGAACCTTCTGGAGCTCCTGCGTATCGGTGACCGTGCCCTCCGGGAAGATCAGAAGCCAGAACCTTCGCCACTTCGTGGAACGACGAGGTGTTCTTCGCCATGTCCGTGTGGTCTGCCTGGCGATAGACGGGGACGACTCCCAGTGCTCGGAGCCCGAGTCTCAGTGGAAGCCTCTTGAAGAGCGTCGACTTCGCGACGATGTGGGGAAGGCCACCGAGGGCGCGAACGACGACGATCGCGTCAACGAGTCCACCGAAGTGGTTAGCGACGATGAGCCGTGGCCCATCGTGATCCGCCGAACCATCAACTTCAACGCCCTTGAAGAGAACGAGCGTGTAGACGCGGGCGAACGCACCGGCCAGCCACCAACGAATTCGGTAGATCATGGCGTCACTCTATGGAGGAGCTTCGCTGTTTCCGCCTCTTCTTGCGCCTCAGAGAGACGATTCTCTCAACGGACCGCGAAATCTGTCACTACCACCTGATACGTTGAAATCATGTTCGAGACACAGTACGAAACGATCCCGGATGGGTTGGACGGGATGGAATCCGGGCCCATGCTCGCGATCCTGCTGTCCACGATCGATGTACGTGCCGTATCGGAGTTCGATCAGGTCGTGGTCTTGCAGGCGCATCAGCGGCTGGCTTCGCACTACTCCGCTCACGTCTACGACGACATGTGTGCGATGACCGACACCGCAGGCCGGTACGAAGATACTCCCCAGTACGCCGCCGAATCCACCGCCGCTGAGGTTCGTGCAGCGCTCAACCTGACCCGTCGTGCTGCCGACATCGAACTTTCGTTTGCCCTGAACCTGCATCAGCGGATCCCCAAGGTCGCCGAGATGCTCTCGGCCGGGGTCATTGATCAGCGCCGTGCCAGGGTGATCGACCGGGGCACTGGACACCTTTCCGTCGCCGCGGCTCAGGGCGTGGTGGAGCGCATCGCCGAAGCAGCGCCGGGGCTCACCACCGGCCAATTGGCGACGCGAATACGCAAACTGTGTCTCGAAACTGACCCGTGTGAGGCGAAGAAGCGCTACGACCAGGCCCTCGCCGATCGTCGGATCGTGACCGAATCGACCGAAGAGGGAACAGCGAACCTGTTGGGCCTGGATCTGCCTCCGCACAGGGTTACCGCCGTCACGAGGAGGATCAACCAACTCGCACAGAGTCTTCGAGGTGGCGGCGAGGCTCGTACGATGGACCAACTCCGCGCCGATGTGCTGCTCGACCTCCTTGGAGGTGAGCAAGCCGAAGGACGGGGTGGAGTCGTCGATATTCGCGTGGATCTCGACACCCTCGCCGCACTCTCTGACCACCCCGGCGAGCTTGCCGGATTCGGACCTGTCATCTCCGACATCGCTCGACAGGTCGCAGAAGATCATGAGAAGGCCGAGTGGCGGTTCGCCGTCACTGATACGGAGACAGGGGAATTGGCCCACACCGGGCTTACCCGCCGCAGGCCAACCGCTGCTCTGCGGCGACGCGTCGAGGCCCGGTATCCGACATGTGTGTTCCCAGGATGTCGAATGCCCGCGACTTCCTGCGACCTCGACCACCGTATCCCCTGGTCCGAAGGTGGATCAACGAGTGAGGAGAACCTTGGTCCGGGGTGCCGCCATGATCACGTCATCCATCACCGTTTCGGCTGGCGATACATACGTCTCCCCAACGGCGACCACCGATGGACCAGCAGAACGGGCCACGTCTATGTCACCAGCGGGATACCGCCGTAGGAGGTGGTGCCGGTTCTGCGCCAGATTCCGGTTGGCATCGCTCTCGCTACCGTGACCGAATGATCCCCATCCTCACCGGGTTCGCCGCTGGCGGTCTCCACGTATTCTCCGGTGTCGATCATCTCGCTGCACTTGCCCCGGCCGCCGTGGAGAACCCGTCGGGTGCCGCACGAACCGGAGTCTTCTGGGGCCTCGGCCACGGCATCGGTGTCGTCATCATCGGGGGGATCGGGTTGGTGCTACGGGGTCTCGTCGATATTGAGGCCTGGTCGGGGTGGGCGGAGTTCCTCGTCGGGTTCCTACTCATTGGCATCGGGGCCTGGGCGATCTTTCGCGCGGGACGGATCGAGATTCATGAGCATCCGCACGTCCACGACGATGAAGACCACGAGCATGTCCACGCACACAACCCCGGCGATCGATCCCACTATCACGCCGCCCTCGGAGTCGGCATCTTTCACGGTGTGGCCGGCGGTGGCCATCTCTTCGGTGTTCTCCCCGCTCTCGCGCTTCCAACGCACGAAGCGATCCTGTACCTCCTCGCCTACCTCGTCGCATCGGTCGTGGCCATGGGTGCGTTTGCATACGGCATCGGCACGCTCGCCGGTCGATCCGGGGACACATGGATCAAACGGCTCATGTACGGCTCAGGTGCGCTGGCCATGGCCGTCGGCGTGTTCTGGGTTGTCAGCACCTGGCCCTTCTGACCAAGGAGTCTGGCGTAGAAGACGGCACGATTCGGCCGTTTCGTACGCCAGACCCCTTCAGTCGGTCCAGATGGCGGCGATGATGTCGAGGACCGACTGGGGATCGTCGACGAGCTGACGCCAAGTGAAGCGATAGACGGTCCAGCCCAGAGCGTGAGCTCGGTTCTGCTTCTCGCGATCCCGCTGAAACGAAGCGGGATCCATGTGCCATCGTTCGCTGTCGGTTTCGATGATGGACAGACGAGTCGGATAGGCGAAGTCGAAGCGTCCGACGAATTCGCCTGTGGGCTCGAACAGGCGGTACTGAGGATCTGGCATCGGATATGGCGATCGGCCGACAACGGCCCTGAAGAGGTCTTCGAGATCGCTTTCAGTGATGGTGCTCCACTCAAGACGCTCCACAACGAACGGCCGGATCGCACCTACACCTGTTCGGCCGGGCCGACCGACTCTGGCAATGAAACAGCGAACGTCCCACGCCGAGAAGAGCTTCTTGCGAATCCCGGCATCGAGACACTTCTCGACGAACCACGGCGGCGCCGACGCTCCAAGGTCAACCACCGTGCGCACTGCAGTTGTGACAGGGATGCCGTCGACCGTGACGATGTCGCCTTCAAGGATGTCCTTCGACTCATGAACGGTGAAGGGATGCCGGTGGACTCTCTGATGACGACGAGCAGATACTTCGATCATCTCGGGTCGACGAGATGTGAGTCCCCACAGATAGGCCGCCGTTCGGTGGGATGCGGCCGCAGGCTCCCGAGCAGACAGTACGGCAGCGAGCACCTGACGATGCCACCCATCATCCGATCCGGCGAACCCGAATACCTTCGGATGGATCCGCTCCCAAACGCCTCGACGAACCCTGTCACGGACCGCCCGGCCCGAGAGGCCCGCAGCGATGGCTTGGTCCAAGGTGAAGACCCCTCGCTGGTCCCTAGCGACTGCCGCGAGGAGGCGCTCGCGATCTCTCATCGACTCACCGTGCCACATCGGAGGCTCCGATAGAACCCCCTTAGGAGTCTGGCGTAGAAAACGGCCGGATCGTGCCGTTTTCTACGCCAGACTCCTGGGGGAGGGGGACTATCCGGTCTGGCGGAGATCCCGACGCTGGAAAAGGACGACCGACAGGGCGATCAGGACGACCGTGAGCACAGTGAGCACTGCTCCGTGGCCCCAGTGCATACCGTTCATCAGCGGGTCGCTGGTCAAGTAGTAGTAGAACGGCGAGGCCTTGGCGTAGCCGACGAGGGTGTCGCTGAACGGCAGGAGCGCGTTCAGCACAAACAGGACGAGGGCGACTCCCACTGTGCCGTAGACGGCAACGCTCACGCGGCCCGTCGCCGCGCTCAGGGCCAGCGCGAGAGCGCCAAAGACCAATCCGACGAGCGTCAGCAGAAGACACGTCGCTGCAATGTTGCCGATGCTCATGCCGAGTCCACCGAGCAATGAACCCGCGGCAACTCCAGCGAATGTTGCGAAACCCACCGCGAAGCCATAGAGAACCATTGCGGCCGTCTTCTGAAGCAGGACCTTGGAGCGTCTGATCGGGTTGGCGAGGAGCAGTCCCATGGTTCGATTCTCCTCTTCTCCGGCCAGGGCCCGGGAACCGATGGTGACGGTGACGACCATGACTGCGGTCGGAGCCATCATGCCGAAGGTCTCGATCTGGTAGAAGCCTTCCGGCGTGCTCATGTCTCCGCCTCCGAACAGAGCCAACAACGCCTCAGGGAAGCTGTCGGAGAAGCTTGCCATCACTTCGTCGATGAGCGCGTACATCGGGCCGATCCAGATTCCCATGATGAAGAACATGAGCGCCGCAGTAACGAAGAGCAGCCCTTGGTGCTCGGAAGCGGTCTTGATCCATATCTTGGAGACCCTCGCAGAGCCAGCGAGTCTATCGACGACCTTGTGGGTCAGGGGATTGCCGCGGAGCCGATCCAGTAGCGTGACCGCCACGGCCTGACTCTTCAGGTCTCTCCGGTTGACTCCGACAAACGCAACGATTGCGAAGGTGATGACTCCGGCGAAGAGAACGGCGAGATGGCCCCAGTCGATACCGTTGGTCACCGGCTTGGCCCCGTTGAAGTAGTACCAAGGGAATGCCTTGGCGACATTCTCCCATCCATCGACGATGGGGAACAGACCCGCGCCGACGAAGGAGATGAACAAGACGCCGGCGGCCGTACCGGAAGCGACCCCCGGACTCCCCGTCCAGGCACCGACCGCAGCAGCGAGGAAGCCGAAGAAGAGAGAGATCGCGAACATGTGGAGAACAAGTGCGCCCACGTGCATCCCGCCGGTCTCGACGCTGAGGATCTCAGCGGACGCCAGTCCCGTGGCCCACAGGAAGAGCGAGCCAAGCCCGATGAGCACTACGAGGGAGGCAAACTTGGAGGCGAGCACACTGACACGGCTCTTCGGGTTGCCGAGCAACAGACCAATCGTTCCCTTGCGTTCTTCTCCTGCGATCGACGCCGAACCCATGGAGAGAGCAAGCGCTGCAATGGTCAGCGTGCCGTAGGAGCCGTAGATGGCACCGTAGGCGAGGCTGCCCACGTCGGCGTTCTTCGGGATGTCCATGAGCGTCAGGAAGACCTCGGGCAGGTTGGTGTAGACGCTGAGATCGATGTCGCGATACACCGACATTCCGAAGAAGAGCAGTGCCGCGATGGCAGCGACGCCGATCGCTATCCCTTTCCACCGATCCCGCGTCGTCTTTGTGAAGACGTTCGCCAGCATCAGGCCACCACCTCGTTGACGTCGTCCCGGTAGTAGGTGAGGAAGATCTCTTCGAGGTCCGCCTCCTGGGTTGTGATGTCTATCAACGTGTACTGCTCGGTGACGACTTTGAGCAGGGTCTCCATCTTGCCGCTGAACGACAGGGTCACATGGTGATTCTGCACGGCGACATCGCGCACCCCGGGCAGGGGTGCAAAGACCGCAGCGTCCACCGGCTCGTCGAAGAACAACTCCACCGTACGGATGCCCTTGGAGCGCAGGCTCGCGACGGCTTCGAGGGCGATCAACTTGCCGTGGCGAATGATCCCAACGCGGTCTGCGACCCGTTGTACCTCGGACAGTGTGTGGCTCGAGAGAAACACGGTGCTGCCGTTCGAGATGACTTCACGCATCAACGCCTGGAACTCGCGCTGCACAAGGGGATCGAGACCGGAACTGGGCTCGTCCATTATCAGAACCTCGGGCTTGTTCATGAACGCCTGGATCAAGCCGACCTTCTGTCGATTCCCGGACGAGAGATCGCCAACCTTCTTCGACAGATCTGCGTCGAAGCGATCGGCAAGCTCGTCGATGTAGGACCAGTCAGCACCGCCCCGCAGGTTGGCGAAGTAGGTGATCGTGTCGCGCCCCGTGAGACTGGGGTACATCGCCAGATCACCAGGGACGTACCCAATGTGTCGGCGGATCTCGACCGAGTCCGAGTGGGAGTCCAGGCCGACGATCGACGCTGTGCCCGCGGTCGGACGGATCTCGTCGAGGATGGTTCGAATCATCGTCGTCTTCCCGGCCCCATTTGGTCCGAGGAACCCGAAGATCTCGCCGCGCTCGACGGACAGATCGAGATCGATGAGGGCCTTGACGTCGCCGTAGTGCTTGGTGAGTCCCTCGGTGTGGATGGCAATAGGTTCGGTCATGATCGTCCTTCGCTCTCAGCCGGCGGTGACACTTCCGTCCCGCCCGGCTCCTGTGTGTCTTCGTTCTGTTCTGTTTCGGTTGTTCCCGTGTAGATGTCCCGGAGTTGGGATGCGAGAGCGCTGGTAACGACGCCCTCGCTGTAGATCTCGTAGATGGGGGCAATGTACGCGGCGGCACGTGGATCGGCGAGTAGGTCCGGATCGGTCAGATCGACCCCAAGCAATCGGTGCAGGTGGCGGTGAAGTACCAACGC
>RCNG010001897.1_pt1 | contig 15786 bp, 14 predicted proteins | sample 2041371 | NCBI WGS metagenome assembly RCNG01 (sample SAMN09708227, study PRJNA481090) | Marine sediment metagenome, whole genome shotgun sequencing project. | biome: marine sediment; feature: ocean; material: sediment; isolation source: Sewage treatment plant 1 marine sediment (STP1) ... | reverse complement strand
GATACTTCTGCAAACCACCTTGACCTAAAGTTGCGCACCCGCGAAACTTGATGCCATGACTGCTGACGACTCCGTCCGGCTCGATATCTGGCTTGATGTGGCATGTATCTTCAAAACACGCTCGCAAGCGCAGACCGCGTGCCAGCGTGGTCGGGTCGAGGTCAACGGCGACCGTGGAAAACCGCATCGGGCCGTGCGTCCTGGAGACGCCATCCGAATTCAGATTCCCGGCGGCCGTCGCCGCATCATCGAGGTTCTGGAGCTCGAGTCGACCAACGTATCAAAAGCGCGCGCGCGGGAGCTTTACGCCGATCACACACCACCGCCAACGCCCGAGGAGATCGAGCTGCGACGGATGCAGCGGCTTTCGGCTCCCCAGCAACGCGTTCGCGGCAGCGGCGCACCGAAGAAGCGCGAGCGCCGCGACCTTAGACGCCTGAAAGAGGAGTGGGAGTGAGATCGAATTCGGAATTCTGAATTCGGAATTCGGAATGCCGCCAATCCACCCGAGAAAATTCCGGATTTCGGATTTCGGATTTTCCACCCACACGCCCGAGCCGCGGTGGGCGGGTATTCGATAGCGATCCCGATAGCGATAGCGATGGGACAATCGGGAACGGGAACGGGAACAGGAACAGGAACGGGTGGTAGAGGTAGAATAGCCGGACCCAATCAAAGGGTGAGGTCACACACGACCGCTGGAGGTCTGAATGAGCGAAGAGGCCAACTGGGACAAGCTGGTCGTCGGCGGCACGGTTTTGACGATGGAACCGGACACCGAGCCCATCAAGAACGGCGCCGTGGCGATTGCCGACGGGCGCATCGCCGCCGTCGGTCCAGCCGAAGAGCTGCTCGAGATGGCGCCATCCGGCGAGGTCCTCAACGCCGGCAACTGTCTGGTCCTCCCCGGGCTCGTGAATACCCACTCCCATCTCGCGATGACCCTCCTCCGCGGCATTGCCGACGACCTACCCCTGATGCAGTGGCTCGAAGGCAACATCTGGCCGGCCGAAAAAGAGCACATGAACCGCGAGACAGTGCGTCTTGGCACCGAACTGGCGGCCGCCGAACAGCTCCTCGCCGGGGTCACCACCACTACCGATATGTACTTCTTCGGGGACGAGGTGAGCGCCGTCCTGGCCGAAGCTGGGATGCGCGCAGTCGTCGCCGAATCGCTGATCGGATTCCCGACACCCCGCTGCGCGACCACCGACGAGATGTTGGCCAAACAACGTGACCTGCTCGAGGCCTACAAGGACCACCCTCTCATCACACCATCCGTCGCGGCCCACGCCCCCTATTCCGTACAGGCGTCTGATCTGGTGGCCGACGCGGAACTGGCCGAAGAGTACGAGGTGCCAATGCAGATCCACCTCGCCGAGACCACCTGGGAAGTCGAGAAGCTGCTCGAGGAAAAAGGGCTTTCTCCGGTTGCCTACCTCGCCAACCTGGGCGTGCTCTCGGAGAGAACGGTGGCTGCCCACTGCGTCCATGTATCGCCCGAGGATATCGAGCTGCTGACTGAATTCGAGGCCGGGGTCTCTCACAACCCGGTCAGTAATCTCAAGCTTGCGTCCGGAATTTCACCGGTGCCCGCACTCTTGGAAGGCGGAGTCAAGCTCGGCCTTGGAACCGACGGCGCCGCTTCCAACAACACTCTTGACCTCATGCGAGACATGCAGCTGGCCGCCCTTCTCCACAAGGGAGTTGCCGGAGACCCCACCGTTCTGCCCGCCCGCACCATGCTCGAGCTGGCGACCATCGGTGGCGCTCAGATCCTGGGCCTCGCCGATAGGATCGGCACTCTGACCGAAGGCCTCGACGCGGACATCATTTGCGTCGCAGTCGACGGACCGCACACGGCCCCGATGTATGACCCGTACTCCCACATGATGTTTGCCGCCCGCGCGGCCGATGTCCGCCACGTCGTGGTGCAAGGCGCTGTGGTGGTTCGAAACCGCGAGTTACAGACCCTCGATCGAGAGCGCATCGAGGCGCAGGTACGGGAGTTTTCGGAGAACCTCCGACCGAGCTGAAGGAGACAGTGATGACCGACATGCCACAGACCATTCTCGCGGCCACCGACTTTTCGAAACCCGCGGAACGTGCATGCGACTTCGCGCGCGATCTCTCGCGCCGATTCCAGGCGCAGCTCCACTTGGTACACGTAACAGTGATCCTCGAAGACCCTCATCTCGAGGAGGGCCACATGCACCGGCTCGAGGAGTTGGTGGCCTCCGGCGACGATGCGCGCCGCAGGGACCTCGAAAACGGCTCTGAGCACCAGCCTGGGCTCGACGTCACACCTCACATGGTGCGTGGTCTCGCCCCCGCCGAGGTGATCGTCGAAACGGCGTCAAATCTCGGGTGCGAGCTCATCGTCATGGGCACCCACGGCCGCAGAGGTCTACCCCATCTCCTTTTGGGCTCCGTTGCCGAACGCGTAGTGCGCACATCGACGGTACCGGTGTTGACCGTACGCGGCGACGCCGACATCAAATTGGAGGAAACCCCGCGGATCCTCGTCCCACATGACTTCTCCGAGGCCTCAGGCGATGCCGTACGGCGCGCGGCGGCGTGGGCAGATGCCCTGGGGGCGCAGATCACCCTGCTGCATGTGGTCGAACCGGTTGTCTACCCGGAATTCTACTCGGTGGACGTACTTTCGGATGACCTCATGGAACGACTCGTTGAACGCTCGGAAAGAGCTCTCGGCGCCGCGGCGGAAGACCTTCTCGGAAAGGTACGGACCAAGGTCGAGGTCGGTCGGGCAGCAAACACGATCGTCGATTTTGCGGACCCGGACGATTTCGATCTCGTCATCATGGCGACCCGAGGTCTCTCAGCGCTCGAGCATGCCCTCTTGGGATCGGTGGCAGGGTCGGTACTTCGCCGCTGCCGTGTCCCAATGCTTGCAGTACCAAAAAGTTAGTTTTGAGTTCTTAGTTTTGAGTTTTGAATTCCCATCCACCCTCCCGCAGTCAGATGGGCGGTTAGGCGGATAACTCAAAACTCATAACTCAAAATTCAAAACTCGTCCGCGGTCGGCGGGCGATTAAAGACGTTCATCGCGGCTTCGAGTCCGTGACTCAGGGCCGTCTCCACAGCATCCGCTGCCCTCTCCACCGCCCCTTTCGCGGCATCGGCCTCGTCACCGATAAACGGGGACAGGACGTATTTTGCGAGATCACCAGTCATGTCATCACCGCGCACTCCAACCCGAAGACGCGGAAAGCCAGTGCCGACCTTCTCGCAGAGATCGCGGAGCCCGTTATGGGTGCCGGGCCCGCCGGACCGACGCAAACGGAGATTTGCCAGTGGCAGGTCAACATCGTCGACCACCACCAGCATCGATTCTGAGGTCAAACCGAATTCTCCGAAGAGCCAACCCGCAGCCTCACCTGACCGGTTCATAAAGGTCAAGGGACGGGCAAGCAGGACGAAGCGACTGACGGTGATCACCGCGAGATCGCAGGACGGACGTCGAGTCCAGTCCTTCACACCGTGTCTCTTCGCAACCTCCTCGACTACCTTGAAACCGATATTGTGGCGGGTACCCCGGTAATCAACTCCCGGGTTTCCCAACCCCAAAACCAGATCAATGGTCATGGCAAGATGCGAGGCCTGAGTCGATTGGAGTCCTACTCGGACCCTTCGCCCTCTTCCGCTTCTTCGCCCTTGCCCTTGCCAATGACTTCCGGTTCGGCAGATTCGGAAATGACCGCTGCTTCCTCGAGGGCCTCTTCCTCGACCTCTTCCTCGATGACCCGCGGAATCTCGACGACGCAAACGACTCGATTCTCGTCGTCCAGGAACTTCGCATTTTCTGGCAGCTGCGACGCCAGGTCGGCGACCCTCAGTTGCTCACCAACCTCAAGATCGGCGATGTCGAGGACGAACTTGTCGAACATCTCCCGTGGCAGGATCTCGAGCTCGATTTCGCGCGAAACGAAGTCGACCCGACCACCGTTACGCACACCGACGCAGTCACCTACAAGCTCCACCGGCATTTTGACCGTCAGCTTGTGGCCACGGGTGATGCGGATGAAATCGATGTGGATGAACTTGCCGCTGATCCGGTCCACCTGAAGTTCCTTGATCATCGCGAGGCGCTCCTCGTCCGATTCCTTGAGCTTCAGGAGGAAGATGGTGTTCTCACCCGCTGCACCCTTGAGGATCTCGCCGACCGCGTGCTGGTCTACCGAGATGGCGATCGGGGGTTTGTCACCGCCGTAGAGCACCGACGGCACTCTTCCCTGACTACGCATCCTGCCGGCGTCGCCGGTGCCGCGGCCTTCGCGGGCCTCGACCGTGATTGTGATTTCTGGGGTCTGTGTTGCCATTAACGTAACTCCCTTGATTCCTTACTGTGTTTCTATACGAAAAGGCTCGAGACCGACGCGCCCTCGTGGATTCGGCGTATTGCCTCTCCAAGAAGTACGGCCAGGGACAGCTGCTCCACCTTGGGGCAATTCCTGGCCTCCTCGCTGAGAGCGATAGTGTCGGTCACCATGACCTGTTCGATTGGTGATGCATTGAGGCGATCGATCGCGGGGCCTGAAAAGACCGGATGGACGCCGGTCGCGTAGACCGAGCGGGCACCACGTTCAATCAGCGCCTCCGCCGAGTTGACCAGGGTCCCGGCGGTATCGATGATGTCATCGACGATGACGCAGTCACAGCCTTCGACATTTCCGATAACGTTCATGATCACTGCCCGATTTGCTTCCGGCCGTCGCTTGTCCATGATCGCGAGGTCGAGCTTGAGACGTTTTGCGAATGCCCGAGCTCTTTCAACTCCGCCCGCGTCCGGAGAAACGAGCATCGGATTTGAGAGAGCTTTACGACGAATCGCCTCGATGAGTACCGGTGCCGCATAGAGGTGGTCCACCGGAATATCGAAGAAACCTTGGATCTGTGCCGCATGGAGATCGATTGTCAGTACCCGGTCCGCACCCGCGGTGGTGATCAGATTCGCGACCAGCTTGGCCGTGATCGGCACCCGCGGTGCGTCCTTCCGATCCTGACGGGCGTATCCCATGTACGGCATCACCACGCACACCCGTGTAGGCGAAGCCCTGCGAAGGGCATCGAGCATGATGAGGAGCTCCATCAAACTCTCGTTGGGCGGCGACCCGGTCGGTTGGACGATGAAAACATCGGCACCGCGAGCGTTCTCCTCGATCTGGCAGAACAGCTCGCCATCGGAGAAATTGCCGAGACGCATCCTCCCCATCTCAATCTGCAGATAGCCGCAGATCGACTCGGTCAGCGCCGGGTTGGCGCGACCTGAAAAAACCAAAAGAGGCGATTCTCTCAGCATGTACTACCTATCTCTTGGGGCAGGATTCGAACCTGCGAATGCCGATTCCAAAGACCGGTGGCTTACCGCTTGCCGACGCCCCAAGCGCCGGAGAGTATACAAGATTTTGCGGCTGACACCTCACTCCTTGTTGCCGTCAATCGACGGTACGTCGCTCGCCCAGAACTCTTCGTTGAAAAGCCTGGCGGATAACCGGTCAAGCACCGATGTGCTCTTCTCGTTGTCCTCGGGTCCTTGATTGCCACGGTTCGCGAGTATTCGGTTTTGCTGGGCGGATTCGTACTCCTCGAGAACTCGCTGCTCGATCTGCTCGCGAGTATCGCTGTTGAGAGGGTGGGCGATGTCGCGCATCTGGCCGTTTCGGGTCTTGCGAGCCGGCATCGTCACAAATACCTGCCCCTCGCGCCCTTCAATGACCCTCAGGTCGTTGACGATGAAACTATCGTCGAACACAACGCTGGCAAAGGCCCGAACCTTGCCGCCCTTTGCCGGACTGATGCGTACCTCGGTCACCTTCATTCTTTCCTCCTCGCAGCCCGATTATTTCACCGCCGGACGCCCTCGCGCACGCCCAAGGGTGGAACCCACATGTACATCCCAGCTTTCATCCAAGCCGTCTGGCCCATCTCCCGCGCCCTCGAGATCGGAAAAGACAGCGAACGCTGCGGCACCTGAACCTGTGACCGCCGCGTACAGCGGACCCATGGCCTTCAACGCAGTCACGGCACGTCCGACCTCCGGCCAATTTTCGACCACCACCGGCTCGAGATCATTCCCCAGTTCCTGCCATGGCGGTTCGACCGTTCCGGCATTGTCCAAACCTGCCGTGAAGGCACCTACATTAGCGTTCGGTCCCCGTGAGGTCAACCGGGGCCCACTCGCAAAGCGGTCGTAAACATCGGCGGTTGCTACCTGGATCGACGGGGTGCACACGACCACACTGCAGTCGACAAGATCCGGCAGCGGTCGAATGATCTCGCCCCGTCCGGTCGCGAGCGCCAGACCACCGGTGAGAAAAAATGACACGTCCGAACCGATCTCGGCCGCAAGCCCCCGAAGATCAGAAGGCTCGAGGTTTAAACCCCACAAGACGTCGAGGAGAACTAGAGTGGCTGCCGCATCCGATGACCCACCGCCAAGTCCTGCGCCTATCGGGATCTTCTTGGCAAGCTCGAGCCTCGCACCGGCCTTGATGCCGGTGTGCCGTCGGAGGGCTTCTGCCGCCTTCATCATCAGATTGTCACTGCCGGACGACACAACTCCGACAGGCTTTACCTGTAAATCGAGGACATCTGGTGGAGCCACCGTGGCTCGTATCTCGTCGGTCAAGTCGATTGTCTGGAGCAGCGTCTGAATCTCGTGGTACCCATCGCTTCGCCGACCCAGGATCCGCAAATCAAGATTGATCTTGGCCGGGGCTATTACCGAAAATCTCATCACTCGGGCACTGCGGAGCAGAGAGGCAGATCCGGAAGTGACGGTAATTCGCTGCCCTCGCTCCATTCCAGCCGCACCAGTTCGAGCTCCGCCCACCGTCCGTCGGCATTTTCCACCCGGACGGAACCGGGTACCGAGAGACTGTGATCGCTGAGTTCGAAGCGCCAGCCTCTGTCCTCGGTATCGATCTGCTCGACCAACACCACCCGCCAGGGATCGGCAGCGACAGTGACCAGAGCCGCCCAATCTAAACCCTCGACCAGGACTCGGCCGTCCTCCCGGGGGGCAACCCAATCTTCTCCGGTGGCGGGCAGTCTGCCGCTCAGCAGTCGAACCGCCTGCGGCAACGGCATCGCAGCCACACCGAGCGCCTGCTCAAGATCCATCCCCTCGATCTGACATCCTTCCCGTAGGTCGAAAAACGTCGGCTGCCGCGACCCGGACCAGGAAGTCAAGGACACCGCCGCTCCGAACGGTTCGGACACCGTGAGCCGCCCATCCTCCCCGCTGGTCAGCACCGACATCCGTAGTCCACCCGATGCAGAGACGCGCAATCGGTAGAGGGCCGCTGGATCCCCGGTCAGCGGTCGGTTTAATTTCTCGATCGCTGTTTCGGGATCGACCGGCACGGTTTCTAGAGCCGTGGACTGGCAGCCGGCGAGTCCAAGTGGGAGCAGAGGGAGAATCAAGATCCACGCCGCCATCCGGGAACCGAAGGCGGTGATGCGGTTCTGACTAGTGCTTTTCATCATCCGTGCGGTCAAGCAGAGAACGGATATGGTCTGGGTCCTCACAGCCCATATCGAGTCCTAGCACCAGGTAGCGACGCGCCTCCGTTCGATCGCCGCCAGCAAGCAGCACTTCCCCGAGGTGGCAGTAAATGGTGCCATCCCCGAGGTTTCCTCCGAGATCGACCGCTCTTCGAAGCCAGCGTTCGGCTTCCGCAAGATCGCCGAGCCGATAGTGGACCCATCCCAGACTGTCGAGGTATGCCGAATTCTCAGGGTCGAGCGACACTGCGCGGGCAATCAACTCCAGCGCTTCGTCGAGGCGCACCTCACGGTCGGCCCACATGTAGCCGAGGTAGTTCGCGGCATTGGCGTCGTTCGGCTCCGTTTCTACAAGCTGCCAGAAGAGCGCCTCCGACTCTTCAACCTGGTCGAGCCGCTCCAGCGCGGCCGCTCGCGTGAAAATAAGGTCTCGATCGTCGCCGAAGCGATCGATGGCCACCGCCGTTTCCTGGTCCACCTCCCGCCAGCGCTCCAACGCCTGAAGGACCTGCAGACCAGTCAACACGCTCTCCAACTCATCGTCGTCGAGCAGCGGCCGCAGCCGGCGCCACGCTCTCGGATCTCCCAACCTCAGTCGGAACTCGGCCTCCAGCGCAGCCGCTTCGGTCAGTGCCCTCCCGTCGAGCTTCGGCTGGAGTCGTACCAGCGCACCGATTCCGTCCTGCCATTGTTCATCCCGCCGAAATGTTTCCGCAAGCAGACGTACATAGTCAGCTCCAACCTCTCCGGCATCGGCCACACGATCGAGCCATTCCCTGGCCACCAGAGGGTTGTCGGAGATCAACTCCAGCCGGGCCGCGGTTGTCACGCAGCGTGCGGCTTCGGGAGAATCAGCACGATCCTTCACCAACTCCCACGCGCTGTCCAACCACTCGCGGCCCTTTTCATGGTCGCCGGTGCGGCTCGAAGACCAGGCCATCGCCATCATCAGATCGAAATCTCGAGGATTTTTTTTGAGCAATCGCCGCAGGCGTGTCGTCGATTCGTCAAAACGACCGAGAGATGACAGGAGATGGGCTTCCAATGTCTGAGCACGGGCCGAATCGGGCGCCTGTGCCAAAACTCTCTGAACTGTTTCGAGGCTCAGCTCCAACCGATCGCCCTCCCACAGGAGGACCGCGGCACGCATGAGCGAATCGAGATCGATGTCGTCCAGCCAGCCCAACATCAGTTCACCGGCCTCGCCCGGACGTCCGAGTTCGACCAACACTTCAACCAGCTTTTCTTGACAGGTCTGCACGAAGGGCCCGTCATCCGCACACGAGGAATACAGCTCGACAGCTTCGGAAGAACGACCGGTCGCGTGCAACAGATCGGCATGGAGAACCTCGAGCCGCGGATTCCCGGGACGGCCTCGCTTCAGACCGGCGACGATTTCCTCTGCCTCAATGAATTTTTCCTGGCGCTGCAGGACTTGAGCGAGCGATAAAAGGAGGGTTGGGTCGCCCTCGTTGCTCTCTACCGCCAACCTCAAGGCTGCCTCTGTCTTCGTCAACAGCGCTGGATTGCGAGAGGACAGCTGGGCTAACGCTAAAGCACGTATGCGAAGCCCCTCCGCACCTGGCTCCGTTGCGCCATCGAGGACTTCCACCGCCCGGCCGGCCATGCCAACATCAACAAGAAAAGTTGCAAATGCGAGCCGGATCTCGTTGACTTCTGGCGCTTCTTCCACCGCGGCGGCGTATGCCTCCATGGCTTCCCGATAACTGCCGTTGGCCTCCAGAACCCGGGCTTCAAGATATCGCTCGAGACCGTCGGGCATCCCGTAGATCTGGTCTTCCGGCACACCCTCCCCGACGACTAACGGAGCGACCATCATGATCGCGACTAATACAAGGCTCTTTCTCAGCAAATCCAATCCCTTATCGACGCTGCGTGCAGCCATCCATCGCTCCATTCGAAGCATGTAATCACGAGTGTACCCTGTATTGTTCCCACTACTCCGGGGTCCGTCTGCTAAAATCCCCGCCGATGACAGAATCAGAACACTCAAAGTCGCTGTTCACCGACCAGACGTTCAACGAGATGAATCTCCCAGAACCGATTCAGCGCGCCGTTGACGACCTCGGTTTTTCGAACCTCACAAGGGTCCAGGCAGACGTGCTGCCAATTTCACTCGCCGGTCGCGACGTCGTTGCTCAGGCGCAGACCGGCTCCGGAAAGACCGCGGCGTACCTGCTGACCGTCTTCACACATTTCTTGCGTGTCCCCAGAGAAACTCCACCGGAAACACCGAGGGCTCTGATTGTGGCACCGACACGCGAATTGGCGGTGCAGATTGCGAACGACGCCGAGGGCCTTGGCCACCACGCCGGCATCCGGACGCATGTCGTGTTTGGTGGACTGGATTATCGCAAGCAGCGCGAGATACTGGAGCGCGGCACCGACCTCCTGATCGGCACACCTGGTCGGCTCATTGACTACCACAAAAAGGGCTCCTACTCGTTACGGAGAACCGAAATGGTGGTCATCGACGAATGTGACCGCCTCTTCGATATGGGCTTCGCCGAGGACCTGCGCTGGATTATGCGGCGCATGCCGCACCCCACCGAACGGCAATCGATGATGTTCACCGCCACGCTTTCACAGAGAGTCATGACTCTCGGCTGGCGACAGATGAACGACCCGGCCGAGGTGATTGTGAGCGCCGGGCAACTGACCCCCGACACCATCCACCAGGTGCTTTATCACGTCGCAACCCGCGAGAAGCTCTCGCTGCTCCTCGGTGTCCTCGAGCGCGAGGGGAGTTCGCGAACAATGATCTTCGTCAACACGAGGTTTCGAGCGCAGCGATTGGTCGACGATTTGCGGCGCCACGGATTTTCGGCTCGCGGGCTGACGGGCAACGTGGTGCAGACAAAAAGGCTACGTGTGCTCGACGAGTTCAGGGACGGCAAACTACCCATCCTGGTCGCAACGGATGTAGCCAGCCGCGGACTCCACATCGAGGGCGTCAGCCACGTCATCAACTACGATCTGCCCCAGGACGCCGAGGACTACGTCCACCGAATCGGCCGCACCGCCCGCGTCGGCGCCGAAGGGAAGGCCATAACCCTCGCCTGTGAGGATTACATCTACTCCCTCGACGCTATCCAACGATTTGTCGGGTACGAGCTGCCCACCGAGTTCGCCGACGAAGAGCTCTACGCCGAAATTCGACCTCGGGATCACCGGCCCCACCGCACGGACTCTCGACATCCTCGGTCCCCGCAATCCCGACCCAGTCAACCCTCCGGCGGTGGCGGCGATGCCAAACCCCGCAAAAGACGGCGGCGGCGGCGCAAACCCGATGGAGGCGGGGACGGTCAGGGCGAATCGAGCAGCTGACGAGTCAGCATCCTCGAGTACCCACCATTTAACGACTCAACCAGGTTCGAGCGCACGAACGGGAGGGGATTAACCCCTCCCCTACAACCGGAAACCGTATTCAATGCCCTCCAAGATCGAGCGTCGGTGCGTCATCATCCGACCAATCCGGAAGCAGCGGACCCTCGATCGAGGGATCGCACCACACGACATCTCTGGGCGTAGCGCGCAAATCGGCGGTAGCCATCACGATTCGGTTTTTCAGCCCGACAATCTGCAGCTCGCCACTCGTCGACCCTACTGCCACATGGCGCCCGTCGGGCGAAACCGCAAGGCGCAGCGGGGCGGTGGCCAGTGGTACGGTCCACTCCTTCTTTTTCTGCAAGCCCTTTTTCTTGTGGCGCTCTATCTTCCAGATCAAGACCTCACCGCCCCCATCGGGCAGCTCAACCGCGATCACCAGTATGGAGCCGTCCTCGGCAAAGACGAGATCGACAGGCTTTCCGGCGATTGGGAAAATCGCTGCTGGAGTGAGGGTTGCAGGATCTACCATGATCACCTGATTCCCTCCAGCCTCCGCAAGAGCCATTACGCCAAGGGTCACAGAGGTCGCGAAGTGGCGGATATCTCCCGCCAGGGGACGCCGATATACGAGCCGGCCCTCGCCAAGATTGACGGCGGTCAGGCTCGCCTCGCTACCCGCGTCGGGTAACCTTTCGAGGACCATCAGAACGGTGTTATCCGCCAGGACGGCCACCTGCCACGGATGCTCAAAAGAGATTTCAAACCTGTTCATGAGGGCTCGTTCCGGGTAGCTCATTACCAGCAATTGCTTCGCCAAAACCAGGTACCTATCGGACAGGGTTCCGAAATGAGGCATGGTGACACCCAGGAGGGGTTCTCTGACACTCAGATTCCGAAGATCGAGGACGGTTGTTCTGCTGTTGACGAGATCCGGGGCGAAGAGGATGCCCCCTGGGGCCGGGAAAAGCCAAGCAACCGGCCCCGCGGGGACAGATCTTGAATCCCCGGTCGTCGGGTCGACCATGACGACCTCATTGCCGGCCGACGCAGCCACAATTCCAACCGGAGGATCGTCCTTGGCTGCAGCAATAGGCAAACAGATCATCAGTGCAATCGCGATTGCGCAAAATCTCGAATGTAAACTCACCATGCACCTACTTTAACGCGCACCAGGTCGATTTCCACGTTTCGCGATTGACCGTTCCCGATCCCGAGCCCGTACCCGACGACCGACGAGGTCAATCCGACGTTAAGCGGAGCCAGAGCAGTCTCCGAAAATCCATCAATCCTTATTCCTCCCATCGGGAACGGGTACGGGGATGATTTGATTCTGTGTGGCTTGGTTCGGTCGTCTCTACTCGACCTCGAGGGGCCGACCGCGTGCCTTCCAACTCAGAATCCCGCCCTTCAGGTTGAAGACCTTTTGGTAACCTACGTCGAAAAACAACCGCATTGCCCGCGTCGAGCGTCGGCCGGAACGACTCACCAAAAAGATCGGACGATCACGCGGAAGGTCTTCGACCGCACTCACGAGGTCTCGGAGCGGCAGCAAACGTGAATTGGCGAGATGGCCGAGCGCGTACTCCTCGGGCTCTCGAACATCGATCAGGAGCGCGCGATCCCCTTCCTCAGCCACGGCATCTTCGAACTCCACAACATTGAGGTGTTTCAGCGGGAAACGGAGGTGCCCGGTAGACGTCGGTAGACGCCCGTCGTAGGGGTGTTTTATCAGCGGCTGGCACTCGGCAAAGACCCGGTGTTCACATTCATAACAGCAGACGGCGGAATCGACGACCTCGTTGAAAAGGAACTCCACGGCATCGTCGGGCTCGAGAAAACGGTCACTTCCTAAAATGTGTTCGAACCCGGTCCGGCGCATGAAATCGCGGACGGACGGCCGAACGTGGGTCAGGTAGAGATCGCCCCCCGCGCCCCGGTACATCCGTAAGATCCCTTCAAGAACGTCAATTCCCGAGAGGTCGCATCGATCAACTCCGTGCATCCGCAGCAGCAGAGCGGTCTGACCCGGGTTCGCCTCGAAGTTAGCCAGAAGGGCGTCCTCAATGTGAGTCGCCGCGCCGAAAAACAGCGAACCCTCGATTTTGACGATCCCGAGTTGCGGGCAAACCGGAGCGCAAGGATTGACAACAAACTGGTGAAAGTTCGCGTCCGGGACAACAGGTTCGACTGTCGGCATGCTCGACTTATAGATATATATCGCCAGAGACAAGATGATCCCGGCCAGAACAGCGAACTCGAGCGGAAGCACAAGCGTTGCGACAAACGTAGAAACCATAATCCCGGTCTCGGAGCGTGAACCGCGCATCACCCGGCGCACCCCCCGCCAGTCGACCATCCGATACGCGATGAGCATGATGAGCCCGGCCAGACTGGCCCGCGGCAGGTAGGCGGCGAGAGGCCCAAAAGCGAGCACGCCGGCAAGGATGAATAGACCGCAGAACACGCTCGACATCTGGCTGCGAGCCCCGGTCTGGAAGTTGACGGCCGAGCGCGTGAATGATCCGGAGGAGGCGTAGCCGCTGAAGAGGCCGGCGGTGATGTTGGCCATCCCTTGACCGATCAGCTCCTGGTTCACATCGAGATGCTCGCCGCTCTGACGGGCAATCTCACGCGCGATCGAGATCGCCTCGACGAGACCGAGGGCAGCGACGGCCAGCGCTCCCATGAGAAGGGCGCCGCCGATATCGCGCTCGAACATCCATCCGATCGAGAACTCAGTCATTCGCGGCATCGCACGAGGTACTTCGCCAACCACCACGATACCGAGCCGGTCGACGCCCAACACCGCAACTGCAGCGCCCGTGGCAACGAGGGCCACGATCGCGCCAGGTAAACGCCTCGTGAAACCGTCGATGACAAGAATCACCAGAACCGTAACAACGCCTAGAATGAGGCTCGTGACGTGAAGTTGGTCGAGGTTGGTGATGAGATTCAGCAACGTATGCCAGAGGTGAGGGCTGCGGGGGATATCGATGTTCAATAGATTCCGCAGCTGGCCGACGGCAATCAGAACACCAGCACCGGCAGTAAATCCGAGCAGAACTGAACGAGAAGCGAAGTTGACGAGCATGCCGAGCCGGGCAAATCCGAAGACGATGCACAAGACCCCCACCATCACCGCCATAACGCTGGCGGCAACCAGGTACTCCTGGGTCCCGATGGCGGCGAGCGGCGTCAAGATGGAGAGGACGAGAATCGAGATCGCGTTGGTCGGTCCGGTCGAAAGGTGCCGAGAGGAACCCCACAGTGCCCCCGCGATCGTCGCCACGACCGCTGCGTAGAGCCCGTAGGTGGGGGGCAGGCCTGCAATCGCCGCATAGGCAATACACTGCGGAATGGCGAGGACTGCAACCGTTGCACCGGCGACCAAATCGGGACGGATGTGACGCCGACGATATCCGCGTAAAATCTCCAGCGGTCGAGCGAACGACCTGGCGTATTTGCTGAGGGATTCTGCTGGACTCACTGTCAAAACCTCGGCCCCAAGCATAGCTGAATAGCCATTAGCCATTGGCTTTTAGCTATCAGCCCTCGGCACTTGTTCACCGGCAGGGCGAGCTGACAGCCGACAGCTGATTACTGAGAGCTTCGCGGGGTGGGTGGCGGAGCTAGCGGCTAAAAGTTAAAGGCCAACAGCTTGTAAGCGTCGCCTGCTGTGACTCGCCGATGAGATACCCTCGACCCGTGGAAACCCTCACCGTCGACCTCAAGAGCCGTGCCATCGACGAGGGATTCGACCTCGTCGGTGTAGCGGAGGCCGCCAAGTCGCGGAGTTCTGGCGATCTCGAGCGTTGGCTCGACCTCGGAATGCACGGCGAAATGGCGTACATGGCCCGCACCCGCCGCGTCCGTTCCGATCCGCGGCTGCTGCTGCCCGGGTGCACCTCGGTGGTAGCAGTGGCCATGGGCTACCGCTGCGAACAACCCGATTCGACCACGCTCGAGGCCAATGAGGGCCGCGTGTGGGTTTCCCGCTACGCTTGGGGCCGCGACTACCATCGCATCCTCAAGAAAAAATTGGTCCGACTCGGGCGCTGGCTCGCTGAACAGCAACCTGGTGCTCAGTGGCGGGCCTGTGTCGACACCGCACCAATCCTCGAACGGGAGTGGGCGGCACGGGCTGGGATGGGATGGATCGGAAAAAATACCCTCCTCCTCAACCGCGAGTTCGGTTCCGAGCTCTTTCTGGGTATTCTGCTCACCGACCAAAAACTGGTGCCGGACGAGCCTCGACCCGACCACTGCGGAACCTGTACGGCCTGCCTTGATGCCTGCCCCACCGCAGCCTTTCCAAGGCCAAGAGTGCTCGATGCCCGGCGCTGTGTCGGCTATCTCACGGTCGAACACCGGTCCGCGATTCCATCCGAACTTCGCTCTGACGTCGGGAAAATGATTGCTGGCTGCGACATCTGTCAGGAGGTCTGTCCCTGGACCCGACGCGCTCCGGCCGACCTCCACCCGGAGTTTGCCCCGGAAAACAGGCGCCTCCGGCCGAGACTTGAAGTTCTCGAGGGCCTCGATGAAGAGGGATATGCCGAGTGGCGGAAGGGCAGCGCTCTCAATCGCATAGGCTACGATCAATTTCGCCGCAATCTCGAGGTAGCGCGCAACAATCTCAAACCCGCCGACGACTAGTCCTTCTTCAACGGGAATCGTGGCGCGACGGCATCAAGCTGTTAGCCATTAGCTTTTAGCCGAGCCTCTTGCAAAATTACCGATTTCGTTTGTAGGCGGGTCCTTCAGGGCCCGCCAACGATAACTTCAATGCGCTTTTCGCGCGCCCTAAAGGACGCGCCTACAACAACTTCACCCAGAATCTACCGCAGTTCACGGACGATCTGAAGCGTTGCTTTGTCGAGAAATGCTGAGTTTTGCAAGAGGCTC
>RCNG010000705.1_pt1 | contig 15793 bp, 14 predicted proteins | sample 2041371 | NCBI WGS metagenome assembly RCNG01 (sample SAMN09708227, study PRJNA481090) | Marine sediment metagenome, whole genome shotgun sequencing project. | biome: marine sediment; feature: ocean; material: sediment; isolation source: Sewage treatment plant 1 marine sediment (STP1) ... | reverse complement strand
GAACCCCATCGCCGGCGCGCGACCTCCTGCCGAGGGAACCGGAAACACGATCGTACGGGTACCATATGTCGGAGCCAGACCACTAGGCTGGCAGCACTCCATTGCTTTGACGAAAATATGCCTCGCCGCCTTATCCTTCCGTCGTTTCCGCACCCCGGGACACCGACCCGCGACCGGCGTCCCGGTCGTCCATTCTACCGTGCCATGGCGCCCTTGTTGTCGGCGAGAATCCCGAGAACGACCAATTTTTCGTCGATCACCGCGATCTTCGCGTCTCTATCCGCCGGATCCAGGGTGGTGTCGTTGACAATCATGTTTCGTGCCTCGAACAGCTGCAACTGGCGGACCGGATAAAGTTGAACGTTCGAGGAGTCGTAGAACGGCGCCCAGCCGGAACTCAGCTTGGCCAGCTTCGCCTCCTCCGCCTGTATCACGTCGAGGCTCGGCCCGAGGCGGCCATAAGTGAGGATGAACCCCTTGATCTCGGCTTTGGCCTCCCGGTCGAGCGCGGCACGCCAGACGAGCGGATCACTCGGAATCAACGGCGAGCGCCAGATCACCTTGATGCTGTCGAACACCGCCGGCTGATCCTTCTGCAGGCGGCCGAGCGACTCGCTGTTACCGGTGGCGAAATCCACTTCTCCGTTGGCCACCATCTTTGCGTTGGTTTCGTGGTTGGCCGTGCTCACCGACTGGAAACATTGGGCCGGGTCGATCTGCAGCTTGGCGAACACGTAATACGCCGGCACCAGGTAGCCCGAGGTGGAATCGACATCTCCGTTGCCGAAGCGCAGCGTCCGATCGCACTTGAAGATGTCCTCGAGGGAATTGAGGCCGGCATTGTCCTTGTTGGCAATCAGCACCGACCAGTATCCGGGATTGCCGGTAACATCGACGGTCTGCGCAAACACCTCGCCGCCGGCGGTGTCGACCGCCTCCACCGCCGCGCTGTTGCCCATCCACGCGACGTCAACTTCCCCACGGCCCATGGCACCGACAATGCCGGCGTAGTCGTCGGCGACAAAGGATTTCACCTGCACCCCGAGCGTCTTGCCCATGTCCTCAAGGAACGGTTGAAACCGCGCCGTTAGCGTTCCCGCTGACTCGGTGGAGATGATGCCGAAAGTCAGCGGATTGGGGGTGTCTGCGTTGACGCAGGGGGCGACGCCGGTAGCGGCGGCGGCCGCGAACGCGGTAGCGGCGATCAGGTTGCGCAACATACTCTGCATACTCCTCAGATCTGGTCTCTATTGGATCCCTTTGTCGATACTTCTATCTGCAATGGCTCGGAAACCAAAATGCCGAAATCCACCGCCCAACGAAAACAGGGGGCGGGGCGACGAGGCCCCTTCGCGGGAACTTCGCAGCCGCGACCGGAATCCGTCTCCAATCGGCGCCCGAATCCCCGGAAACCCCGCCCTTTTGCTCAAATGCGTTTGGAAGCCCGCGCCCTTCACCACCTCCCAAAGACAGACCGAAGTCACCATTGGGACGGCAGTCGCCGCGAATGTTTTTGTTTACACCCCAATTGGGGGTGTTACAATCGCATGCTGATTGTGATTGAATATTATTTGGATTGGCGGCCCTGCCGACGCAAAAGCGACAATAACCGGCACGAACCCGGATCTGGTTAACCTGAGGACGTGGTGCGAAGGAAGGAACCATGGTTTTTGAGAGGGTTACAGGGACGATCTCGGAAGCATCGATTCACGGTCAACCTGACAAACGATGGCTCGGAGTGCTGCTGTGCACCGTATCGGCATTGCTGACACTCGCCCTCGGGGGGTTCATCGCCAACTCCGTCCTGAACAAAGCTGACTCCAACATGGTGGCCGAGGATGTCCCGGCGTTGGAGAGGTTCCAGCCGGCGGCCGGTCGCGACTGAGCGACACCCGAGAGACTCCAGCCAAAACAGACGCGCCAGCAAGCTGAATCGGACCCAATGGTCCAGATCTGGACCACATTGATCGTTGTTGCCGGTAGCATCGAGGAATCCGATTTTGTTGCTCATGGTTTTTTGCGGCCAGAGCGGCCGCTTTCGAGCGTGACGAGGGCGCCGCTTCGAAGCGCCTTGGCAAGTTCGGTTCGTTGTGTATGATGCGCTGCCAATCCGTACCCGGAGGCGGCATGAACATCCTTGAAGCGCTGGCATTCGACGACGTGTTGCTGGTGCCCGCCGCGTCGGCGGTCCTTCCCACCGAAGTCGACACCCGTACCCGGCTCACCCGCACCGTCGCGCTGAAGATCCCGCTGGTATCCGCCGCCATGGATACGGTCACCGAGAGCGCCCTGGCGATCGCCATGGCTACCGCCGGGGGGATCGGGGTCGTTCACAAGAACATGGAGCCGGAAGCGCAGGCCGCCGAGGTCCGCCGGGTCAAGAAGTTCGAATCCGGCATGGTCGTCGACCCGATGACCATAGGGCCCGAGGCAACCCTCGCCGACGCACTGGCGCTGATGACCGCCCACAGTTTTTCCGGCGTGCCCGTCGTCGAACGGGGCAGCGGCCGGCTGCTCGGCATCCTCACCAACCGCGACGTCCGCTTCGCCGACAACCCCCGCCAGCCGGTCAGCGAGCTGATGACCCGCCACACCGCGGACCATCCGCTGGTTACCGTCCTCGACGGCGTCGATCGCGAGGAAGCCAAGCGTCTGCTGCACAAGTACCGGATCGAGAAGCTGCTGGTGGTCGACGACGCCTACCGTTGTGTCGGCCTGATCACCGTCAGGGACATCGAAAAGGCCGAGCGGTTCCCCAACGCCTGCAAGGACGAGCAGGGTCGGCTTCGGGTCGCCGCCGCCACCGGGGTTGGCGAACATGGGGTGGAGCGTGCGCAGGCACTGATCGACGCCGAGGTCGACGTGGTCGTCGTCGACACCGCTCACGGCCACTCCCGGGGAGTCCTCGAAGCGGTGGAGCGGATCAAGGCTCTCAGCAACTATACCCAGGTAATCGCCGGCAACATCGCCACCCCCGACGGTGCGCGGGCGCTGATCGACGCCGGCGCCGACGCGGTCAAGGTCGGTATCGGTCCGGGCTCGATCTGCACCACCCGGATGGTCGCCGGCGTCGGGATGCCGCAGTTTTCGGCGATCCGCGAGGTTGCCGAAGTCTGTCGAGAGCGGGACGTGCCGCTGCTCGCCGACGGCGGCATCCGCTATTCGGGCGACCTCGCCAAGGCGATCGCCGCCGGCGCCAACTGCGTGATGCTCGGCTCGCTGTTCGCCGGCACCGACGAGAGCCCGGGTGACGTGTTCCTCTATCAAGGCCGCTCCTACAAGGGGTACCGGGGGATGGGCTCGATCGGCGCGATGGCCGTCGGGTCCGCCGACCGCTACTTCCAGGAGGAGGTGGCGAGCCCGTTGAAACTGGTCCCCGAAGGGGTCGAAGGTCGCGTCCCCTACAAGGGACCGGTGGCCAATGTCGTCCACCAACTGGTCGGCGGCCTCAGCGCGGCAATGGGCTATACCGGCAACGGCACCATCGCCGAGATGCAACGTAATTGCACCTTCCGGCGCACCACCCTCTCCGGCCTGCGCGAAAGCCACGTCCACGACGTGACCATCACTCGCGAGGCCCCCAACTACCGTGCAGGCGAGTAACGTTGGTTACGGCGCGCCTGGAGATTGGACGATGAACGGAACCGCCACCGACGGCCGCTTTGCCGACACCGCCTACATCGATCCCACCGCCCGCATCTACGGCAACGTCGCCCTCGGAGAGGGATCGAGCGTTTGGCCCTGCGCGGTGATCCGCGCCGAGTCCTACGCGGTGGAGATCGGCCACTTCACCAACATCCAAGACCTCGTGATGATCCACATCGGCTACAAACGGCCGACGATCGTCGGCGACTACTGCTCGATCGCTCATCGCGTCACCCTGCATGGCTGCACCATCGGCGACAACTGCCTGATCGGTATCAACGCCACGGTGATGGACGAGGCGGTGATCGGCGACAACTGCATCGTCGCTGGCCACGCTTACGTGGCGGAAGGCACCGTGATCCCCGACAACTCGGTGGTGATGGGCCAACCGGCAGCGGTCAGGACGTCGCGCAACAACTTCGTCGCCAACCGGCTCAACGCGATGCTCTACCACTGGAACGCCCTCGCCTACGCCCGCGGCGACCACCGCGCCTGGACCGGTCCCGAATACGAGGCCCACATGGGCGAAACCAAGCGACAGATCGAGGCCGTATTCAACGCGCTCTACAGCCACGATCCCCTCGAGGATCCCGGGCCGTTGCTCTGAAACCACCGTCGGGAACAGACGGATAAATCGGTGCGTTAGCGGAACAGGCTGTGCATTAGAGCGTCGACGACGGCTTCAATCATCCGGTCGAGATCGTCGGACATGTTTTCGTCGATGCCCATCTCCCGTCGCAGCTTCTGTTCGATGTAGACGGCCGCCGGCCGATCGGTGCGCCGACGAAGGTCGGCGTAAAGGGCACAACCGACATGCGCCGCGGTAACGACGAGGGAGGCAAGATCCCCGCCGTCGGAGGGCTCGACCGAGCCTACCCCGTCTCCTTTAGCCAAAATGCGCTCGACGTCGCCTTGCAATCCCGGACACATCTCGGCGGCGAGGTTCGTCGCCGTTGCGCGGGCGATCGCACCCGGATCGAGATCAGTCAACGGCGCCTCCCCTGGTTCGAAAGAGGTGATAGATATACCAAATTCAATTGAGAGCGACGAGTTCGATGGAAAGCTCGGCGTTAGACACGCACACCCCGCCGGTAGGTCCCAATCCTTAATGGGATCGGACGGCGTACGGAGAACCAAAGGCCAGTCGAGGAGGCGACCTGCTTGATAGACCGCGAACCCGTGGGCGTTGATCGCTGGATCGGGCGCCGAATCCAGACGTTCGCGGCCGCGGCTCTGGCCATCGCCGCCGGGTTGGCGGCGATGGGACCAGCCGTTAGCGAAACTCTGCCCCCGCAAGCCACCGCGCACCCAGAACAGGGCCGACGACTGTTCGGTGCGATCTTCGTTGATGCGGCGGCCGGAACGGCGCCGAACCCAACCCCCGCCGATGAACACTATTACAGACACGGTCTCGGTCCCCGCTTCAACAACGTCTCCTGCGAGCGCTGTCACGCCGGCGGCGGCCGCGGCCGCCCATTGATCGGCGATGACCACACCGGTGCGCAGCTTGTCATCAGAGCAAGCCGAGCCTCCGGCTCTGCCCGGATCTACAACGGCCCGATCCCCGATGATCGCTTCGGTACCGTCGTCCAGACCCGCGCGGTCGACGGCGACAAGGGTGAAGCGGTCGTTGCCCTCGAATGGCTCGAAGTCGAGGAAGGCCGCTTTTCCGACGGCGAGAGGTACAGCCTCCGCCGCCCGCGAATATCGATCGTACCGATCGAGCGCCCCAGCGACCCCCTGCCAGCCGATCTGTGGATCAGCGCCCGCATCCCCCTGGCCGTGAACGGCGTGGGCGGTCTCGAGGCGATCCCCGCGGCATCGATCCGCGCCAACGCCGACGCGCTCGACGAGAACGGCGACGGCATCTCCGGCCGGTTCAACTGGGTGTGGAGCTTCGAACAGAAAAAGCTGGCACTCGGCCGGTTCGGCTGGAAGGCGGAGAACCCGACGATCAGGCAACAGACGGCCGAGGCTTTCGCCGTAGACATCGGCGTAACGTCACCGATGTTTACCGAAGACGACGGCGGCTTCGAACTGTCCGGGCAGGACCTGGACGCAGTAGTCGCGTTCGTTCGCTCCCTCCCGCCTGCTCCCGCACCCGGCACCGAGGACCGATCGGTCAGTCTAGGAAGCGCGGTGTTCGCCGGGCTCCAATGCGACGGCTGCCATCTTCCGCAGTTTGCCGCTGTCGAACCACCGGTGCGCGCCTACACCGATCTCCTGCTCCACGACATGGGCGCGGGCCTCGCCGACGACCGCCCGGTGTTTGAGGCATGGAGCGAGGAGTGGCGAACCCCACCGCTGTGGGGATTGGGCGCCGCGGCACGGCTACCGGAGACCCGCTACCTCCACGATGGCCGAGCACGCACCCTGAGCGAGGCGATCCTCTGGCACGGAGGGGAAGCGGCGACTTCCCGCCAAGGCTTTCTGGCGCTGTCGACAGCCCAGCGCCAGGCGCTTCTGCAATTCCTCGAGTCTCTATAATCCAGGCCGCTCGGGGAATCCTATTGAACTGAAACCTCGACAACCGAGATGTATACCGTGGTTCCGGAGCCATCTCCCGAACGGTGGAGATGGACTGCTTCGGCGACAGCGAGAACCTGGCGCCACCCTTGCTCGGAATGAGCTCCGATCGGAAAGAGGATCGGGGAGGCCACGCAGTTGGAATTTCAGGCCGAAACAAGCGCCTTCGGGCTCACCTTCATGCTTATCGTGTTCGGTCTCGCCACGGTGATGATGCCGGCATTCGCGGTCAAGACGGCGCGGGAGCGATCGGCGTGGTTTCCCTTCGCCATCGGCTTCTTTCTCATCGCCGTGATGGTCGATGTGCTGTGCGTGACCCAGCTGTTCGACATCGCTCTTGCCCACCGCGACCGCTTTCTCACCGGCTTGCTGATTGCCGGATTCGGGCTGTGCGCGATGGTGTGGCTTGTGTCCCTTGGCCACTTTTCCGGGGGTGGATCGGTACTCACCTTTCCAGGGGAAGATCGCTCACCGGCTGCAGACGACCTTCAGGCTGTTGACGTAGGTCGTTCCGGTCAGCCAGCAGGCGTGGACGCGTCCGCGGGAGTCGACATACCACAGGTTTTCGCCGCTGCCCTGAAGGCCCTGGGCGACCGGTTGCCGGGTCACTTCGCGGCGCTCGCGGACCGGCTCGGTCTTTTTCCTCGGCGTTCCCCGCAGGACCGTGACGCGACTGCCGGCGTTACCCGCCGAGGTCGACACGATCTCGGTCGAAGACCCCCGCATGACGACGATGTCGGCCGACGATGCGGCGCCCGTCGACGCCAGTATCGCTGCGAGGCCGAAACAGAGACCACATACCGCTTTTTTCATTGTGCTCACTCCTTGCAACTTTTTCGATGTCGGTTCGATCGATCGGATTTCAGAACCCGCCAGCGATCGTCCCGTAAAGTTCGCCTTTGCCGGAAATGCCTTTTCCTTTCCAGGTGATGGTTCGCCCATCCACTTTGACGATCACGCCGCGTTCCCTGCCGCCGTCCATCTCCCGCCAGGCGACGCAGATCCGGTCGTCGTCGGTCACCCGCCAGGTGCCGGTGTCCTTGTTGCCGTTGGCGTCCTCGTAAGTCGCGACACCACCGGTCAGGAAAAAGGCGTGAAACTTCACGCCCTTGTCGTCGGTGCTGACGATGGTGTTGCCGTTGACGGCATTGATGAACTGGGCGCCGCGCAGTTGCTCGCTCTGCGCCTGGGCGGGGGAGATGATTGCCGCCATCGCCATGCACAGCAGCGCCGCCAGGGCGAATATGCGCCGATCGGTGACCGACCAAAGATGGCAGACCCGCGCACCCATGGGCATCATTGCCGTTTCTCCCGCTGTTCCGCGGGAGAATTTTCCCGCTACTATTACGTGTATTTTCGCAAAAAACCTCTAAAGTTGGCAATACCCAAACGGGTAGAACTACTGGCGAGCCGGAATGTCGTCAGGAGACGGCGGCCGAACTCAAGGAGTTCGGCTCGATCAGGGGCAGGAGGATTGGGTATTGGAACGCCGCGCCGATGCAGGTTCGACCGGCAATTGGTACGGGGCCTCGGCACGGGGCCAAATTGCCCCGTGCGCAATTGGCCGTGGCGTGTCTATTTCGCCGGCAGCGTCTGGGTGTAGGCCAGGATATCGACCAGGGTCTGAGTCGGAAGGACCCTCAGTGCCGGCATCGGCTGGCCGGGTTGTCCGTTGCGGATCTTGTGCAATGTCTCCCACGGGTTCGCCTGCGCCACCGTCCCGACGTACTCCGGATCGTCGGCACCGCGGAAGTTGATAGCCTTTCCGTGGAACCCGTGACAGGGCGCGCAGATGTTCTGGTAGAACCTTTCGCCTCGCGCGGCATCACCACGGGCTTTCTTGCTCTCGCCGTCGATGAACCGATCCACGTCGTGCTGCCCGCGGGTGACGAACAGGGCCAGTCGCTTCATCGCCGACTCCGGTATCATCTCAAGGGTGTAGCCGTGGCTGTCACCCCTGAGGATGCGGTTGACCAGGTTGGGGTCTCGGCCGACCATCCTGTCGATCCCCTTGATACCGGTGAAATGCGACCCCTCGGCGTAGACTCCCTCGGCCCCCCGGTAATCCCAACCATGGCATTCCTTGCAGCGCCACGTGCTGTAACCCTTTTTCTTGCCGGCCGCCGGGTAGGCGGGGTGGGTCTCCTTCGGCTCCTCCTCGTCCAGGGCGGCGGCCCAGTTGTCGTAAAGGCGTCCCCCGAAAGCCACGCCCCAGTCCTCGGTCGGAGCCTCCGGAATTCCGCCGAGCCAGTCGCGACTGGCTTCGATCTCGATCTTCTTGCCGTCTTCGGCGGCCGATGCCGTCCACGGGCCGCCGACCATCGCACCGGCAAGCAAAAAACCTCCGAGCACAGTGGCGACAGTCGTTGAAATACCGACACGAGATTTGCCGCGGAATAGGTGAAACATGATTCCCCTCCTGAACCTTGTTGATTAGCTGCAGGCACGGCTTTTGATGCATGTTCGCACGTGGCGTCAGCTAATTTCGCCAGTGCAGTATGCCGAAATCGCCGTGCAATAGAAGGGCACGGCCCGGATTTTCAATGGGAAATTCAGTGAACCGTGGGGCCGCCAGAATGAGGTTGCAGCCGCGCCGGCGAGCGCTGGTTGGTATCAGGTGAAGCGGGGCTCGACCAGGGGAAGGGCGGTGGTGGCCTCGAGGGCGTCGACGTGGCGGCTCATGGTGACGACATCGAAGCGGCGCGCGTAGTCGGCGAGGAAACCGTCGACCCAGGCGAGCTTGCGTTCGGCCGGCACGTTCATGCCGGGGAAGAACTTGAGCGCATCGACGTCGTCGGCGCCGAGAAAGTCGAGGGGATGGAGGAGCAGCGACGGCTGGACGCCGGTGGCGCGGCACAGAATCAAGGCCGTGCGGAAATAGAGGCGCGCCACTGCCGGGGAGTAACCGGCGAGGTAGATCAGGTAACTCAGATGAATGGGCACCTTGAAGCAGGGCATCGTGGTGACCGGCACCTCGATCAACGGGCCTTCCGCCAGCCGCCAGCGGTAGGGCCGGTTCGGGCGCAGACACTCGCGAAAGCCGCCGAACAGGTGCTTGCGCTGGGCGCGCTGCTCCTTGGAAAGATTGGCGGCAATGAAATAGTAGGCGCGGGCAACCGGCCCGAGAAAGGTCGGGAAGGTCGAGGCGTCGTAGCGATAGCCGCGGCGGTTGAGGGTGTCCAGCGTCGCCGCCGACAGGCTGAAGCCGGGGCCACGAAAGCCGACCGGACGCTGGCCGGTCGCGGCCTCGATCGCCTGTTCGGCCCGGGCGATCTCGTTCTCGAGTTCTTCCACGGAATAGAGCGACAGCCACGGCTCGTGTCGAAACGAGTGATTGCCGATCTCGTGTCCCGCCTCGGCGATGGCGGCGAGCGCCGGCCCGTTTTTGGGCAACGCCGCATCCTGGCCGACGATAAAGAAGGTAATGGTCAGCCGTCTCTCGGCGAGGAACGCCAGAACTCGCGGCACCACCACATCGAGGTACGATGGGTAGTCCTCCCAACCGGGATCGCCGTGGGTCTTCATGTACGACCACAGGTTGTCGAGGTCCAGCGACAGGCTGGCGAGCGGCCGGGTGGTCATGCCGGCGCCTGCTCCTGCTCTTGCTCCTGCTCGGTCCGCGGCAGATCGGCCCGCGCGTACGCCAGCAGCCCAGGGACAGCCTGCTCCGCCAGCGCCACCGTCTCATTGACCGCAAGGCTGGCATTGACGATCTGGGCCGAATTGACGATGTGGACGCCGGCAACCGATGTGGTCATCGGCGGCAACCGGTCCGAGTAGCCCAGGGTCGAGATCGCGTAGACGTTCCTCACCCGCGAAATCTTGAACGCCAGAACGTCGTCGCGGCCGACCGCAGGATAGATGCGGCGGAGCCCGGCGAGGAAACGTTCTTCGACCTCGTCGTCCGGCATCTCAAAATACGGGTCGTCGATCACCGCATATCGAGGCAGGTAGACCAGGCCGCGGCCGCCGAAATGCTCTTCGGGATCGACCAGCGCCGACATCTCGATGACGCCGGTGAACGGTACCGCCTCGTCGGCGATGTAAGTGACGTAGTAACCGGCGAGCGGCCGCTTGAGCAGCACCGAGGCGCAGACGATGCCCTGGTAGAGGATGCCGTTGAGCCGCTCGGTCTCGTCGGTGCTGAGCCCGACGCACATCCTCGCCGCCAGCGGCCCGGCGGCGGTGACAACCACCTGGTCGAATTCCTGCTCGCCGTGGGGCGTGGTTACCCGAACCCGTCCGTCCATCTGTTCGATCCGCCGGACCGGGGCGGAAAGCTCGATCGTCACACCCTTGGCGGTCAACTTATGTTCGAGCCGTTCGAGGATGCGGGCGTAGCTGCCCGGCACGTAGCCGAACATCTCGGTCTTCAGGCCGCCACGGCGGGCCGCGTAGAGACGGTTGACGTAGGCCCAGATGAACGCTGCCGATGCCTTGGCATAATTTTCGCCCATTTTGGCGCGCAGTAGCGGTCGCCAGATCTTTTCGAAAGTGCGCCTTCCGGAGAGCCGGACCAGCCAGTCGGTCAGCGGGATCTGTTCCAGCTTGCGTCCGTCCTTGATCCGCGACATCCGGTGGAGGGTCAGGGCGAGACGGACCTTGTCGATCAGACCCAGCGGCGAAAAACGCAAGTAGTCGATGGCGTTGTTGAGCCGGTAAAGGTGCTCGTCGCAATAGAACCCGGTCCGGGTAACCGTCCAGCGGATCTCCCGCTCGAGATCCAGTTCCGAGAGCAGGCGCCGAAGATGGAAATCCGACAGCATAACCACGTGGTAGTGGCGATCCCAAATCACATCGCCCAGTTGCCACGCGCTGGCCAAGCCACCCAGGGTCGGCGCCGCTTCGAGCACGGTGACCTGCTCACCGGCCTCGCTCAGGCGGTGAGCCAGGGTCAGTCCGAGAAGCCCGCCACCGACGATACACCAGTTGCGGGCGTTATTGATCTGGTTCTGAGATATGGCACCCATACGACGACTTTCCGAGTTCACCCGGTTAGGCGAGTAGCGCGCCGTGGTGCTGGAGCACGACAAGGGGCACGAAACGACACAGGTAGGCTCGAAAGGCTGCCCTTCGGGTCTCGTTTATCGTTTGCTCGGAGCGTCGGACACGCTTGACGATGAGTCGCCATCGCCGGCGCGCCACCTCATGCCGAGCAAGCGGCGAACGAGATCGTATGGATGCACGAGTTGCCATCAGGTGTTGCCGGGCGCCTCGGCTCGCCGATCCGCGGGTGGCAGTTCGACGACCCTTCCTTCCCGCATGGCGTAGTGCAGGTCACAGGCGCCGCACTGAAGTGCGTAAACGGATTTCGGCACACGGTCGGTAAACTTCAGGATCGGCTCGCCGCAGCGGCAGACCAAGCCAACAGGCCGGGCTGGATTGCCGACGACCAGATGGAAGTCGGGGACGCTTTCCGTGACCACCGCGCCCATGCCGACCATGGCGAAGCGGCCGATTTCCAGGTCACAGCCGATCACCGCGCGGGCGCCGAGGGTGGCGCCGGCACAGATGCGGGTCCGAAGCGTATGCTCGTCCGCCTCCGACGGGCGCAAGGCGGAAAGGTCGCTGGTCGTCGCCCGCGGATGACGATCGTTGGTGAACACGACACCCGCGGCGATCATCGCCCCGGTCTCGATGGTCACGCCGGTGCAGATGTAGACAAAGGCATTGATCTTGACCCGGTCCGCGATGTCGACGCCATAGGCGATGTAAGTCTTCTCGCCGACGATGCAATCGTCGCCGATGCGCGCCGGGGCACGGATATGGACGCTGTCCCATACCGCGGTGCCGTCGCCGATCTCGGCTCCGGCCTCGACGAGAGCCGTGGGATGGATGCGGGCAGTCATCCGGCCGGCCGGGTTACAACCTCCCGAAGGGAGGGCGGGTGCGCGGACGGTGCTGAATCGACCGTCACCCATCGGTCTTCGGCCAGCGAGTCGTAGGCAGCCCGAATTACTTCGACCGAGGCGACCGCGTCCTTGGAGCCGATCAGCAACGGTTCGGTTCCGAGCACCCGGGAACAGAAATTGCTGAGCTGACGGCGGAACGCTAAAAGCTTGTCGTAACCATTGCCAAAGGCGATCCAGTCGGGGCTGGAAGTCTGCCGGTAACCGGACTCGCGCCAGCCCACCCGGATCACGCCATTGGTGCCAAAAACCCGGATGTAGTCGTCAAGCTCCTTGTTGATGGTCCACGAGAGATCGACATTGGCGCAGATGCCGTCAGCGGTGCGCATGAACATGTTGACCGTGTCTTCCACCTGCAGGTCCGGATTCCTCTTTCCCTCGACGACGAAAACTTGGGAAATCGGACCCAGAAGATAACGGACGATATCGACCGAATGGGTACCGTTGTCGATCAACACCCCACCGCCGCTAATACTCGGATCGGCGTTCCAGCGTTTCGACATGTTGACCGAGGCGGTGAACGCGTTCTCCATCAGCTCGATCTCGCCAAGCAGACCCGAAGTGATGATCGATCGCGCACGGATGACGTCGTCGACGTAGCGGAACTTCGATGCCATCGCCATGACGACGCCCTTCCGTTCCGCCGCTTCGCAAATGGCACGGGCGCTGGCGACGTCGATGCTTAGCGGTTTCTCACACAGCACCGCGACGCCTCGCTCGATGAAATGCAAGGCGACTTCGGCATGGCCTGAAGGTGGTGTGCAAATCACCACGGCATCACAGTCGGCACGTGCAGCCAATTCCTCATGGGAGAGATAGCTATCACATCCCATCAGTTCGGCGGCGGCGGCCGCCGCCTCCGGGCGGACATCGGCGATCCCGACCCAGCGAGCCAGCGGGCTCCCTTCGAGTCCCTTGATATAGGACTGGGCAATGGCTCCCGCCCCGACGAGCCCCAGCCTGAGCGGGTCAGCCATGGTCGTGCCCCTTCCTCAGTCCGGCGTATTGGGAGCGGATGGCAAAGGCGATGTGATCGACGTGATCCTCGGTGTAACGTTCATTCCACGGCAGGACCAGAATCTGCTCCAGGCCTTGGAAGGTTCCGGGAAAACGCTCCGGCGCGTAGTCGACCGCCTCCGGCCTCGCCAGGGTAAAGGGAAAGCGGCTGTTGCCGAATGTCCGCTGGTCGCGCAGCACCGCGCATTGGAACGCCGGCTTTTGAATGTAGCGCGGCGCCGACGCGACATCGTGCTGCTTGAGGCCGGCGCCAAGCGCCGGCGAGCCCCCGGGAACCTCGCTTTCATCCACCCAAAGACAATACCGCCAGTAGACGTGATCGGCGTCCGCCGCGACCCACGGCGTCTCGATCCCCGGCAAATCGCCGAGCTTCTCGGTCAACCGGCGAGCCATCGTTCTCCGCTGCTCGATTCCGTCAGCCAGCTTGTCGAGCTGGGCCAGCGCCACCGCGCCCTGAAGTTCGGTCATCCGCCCGTTGAGAGCGAGGAAGTAATGATCGGGGTTGGGATCTCCGTAGCCCCATGCCTTGTTGACGAACAGTTTTACGCGCCGCGCTAGCTCCGGATCGTCGGTGACGACGAGTCCGCCTTCACCAGCGGTGATGTGCTTGCCCTGCTGCAGGCTGAAACAACCGATGGCCCCGAGAGTCCCTACATACCGTCCACCGCTCTTGGCCAGATAGGCTTGGGCGCAATCCTCGATCACCGGGATCGAGTGCCGCGCGGCCAATTCGAGGATCGCAGCCATCTCGGCCGGATTGCCGAACAGGTGGGTGACAATGATGGCTCGCGTGCGCTCGCTGAGGCACGGTTCGATCGTCTCGGCGGTGATGTTGCAGGTGCGGGGATCGACATCGGCGAAGACCGGGATCGCGCCCTGATAGAGGATCGGCGTGATCGCCCCCATGTCGGTGATCGGCGTAGTGATGATCTCCTCGCCCGGCTCGGGGTCGATGGCGACAATGGCGGCATGAATGGCGGCCGTACCGGAAGAGCAGGCGACGGCCTGGCCACATCCAAGAAGTTCGGCGAAGCGCCGCTCGGCGGCGCTCACGGCGGTGCCCTTGGTACTGTTCAGGGTACCGCTTTCGATTACCTTTTTCAGGAACGCCAACTCCTCGTCCCCAAGCGTTCGCCCGGAAGCGTCCTGATCCGACGGCAGGTTTATTTCAATTTCCTGCGCCGGCGCTACTTGTGTCACAGAATCCCTCCTCTTCGACCGGAGTGTTTAGGATAGGGCCCGAGCACCCAACGTTCAACCGCAAGTTGCGCGAGCAATTTAAGGTGGCCTACAATAGTTCCGAGAATCTTCATTTTCGAATGCCCGAGCAATCTGACCTCGATCACCGCCGGGCATTCGACGACGCGGGCCCCTTTCATGTCGAGTTTGCAGAGAATCTCGACGATGCCGACGAAACCGTCGTTTCTGAGGGAAATGTCCTTCACGGCCGTGCGGCGATAGACTCTGAAGCAGCTGGTGTATGTTGCGAGCTTGTTGTGAAGAACGAGCCTGTACAGAACAGACGCGCCCTTGGAAAGGACCAACCGCCATGCCGGCACGTTCATCACCTCGCCCAATTTATGGTACGGTGACGCGGTCACCAGATCGACGTCGCTCGTCAGCATCGGGATCATTTCCTTAAGCTGGTTGGGAGCGAAGGTGCCGTCGGCATCGATCACACAGATGATCTCGGTTTTGGCGCGGGCAAATCCGGTGAGCGTCGCGGCGGCGATGCCCCGATTGCGAGGATGGCGCAAAAGCTGGCAATTCGGTCGTTGTCCGAACAATTCCTCCAGTCGCTCCCAGGTGCCGTCGCGGCTGCCGTCATCGACAAAAATATACGAAACGTCATACTCCCCGGCGACGTGATCCGCAAAGCACTCCAGAGTATTTGCAAGATAACCCAGCGTCGCTTCCTCGTTGTAACAGGGCACCACGACGGTGATCGGTCTGCATACGGAAGGCCTTTTTTTGGCCTTGGTGTCGACCCTTGCCGGAGAAGAGGTCTCCATCGCGGCACGTGGGATTGTCATCTCGGTTGGAGGCAACGCCAGATGCTCGGCGATGGACGTGAAGCGATAGTTGTCGAGATAGTAGCGGACTTTCTCCGCCATCGCGTCGAGATTACGGTATTGGCGAATACTCTGGATCGGAGAAACTGCGGTAATGCGCGGCTGATCGGGGTCGAGTTCCCATATGTGAAAGTAAAAAACGAAAGGTGCATCGACGTTGCTAACCCAACGGGCGGCTGCTCTGCGGACAAACGCATCGGGCAGCTGGCGTACGTAATTGCCCCCCGAAATGGGAAGGCTTAATGGGCCCAGTTTCCAGCTCGACAGGGGGACCTCCCACAGCACGCGATCGCGCCAATGGTGGCGGTGCAGGAAGCGCCGATGCGGTTGGTCGCGGAAGTCCAGTCCCAGAGGCCGAATGCTCGAGTCGTAGTCGAAGCCTTCCTCGCTCAGAACGTCGAGCGCCCACAGGTCGCGGGAGGAGAAGTAGTCGCGGGCGATCCGATAGCCGCGCACCGGCACTCCTGCGGCCCTCTCCAATGCCTCTCGGGACCGCAAAGCGTCCTCGCGAAACTCCTCCTTGGACATCTCCCGGATCGAGCGGTGGAAGTATCCTTTGCTGGCAATTTCGTGACCACGGCGCACGACCTCGGCGATCACTTCAGGCTGATTGTCGGCGATCCA
>RCNG010000704.1_pt1 | contig 15803 bp, 10 predicted proteins | sample 2041371 | NCBI WGS metagenome assembly RCNG01 (sample SAMN09708227, study PRJNA481090) | Marine sediment metagenome, whole genome shotgun sequencing project. | biome: marine sediment; feature: ocean; material: sediment; isolation source: Sewage treatment plant 1 marine sediment (STP1) ... | reverse complement strand
CTGGCGAAATCGATTGGCGCCGCCATGTTCCTCAATGTCATTGGCGTTCAGAACCAGCAGACCTACAGCTTTGCCGATCTCCGCCACCCCGAGTACTGGGATCTCGACTTTGTCGAGCACTCGCCGCGAGCTCAGGAGTACCAACGAGTGGTGGAGTCCATCTCGGACTCGATTCGGTTCATGGAGATCCTCGCCGATTCCAGCGCCGGAGAAATCAGCAGGGTCGATTTCTTCACCAGCCACGAGGGGCTGCACCTGCCCTACGAAGAGGCGGTGACGCGCCAGGTTCCTCGCCGTGACGGCTGGTACAACCTGGGAACCCACCTGCCCTGGTTGGGGATGCGGACCTGCGAGATCGACGGCGCCCATGTCGAGTACTACCGCGGTATTCGAAATCCCATCGGCCTCAAAGTCGGGCCGGCCATGACTTCCGAATCGCTCGTCGAACTCATCGAGGTCCTCGATCCGGACGACGAACCGGGTCGCTTGACGCTGATTCACCGTTTCGGCAACGACAAGGTTGCGGACGGTCTACCGCCACTGATCAAGGCGGCGAAGGAGACCGGTCGCCACGTCGTATGGTGCTGCGATCCCATGCACGGCAACACCGAGACCACCTCCGAGGGCATCAAGACTCGGCGCTTCGACAACATCCTCGGCGAGGTCGAGCAGAGCTTCGATATCCATCAGGAGATGGACTCCTACCTCGGCGGTATCCACTTCGAGCTGTCCGGGGACAATGTCACCGAGTGCGTCGGCGGCGCCCGCGGGCTTGCCGAGGCCGATCTTCGAAGAGCCTATGAGTCACGTGTCGATCCACGGCTCAACTATGAGCAGTCGTTGGAGATGGCGCTTCTCATCGCGCGCAAGACGGTGTCGATGAACGGGAAGACGACCTAGCATCTAGCATCTCGCGTCTGGAAACGCGTTCAGTCTTCGAGGACCTTCACGCTCCCCGATGACGCGCTGACCCGAATCTGCACCGCCCCGGGCCCTCCGGTGAACTTGGCGCTGCGCTTTTCGAATGTGCCGGGGAAGTCGCTGGTGATCCCTCCCGAACTCGTTTTCGCCGTGCCCGAGATCTCGGTGCCGCGCGGCAGTTCGAGAGTGACGCTCCCCGAGCTCGTTCCCGCCTTGACCGAGGCATCCGGGGGAATCGAGTCCCATCTCGCCGAGATGCTGCCCGATGAAGCGCCCATGTCGGCGTCGCCGCGAAGACCGGTGAGGGTGATGCTCCCCGACGAAGCATCGACGGACGCGTTGTGGGCGCCCCCGGATAGACGAATGCTGCCCGAAGAGGCGTCGGCGTTGAACGACTCAAGAGGGCGCGTGACTCGCGCTTTGATCGATCCCGAAGACGTGTCGGCGTTGAACACCCGCATCGCACCCTCGACCGTGATCGAACCAGAAGAGGCGTCGCAGTCCACCTCGGCGTCGCCGAGGTCCCCGGTGATGGTGATCGAACCCGATGAGCTGTCGACACTCAGATCGAGATCCGGCGGCATGGTGACGGTGACGCGGCCTTTGAGTTTGCCGGAGAACCAGTTCCAGCCCCCCTTGCGGGTGGATCGGATTACCAGAGTGTTGCCCTTTTCCTGAAAGACCGGGGTGAGCTCCTCGACGGCTCTCTCGGCCTTGCCGCTGGAGCTGCTCGCTGTGATGTCGACCACCGCCTGGACGGTGTCACCCGGCTCGATGCGGACCTCGACACGATGGAAGGAGACATCGATGGCGACGGTCTGACCCGGCCGCGCATCGAAGGTGTGCTCCTGGTGAAGCTCGATCTGGGCCTGGGCTACGGTGGCGGACAAAACGAGGGTGGCGATCAGGATCAACGGTCTGGCTTTCTGCATGAATTCCTCCATCTCTTGGATGCACTTTGTGCTTCGATGGTTTGAACGAGTGAAAGGGGCAATAAGTTCCAAATTTCTCAGCAACCCCCGTGGCGAGCGATTGGAATTGCGACTGAGTCCATTGACCGAAATCAATGCGACAATCAAGTATACGAACGACAATTCAGATTGTGAGAATCGAAAGAGGAGAAACCATGACGGCAACCAAAGATCTGCGCTCCGAACACGAGACAATCCTCTCGGTTATCGCGTGCCTACGCGCGGCCTGTGTCGCCGCCCGCAGCGAAGGCCGATTCGACATGGATACCTTCCGGCAGGGGGTGGATTTCATCCGCAACTACGCCGATGCCTGGCACCACGCCAAGGAGGAGGTGCATCTCTTCCCCGCGCTGGCGATGGCCGGCATGCCGAGTGAAGGCGGTCCCGTGGGGGTGATGCTGCAGGAGCACGAAGTCGGCCGAATGCACGTCAAGGCGATTTCGGACAGCCTCGACGACGTCGAGGCGGGGGATGCTTCCGCGCGGGGGACCGCGGTCGAGAGCGCGCTCGCCTACGCCGCCCTACTCGAGGCGCACATCGCCAAGGAGGACGGCATCCTCTTCGAAATGGCCGACCGGATGCTGAGCGAGGATGAGCACCGGCGGCTCGAAGAGGTCTACGAGTCGGCCATCCCAGATGGTGCGAACGTCGAGACCGGCGCCGAATACGAACGGCTCGCCGCGCAGCTGTGCGAAAAGTGGAACCTGGATCCGGACGAGATCCGTTCGAGGCCGATTGGCGGAGGCTGCCACGGTGGTTGATCACCTGTCCTGATCAGACGGGGACAGGTATGATGAAGGTACTTATGAAAATCAGGACTTTTCTCGTTGTGTCGGTATCCCTGTTGCTTTCCATCGGGTCGGTTGTGGCGGGAGAAACCCCTGCCGAAACATCGGCGGTGGGTCTGGCGCTCAGCGGGCAGGAGGCCGCGGATTTTCTCAGCTCGGCCGAGGTCACGAGCAAACCCGAGGACTTCGATGACCTCGCCATCACCTCTCCTCGCCGGATGGAACTCAGCAACGGCAGTCAGACTCTCAGGGCGATTTTCAAGGATGAAAACACCTTGCACCGAGGAGGGTTTCGTTTTGGCGACGGGCGCGAAGTGTCCATGGTCAAGGACTCTTATCTGCACGAGATTGCGGCTTTCGAGCTCGATCTCATGCTCGACCTGAACATCGTTGCCCCGTGTGTCGAACGCAAACTCTACAAGCGCAAGGGGTCGTTGTGCCTGTGGATCGAGAGTTCCTTGAACGAGGCCGATCGGAAGGAGAAAGGCATCGAGCCCCCCGATCGCAAGGTGTGGAACCAACAGATGTTCACCGTTCGTCTCTTCCAGCAACTGATCTCTGATCAGGATTTTTCGAACATCCGCAACCTCGTTTTCGACAGCGATTTTCGGATCTACAAAATCGACTCGTCCATGGCCTTCTACGCCGATTCCGGCCTGATCGGCCAGCTCAACCCGCCCGTGTACCCGCGTGAATTCCTCGCGGCCCTCGAGTCCCTCGATCGGAAACAGATCGACCAGCGGTTGAGCCCGTGGCTGACCAAGGCGCAGGTCAAGAGCCTGTGGGATCGCCGAAACAAGATCCTCGAGCGTGCCGACAAACTTGTGGAAGAGCACGGTGAGGACGCGGTCCTGTTCTGATTCGTTAGGACCGGTATTCGAGCTCTTGCAGGGGGCCCTCTTTCAACTTGGCTGGCCGGGTATCTCACCAGCTCGGCACTGTCTCCCATCCTGGAAAGGGGTCGTGGGTGAGCGCCCACCCCGTGGATGACTCCGAGTCCCGCACCACCCGCAGATTGGTCAGCGTCTTGAGCTTCGCGATGAGCTCTTCACGCGGCAGGGTGTGGAGTGGGGGCTTGGTCAGATCAGGCATGGGCCAGAGGCGGATGGTGAAGTCATCGCCGCCCGTCGCGATCCACCGACCATCCGGTGACAACGCGATTTCGTTGATGCGGCCCTGGTGCCCGAACAAGAGGTGTGGTGGTTCGCCGGAGATCGGTCCGACCCGGAGCGTGCCCACTGGGTCGGCCGAAAGGACGATCTCGGCGTCGGCCTCGATGCGGAATCGGTCCGCGGGCGAGTGGGCGGTCAGCTCCCTGGTCTCGGAGGAGTCGAGATTCTGCACCCACAACCGGTCGGTCGAGGAAAGAACAACATTGCGATGATCGGTGTCAATGCTCCGGATTTTCGTTTCGTCGAGATCCGAGATCGCCAGATCGATTTCCTCGAGGAGGGTCGGTTGGCCTTCGCCGAGGCTCCAGTGGCGGAGGGTGGGTCCGCTCACGACCCAGAGGTCGCCCGCTGAATCGAACTTCAGGCGGTCGACCTGGCGACCGTCACCGGAATCGATGGTCTGCGTCCTGCCGGTCTTGAGATCCCAGATTCTTACAAAGGCCTCCTCGGGTTTGTAGCTCCCGGCGCCTGCGGCCACGAGTTGCGAATGCGGCCCGACGGCGACGGCCCCGATGACATCGGTGAAAGCAACCAACTCGCGGACCGGCATATCACCTAGGGGTACGACCGCGATACGACCCTGTCGGCTGCCGGTGACGACAAAGGTTCCATCCGGCGCCATCTCCATGGCCCAGGGTGATGCCCATGCGCCCTCGACTTTGTCCAGTTCCCTTGATCGCTCGCCCGTGCCGGATTCGAGCGACCACAATCGGACCGATCCGTCATCCGAGCTGGAAACCAGGTGGCTGCCGTCGGGTGTGAAAGCGACCCTGTATACGAGCGCCTCGTGTCCAGGCAGAACCAGGGGGTAGGTCTTTGAAAGCGGCCAGAGAACGGTTGACTTCCACCCTCCCAGCGCCAGCCAGTCGCCACTCGGGTGGAAAGCCAGTCCCCAACCCATGACCGGTGCCATGAGCTTGAGAGGTTTGGTGTCCGCTGGCGCGGTCAGGTCCCAGAGAAAGCCGCCGCCGCAGACCACCCTCGATCCCGAGCGATCGAAGACACCCGATGTCGCTCTGGTGGCGCCCATCCCGCCGAACTCGTGCGTCAGTACGGGCTCGTCGTGCTCCAATGACCAGATACGAACCCAACCGTCGGTGTCCGAACTCAAGAGCCGCCTCCCCAGAGGATCGATCTGCTGGAAAGCAACCACCGCATCGTGTCTGACCGTCAATTGGGAGCTCCAGTCGATGGAGGAGCCGTGAAGCGGCGCGATGTGGACCCGGCGACCATCCGCCCACGAAAGACGAGTCCCGTTCCGGTTGATGTTGTTTCCGGTCATCGAGGCCGAGGCCGGCAGGTCGAGATGGGCAAGGAGGTCGGGATCACCGCCGTCGACGCGCCATGACCGGATGTCGAGAGCGAGGTCGGTTTCCTTTTTATTTGGTGTCTGAGTGCTCGTGAACAGGCGTTCGCCATCGGGAGAGAAACTGAATGCGGCGGTGAGACCCTCGGGACCGAGATCGAAGGCGCGCAGGAATCGGCCTTCCGGGAACGACCAGATGCCGATTTCCCTGCGGTCGTCGCCGGTGTTGGCAGCCACCAGATCGCCCCTCGGGCTGACCGCGATCTCCCAGGCGATGTCGCTGCCTTCGAGACGCGTCGGTGGGTCCCCATTGAACGGCCAGAGGACGCCACCTCCCTGGTGATCGGCGGTTGCGAGCCAGCGTCCGTCGGAACTGAAGTCGAGACCACTTACGCTGGGCGATGGAATCACGAGGACCGTCGGGCCCCTCCAGAGTGCGTCGAGCGCGAGGCGCCGCACGGCCGGGTTGTCCGCCAGCTCGAGACTGGCGATGGCGTGGGCGAGTGCGTATGGATACTGGGCGTTGATGTGCAGCTGGGCGAGGGCGAAGAGGTGGGCCGCCTCCGCCTGCCGCATTTCAGAGGCGGTTCGCCGCCAGGAGACGCCGAGTGCCCCGAGCACTACGAGCAAGGCGATGAAGATCGTCGTGATCGCCATTCGACGACGGTGCCTGCGCCGGGTGGCGTAGCGAGTCATGGCATCCCCGAAGGCCCTCTCGGTCTCACTGAGACCACCCGGGAATCGCTCACGCCACACCTGGTACTCGCGGTAGGCCGATGCGCTCCACAGCAGGTCGTCGGCGCGGCCACGGTCGTGCCATGTCCGTGCCGCTCGCCGGAGCTGATCTCGAAACTGAACACCGTCGGCGTCCTGAGTCTGCCAGCGTACCAGTCGGGGCCAGGCAGAGAGCAGAGACTCGTGGACGATCTCGACTCGACGCGTTGAGAGCTTCTCGTCGTCGTTGGTCTCGAACGTGGTCAACAGCCTCGCGTCGATCAGTTTGTAGAGGACCTCGCGAGCCGCGTCTCGGGCGGGTATGAACCCCGCCCCTACGGTTGGTCGGTCGGTTCGATTCGTAGGGGAGGGTGTCGCACCATTCCTTCCTGTGCCGTTGAATACCAACAACAGCTCGTCGATCTCGCGTACAGCCCGGGTGCCTTCGGCGGTGACCAGGTTTCTGAAGATGTCGCGAACGATCGCCAAACGCTCGTGGCCGATCTCGCCCATTACGTTCTCAGCGTGGAGAGCAAGGGCGCCGCTGACGCCGCCGATCTGATCGTATGCCTCTTCGGTGAGGAGTCGCTGTTCGGGGTCCCGCTCCTCCCACAGGCGGTGGACGGCAAAGGCGAGCAAAGGCAAGGCTGCGCGCTGATTCTCGACCTCGGCGACCATCCGGTCGACCAGAACCTCGCTTTCGAAGCGGTGGAGCCGCCGCGTCGCTGGTTCGGTGATCGCACGCCGAAGGGCCTCCGGCGTGGGTGGCCCGAGAGGGGTGAGTTCCTTGAATATCGGAGCGATCCGCGGGAACTGCTGACATTGGCAGAGAAAATCGTCGCGCATGGCGAGCACGATGTGGACATCGGCTGCGTCGACCAGACGGCGCAGCAGCTCGATGAAGCTGGTTTGCACCTCGGGTGGGTTGAGGGTGAAGAGTTCCTCGAACTGGTCGACGACGAGGACCGCCCCGTCGAATCGTCCCCGCCACCGAGAAACTACCGCCAGTACGATGTCGGGATCGGTGAAACCGACCAACTTCGAGACCGCCGCAGGATCGCCGGCGTGGTCGGGCGCCAGAGCCTGTGCCAACGACAGCACTGGAGATTCGCCTGGCGTGAAGACCACCGCCCGCCAGCCCGGAGGCGGACGCGACGCAACCCCGGCGCGCAGCAGGGAGCTCTTGCCGACGCCTGACGGGCCGATCAGCGCGAGAAGCCGACGCGAGGTGATGGTGCGCCACAGAGACGCCGTTTCTCGCTCTCGGCCAAAAAAGAACTCAGTGTTCGCCTCGGTGAAGGCGGCGAGCCCCGGGTAGGGATTCGGATCGTCTCTCGCAGTGGACGGCGATTCAGGAATCAAAGGGGTTGGATCGACCTGGTGGTCCACGGCGCCGATCTCTGCAATCAGCCGGTAACCCCGTTTGCGGAACGTCTCGATGTAGCGGGGGTTGAGGGCGTTGTCGTCGAGGGCGTCACGGAGCTCGGCGATCCGGCGCTGGAGGGTGTTGTCAGAGACGAACTCGGTCTGCCAGACCGCATCGAGGAGCTCGTGCTTGGTGACGACCTCTCCGGCGTTCTCCACGAGGCAGAGGAGAACATCCATGGCTTTGTGCTCGAGCTGGACCGAGACATCACCACGCACAAGCCGATTGAGGGTTGGCTCGACGCGCCAGCCTCCGACGAGAAACGGCTCGCCGACCTGTGGTGTCGTCGCAACTTGTGTGGGCACTCTGGTGCCATTGTAGGGGTGCGACGGAGGACGGACAACCCTGGAGCTTGCCCGTTCACGCGGCAGCCGCGAGAATCGAACCACCTTGCCCATGCGCTGATCTCCTGATCGACAGTCGAGAATCGAGGCGTCTCCATCATTCAGTCATTTTGGGTCGATCAGGGCTTGCGCGGGCCGACGACACCAGCAATGACACAGACCTTGTCACCCTGAGCGGAGCGACCTCCGAGGTCGCGAAGTCGAGCTGTTCCTGCTAGCTCGTAGAGCGACGTAGGCAGCGTCCCCCGAAGATCGCAGCGATGTCGAGGACGAGAAGACCGTACCAACCCCGTGGAGACCCTTCGACTCACTCGTCGGACTCGTTTGCTCAGGGTGACAGGAACCGACTGCCTCTGTCATTCCATGGGTAGGCGCCGCCTGGCAGCGTGGCGGTGCTCAGGGTGACAGAGGGTGGGTATGTCACTGAAAGCCACAAAAAAGGACTGAAGCCCGCAGAGGTAAGTCAGGCAGGCTTCAGCCATGATCTCGTGTCTTCCTTTCGCTTTTCCTTATTGCGGCGGGGTTGTCGTCGGATCGTTGGTGACGTTGTCGAGCACCGAGCCATAGCAGTAGACGTATCTCCCCGGTTGGACCAACGAGACATCGACATAGCCGGTGACCGGGTTGTGTCCGTCGAAGATTCGGTTGACTTGTTCGTTCCCGAGAGGCTTGAGAATCAGCATCTCGCGTCCGAGAGCGGTACCGTCCGAATCGAAAAGATCGAGGTACACGACGGTGCTGGCATCGGTACCGTTCTGACAGCCGATGTTGGTGCGCATGTCGGCGTTCTCGGTGCCGCAGAGGATGCGTCGAACTTCGCCGTGTTGAATGAACTCGTCCGGGTCGATGGCGGGCATGGCCTGACCGTAGGTACCACCCGTCTCCTCCCCCGGGCTGTTATAGGTCCGGCTCATGGCGAGCAGGTCCGAGTTCGATGACTTGATGAGCAGGGCGCCGACCGAGTCGGGCTCGAGATCGAAGACCTCGGAGAGCACGTTGGCGTAGCGGGTGCTCTTCCCCGCAGCCAGGCTGAAGATCTCGGAGGTTTCAGGCTCTGAGTTGTCCTCTGCCCGCGGCAGCCATGAAAACTCGTACTTGGCCGCCCGGTCGTCGGCGTTGCTGATATCCACGTCGGTCTGGAAAAAGGCGCCCTGGGCGCCGGAGGCCACCGCCGCCGCCGGGATGTAGCGCCAGGTGTCGAGAGCGGCCAATCCGCCGCAGCAGTCCGAGGTGGCGTATGAAACCCGGTAGTCGGCGGTTGCGGCCCCGCTGAACGACGAGTACCACAGGCGGAATGTGTCGCCATCGTAGAGGGCGCAGGACTGTTCAATATTGTCGTCGGCAATCGCGATGACCGGGTTGCCGCGGTGCTTGGTCCACTCGATACCGTCACCGGAGTAGGCGTAGCCGATCTTATTGAACTCACCGGAGTGGTTCCCCACGTACCACATGTGGTAGGTGGAGCAGTCATCGTCATAGCAGTCATCGTCATAGACAACGGTCGGGCTCTGGAGGCTCCCCTCCCACTCGCCGGGATAGTCCCCAGGCTCGAGCACCGGGTCGGGTCGCTTGGTCCAATCGATACCGTCCGGCGATTCGGCGTAGCCGATCTTTCCGATGCTCCCGTTGGAGCCCGAGTACCACATCATGTAGGTGTCACCGTCGTCGATCACCGCACCAGACATCAACCACTTGTCGTCCCACGCCCCGCACGCTCCAACCTCCATGACCGGGTTGCCCGAGTATTTGGTCCACACGCTGCCGTCGGGAGAGGTGGCGTAGCCGATATTCTCCGCGACCTCGTCGGTCCCCGTGTACCACATGTGGAACTGGGACCCGTCGTAGATCACCGCACCTGCAATCAGGGGGTCGTCGTCCCACTCTCCGGAATCGCCCTTGGTGAGGACCGGGTTGGACGGATCCATGGTCCACTCAATGCCGTCCTCTGAGGTGGCGTGGCCGATATCATTGGCATAGTAGTTGTCCTTCGACCCTGTGAACCACATGTGGTAGGTGCTTCCGTCAAAGACAATAGAGCCGATCCACGGTCCCCCGGGCGCCCAGGATCCCGGATCTTCAGTTTCGACCACAGGGTTGCCGGGATGGCCGATCCACTCAGTCTGGGCAGACACCATTCCTACTCCACACAAGACGATCGAGAACACCACAACAACGCGTTTCGTGCTCATCGCTTCCTCCTTTTTGCCGGTTCTATCTTGAAGATGGAGCTCCAAATATGAGATTGCCTGACGGCAAGCTGCGGTTTTCCTGCGGATCGCCCTATTGCGGCGGGATTGTCGTCGGATCGCTCCGGTCTTGGTGTCGGTGGGGGAATCGCGCTATCGTGGTAGGACAACCCTAACGGAGGTGAACCATGCCGCGCTTTGTTCTGATGACCCGTCTCGCGCCGGAGAGCCTGCACGACGCCGAGGTGCGTCGCGCCATGGGCCGCGCCTGGCTCAAGAAGGTCAAGACCGCCTGCCCGGAGGTTTCGTGGATCTCGCACTACGCGATCCTCGGGCCCTATGACTTCATGGATGTCTACGACGCGCCCGATGTCGAGACCGCGCACAAGGTTTCGGTCATCTCACGCTCTGAGGGAGCGGTGTCAGCCGAGAGCTGGCAGGCGATGGAGTATGACGAGTTTCTCGGGCTTTTGGAAGAGGTACAGCCGTAGTGAGGTATCAGGTGAGCCTCTTGCAATAATCAAGGATCGGACACTGAGGTCTTCCGACCCTCGCCGGCACAATGGCCCGAATCATCGGGAATGAGGGTTTTTGCAAGTGGCTCAGGTATTTGCTTTGCCAGCGTGGCCGTTAGGTCAGGGATTGGATGAAGCTGTTGAGCATCCGCTTGACCTCGCTGACGTGAGAATTGAGCCGGCGGTAGCCATCGTCTGAGAGGTAGGCGAGATCACGGGCGAGGAGGACCTCGCGCACGGTTTTCCGTGCTCGCACCCGCTACCGATGATGTGCCGGCTGTGCGGGCCGCGGTGCCCGAGTTTGAAACACAAAGAGCACCAAGAGCCACAAAGGTCCCACGAAGCATCGCATTTTTTGACCCGGGCTCCCTCCGGCCTTGAAAGCACACCGGGTCCTGCGATGAGTCTAGAAACGACCTTTGTGGTTTCTTTGTGGATCTTCGTGACCTTCGTGTTTCAAAAAGGCGAACGCTGCGGCCACCAGCCTCCCTCAAGAAAGCAGGATGATTCCCGAAACAAGGACTGCGATGGAGGGAGCAGCAGCCAGGTCGGAGTCACCCAACCCTCGTCGGTAGGCTATCCTCAGTGCCACAGTAGGGAGGCTCCCATCTGCGGGATTGTCGGAGTTGTCGGCGGTGTGATTGAGCCCGGAACAGCCGCGCGCATGGTGGCGACCCTGCGTCATCGGGGTCCCGATGACACCGGGGTTTGGGAAGGTGACGGCGCCCAGCTCGGCCATGCGCGTCTGACCATCGTCGATCTCTCCTCTGCCGGTCACCAACCCATGGAGCTTGGCGACCTCGTGCTGGTCTACAACGGTGAGATCTACAATCACGGGGCGCTTCGCGGCGAGCTCGGTGGTGATTTTCGCTCCACGTCGGACTCGGAGACCCTGCTCCACGCCTACCGCGAGTACGGGGACCGCTGTGTCGAGCACCTCACCGGGATGTTCGCTTTTGCGGTCTGGGACCGTCGGCGCCGCCGGCTCTTCATGGCCCGCGACCGGCTGGGGATCAAACCGGTCCACTACTGGTCCAAGGATGGACAGCTGGCCTTCGCCTCCGAGATCAAGGCCCTTCTCGAGCTCGGCACCCCAGGCATCGATCGGACCGCCATCCGCGATCTCTTCAGCTACCGCCACATCCCGGTGCCCAAGACCGTCTACTCGGGGATCTGCAAGTTGCCGCCGGCACACACCCTCGTCTGGCAGGACGGCCGGCTCGAGATCGGGTGCTATTGGCGACCCGAAGTTTCGTCCGAGATCACGGATCCGCGAGAAGCCGAGGAGGGGCTCGATGAGGTGCTCGGTATCGCCATCCCCGAGCACGAGATGGCCGACGTCCCGGTGGGGGTCTTTCTCTCAGGCGGACTCGATTCTGCGACCGTGACCTCATTCGTGCCGAGGACCCGTACCTTCACCCTGGGCTTCGATGTCAAACACCGCGACGAGGCTCCGGCGGCGCGCCGGATTGCCGAGCTCTTCGGCACCGATCACCATGAGGTGAGGGTCGGGCCGACCGGGTTCCATTCGGTGCTCGGTCTCATGCCGAGGCTCTTCGATGAACCGTTCGGCGATTCCGGAGCCTGGTCCAATTGGGCGGTGGCCGATCTCGCGGCGCGGCATGTCAAGGTGGCCATGTGCGGCGAAGGCGCCGACGAACTCTTCCTGGGTTATCAACGACACGAGAAGCAACTGGCCGCGCCCCACCACCCGCTGGTTCGATTCGCCGGGACGGTGGTTCCACGGCTGAGTCTCACGGGACGATCCATCCAACGAAGGACCGCCACCGGTTTCGAGCGCTATTGCAATCTCGTCTGCCCATTCATGCCGGCACAGCAGGAAGCCCTGCTCCATCCCAATATCCTGGATGCGAGTGAAGAGGACGCGACCTGGAACCTCGCAGAGCATTGGCGCGATGACCTCGATCCGCGCAAGTCCTTGCAGTGGGTCGACCTCAAGACGACGCTGCCGGATGGTCTTCTGACCCGGGTAGACCGCGCGAGCATGGCGCACAGCCTCGAGGTAAGACCTCCCTTGCTCGATCACCGGGTGGTGGAGTTCGCCCTCAGGCTCGCTCCGGATCTCCTGCGAGGGACCGATGGCGGTCCTGGAAAACTGGTGCTCCGCAGGCTCATGGAGCCGCGGTTGCCGCCGGGCTACCTCGATGGACCCAAGGGTGGTTTCAATCTCCCCATCCGTCGCTGGATCAAGAAGCAACCGGCGCTCCTTCGAGGTGCCCTCGATCGTCTGGCCGACGCCAGGATCATCCGCCGGCCACGCTTCGCCAACTTCTCCAGCGAGCAGGTCTGGACGATGTTGGTTCTGGACCGATGGATGACCGAGAAAGGTATTAGGTTTTAGGTATTGGGTATTAGCTCCATCGCAGGGAGCCGGTTAGATCAGCGACTGGATGAAGCTGTTGAGGATTCGTTTAACCTCGTTGACGTGAGCGTTCAGTCGGCTGTAGTCGTCTTCTGAGAGGTAACCCAGATCGCGGGCAAGAAGGATCTGGTACTCAACTTCAATTGCTGAACCTGCGGAGATGCCGAGAAACCGAGCAAAATCTTTGTCACTTCCTCTGCCGCAACCTTCCGCGATGTTCGAGGCAACCGAAACCGCGGCCCTTCGTAGCTGGATCGTTAGCCCAAATCGTTCATCCGCAGGGAAGTCCTTGGTGTCGCGATAAACCTCGAGTCCCAGTTCATGCGCTTTCTCCCATACGAGCAGCTCCCGGAAGTCCCTCACAGAATCCTCCACTGGCCCAGAATATCGAACAGTTTCTCAATCCAGCAAGGTCGATCGAGTCCGATTGCGATGACCAAATACCTAAAACCTACTGTGGCTCGTCCTCGAAGAGCATGGACTGTTCGCCGGGGTCGGGTTCCGGCTCGGGAGTGGGCTCCGGCAACGGCGTGTCTCCCCGCTTGTATTTCTTGAGCTTGGACACCGGTTTCGGCGCGAGGCGACGGCCGAGGGCGCTGACGCCCTTGAACTCGAGCTCCGCGAGATCGAAGTCAGCTTCGTGAACCCTCTGCCGCTTGGCCGGAGCGAAGTTCATGTGGACGAGATCGTCGCAGTCACCCTCGATGAGGAGGTCAACGCGGCCGTTGGGATCCTTGACGAGCTGGTACTCGCGGTCTTTGATGAAGGCCTTGATGTGAATCTTCTTGCCGTATGTGATCTTGTCCGAGGTCCGGTAGACGACGGTGAAACTGCGGCCCTCATCGGGGTCGAGCACCCCCGCCCACATGACTTTGCCGGGGACAAAGATCTTCTCCTCGGGACTGACCACGCGGTAGGTGCCGTCCCGCGAGATGAGCAGAATCCTGTCGTATTCGGAGACCGTCAGCTGAAAACGATCGCCCTTCACAGCGGTGCCGAAGAACCCGGTCTCGGTCTCGTAGGCGAGCTTGAGGTTCTGCCGTGCGACGGCGCGGACGTTGACGGTCTCGAAGCTGGTGATCTCGGTTCGCCGCGGCCAGCGATCGCCGTACTTGGCGAGGATCTCCTCGATCCACATGATGGTGGTCTCGGTGAGCTTGCGCAGCTTGCCGCGCACCTTTTTGATCGCTTTGATGGTGGCGTCGATGTCGGTGCGGTTCTTGTCGATGTCGTACTGCGAGATCCGGCGAATGGGGATCTTGAGCAGCCGGTCGATGTCGTCGTCGGTGACGTCGCGGTCGAGCTCGGGGAGGAATGGCTCGAGACCGACCCGCACCTCGTAGACCACCTGCTCGGCGGTGGTGGCATCCTCGATTCGCTTGTAGATCCGGTTCTCGATGAAGATCCGTTCAAGATCGAGCCAGTGTTTCTTGTCCTGCAGCTGCTCGAGCTCGAGTTCGAGCTCGGCCCTGATGATCCCGCGCAGTTGATCGGTGAGGAAACAGAGCATCTCCGAGACGCCGATCTCCACCGGGCGGTTGTCCTTGATCATGACCATGTTGCAGCTGACCGAGACCTCGCAGTCGGTGTGGGCGTAGAGCTGGGGGATCACCTCATCGGCATAGACCCCCCGCGGCAATCCGACCTCGATCTCCACCCGATCGGTAGTGAAGTCGTCGATGCTGCCGATCTTGAGCTTGCCCTTCTGTGAGGCCGATTCCATGGAGGCGATGAGACCCTCGGTGGTGGTGGTGGGCGGGATCTCGCGGATGACGACGGTCTTTTTGTCCTTGCTCTCGATCCGCGCCCGCGCCCGAACCTTGCCCCGCCCGTCGTTGTACTCGCCGACATCCATCAGACCGCCGGTGATGAAGTCGGGGAAGATCTCCAGGGGCTCGTTTCTCAGAATACTGATCTGCGCTTGTAGAAGCTCCCCAAAATTGTGCGACAGGATTTTCGTGGACATCCCGACGGCGATGCCCTCGGCGCCGGCAAGGAGCAGCACCGGCAGCTTGGCCGGGAGAACCACCGGCTCTTCGTTACGGCCATCGTAGGACGGTCGGTACTCGGTGATGGCCTTGTGAAAGAGGGTTTCTCTGGCGAGATCGGTGAGCCGGCACTCGATGTAGCGCGGCGCGGCCGCGGAGTGGCCGGTGATGATGTTGCCGAAGTTGCCCTGGCGCTCGATGAAAAACTCTTTGTTGGCCAGGACCACGAGGGCATCGCCGATGGACGCGTCGCCGTGCGGGTGGAGCTTCATGGTGTCGCCGATGACGTTGGCGACCTTGTGGAATTTGCCGTCGTCCATTTTGGCGAGCGTCGCCATGATCCGCCGCTGCACCGGTTTGAAGCCGTCGCGCAGATCCGGGATCGCGCGATCCATGATCACGTAGCTCGCGTACTCGATGAAGTTCTGCCCCATGAGGGACTTGACTCTGGTCATTACTCTCCCGTGCCCGTGCCCGTGCCCGTGCCCGTGTCCGAATCCGGATGCATGACATCGGGGACGGGCAGGGGCACGGGTACGGGCACTGAGAATGCCGCCGACATCCTCACGCAATATCGGCAATCAGGTGTTCAATAATGTATTCCTTGCGCGCCGGTGTGTTCTTGCCCATGAAGAAGTCAAGCGCCTGCTTGACATCGCTCATGGATCCCACCGTCACTCTGCGGAGGTGATCATCATTTGAGATGAACTGCTTGAACTCACTAGGGCTGATCTCACCGAGACCCTTGAAGCGGGTCACCTCGTTGTTCTTAAGTTTTTTCACTGCGGCGTTCCGCTCGGTCTCCGAGTAGCAGTAGATCGTCTGCTTCTTGTTCCGGACACGAAAGATCGGTGTGTCCAGGATGAAGACGTGGCCCGATGAGACCAGCTCCTCGAAAAAGCGCAGGAAGTACGTCAAGAGCAAGTTGCGGATGTGCATCCCATCGACATCGGCATCGGTGGCGATGACCACGCGGTTGTAGCGCAGGCGGTCGAGATCTTCCTCGATGCCGAGGGCGCGCATGATGTTGTAGAGCTCTTCATTTTTGTAGACAGCCTCGCGGCCGAGGCCATGGGTGTTGAGGGGCTT